>Ga0055584_100001011_pt1 | contig 27241 bp, 24 predicted proteins | sample OSDHelmetaG_FD_58716 | JGI IMG/M metagenome (GOLD analysis project Ga0055584, IMG submission 58716) | Pelagic marine sediment microbial communities from the LTER site Helgoland, North Sea, for post-phytoplankton bloom and carbon turnover... | ecosystem: Environmental > Aquatic > Marine >...
GGAGCACCCGGCCCACCTCTACTTCAAGCGGGCCAAGAGCTCCGAGCTCCTCTTCGGTGACCCCACCTACCACCGCGAGCAGCTCGCCCAGCGCATCGGCATCTGAGCCGATCACCCACCCCGGGAATCTGCGGACGGCGTCCCAACCGTGGCCGCCGCTGGTTGAATCTGTCTGATGACCCAGCGGGAGCCACATCGGATCGTCGTCGTCGGTGCCTCGCTGGTGGCCAACAAGGGCGCCGGGGCGATGCTCGAAGCAGCGCTCGCCCGTGTGCCGGAGGTCAGCGGCCCGTGCCGGTTCGACGTCCTGTCGACCTATCCGACGCGCGAGCGGCAGCTGTTGTACGATCGGGACGCGGTCACCGTCGGCGACCTCCGGCCCGTCCGGCTGGCGGCACTCGAGTTCCCCCTCGCAGTGGTGGCGGCGGTCGCCCGCCGGTTGCGCATCCCCCTTCGGTTCGTGCCGGCGTCCGCGGTCGGTCGGGCCTACCGCGACGCCGATCTGGTCATCGACCTGGCCGGCATCAGCTTCGCCGACGGCCGCGGCGTGCCCACGCTGCTCTACAACACGTTGATGACGGGAATCGGCCTGCTCCACGGTGTCCCCACGGTCAAGGCGGCCCAGGCGCTCGGGACGTTCGACGAGACCGCCACGCGCCTCGCGGCGCGGGCCGTCCTCCCTCGGCTGGCCTGGATCGGGGCGCGGGGACGGTCGACCTACGAGAACCTCATGACCCTGGAGCTGACCAACGTGGAGGAGGTGGCGGATCTCGCGTTCAGCCTTCCGGCGGCCGACGAGGCGGCCGTGACCGGTCCCGACGTGGCCCGGCCGCGGATCCTCGTCTTCCCGAGCTCGGTGGTCCGTCGGCTGTGTGCCCGCAGCGGCATCGACTACGTCGACCGCATGGCCGCACTGATTCGCGACGTCAGGCGGCGGACCGGGCGTGAGGTCGTGATTGCCCCGCACTCCTATCGCGAGGGCGAACCCGAGGGGAGGATGAACGACGGACCGGTGTGCCGGGACCTCGCCGCTGCGCTGGCCGACGACGACGGTGTCGAGGTGGTCGACGCCGATCTCGACCCCGCCGCGCTGCGCCGTCTCGTCGCCGGCAGCGATCTGCTGCTCACGTCTCGGTTCCACGGGATGATCGCCGGTCTGGCGGAGTGCGTGCCGGTCGTCGTCGTCGGCTGGAGCCACAAGTACCGGGAGGTGCTGGCCGAGTTCGATCTCACGTCGCTCGGCTGCGACCACCGTTCCCTCGAACAGCCGACCCGGGTCGCCGATCTCGCGGTCGAGGCCTTCGAGGAGCGCGACGCCGTCTCCGCGCAGATCGCCGCCGCCCTGCCGTCCGTCGTCGAGCAGTCGGCGAGGAACTTCGCCGCCATCGACCAGATTCTGAGGAAGGTTCCGGCATGACCACCCACGACGACCTGACCGCCGTCATCGAGTCGGGGATGTGCATCGGTTGCGGCGCGTGCGAGGCGGCCGACCCGTCGGTGACGCTCGTCCTCGATCCCGACCGGAAGATCTTCCAGCCTGACTCACCCGGTGGGTCTGCGTCGGCGTCGGTCTGCCCGGCGCTCGAGGTGGACTACAGCGGCTTGCAGCAATCGATCTTCGGCGACGCCGAGGTCGGCCCCTACGGCGTCGTCGACTCGGTGTTCCTCGCCCAGAGCACCGACCACGACCGCAACGTCAAGGCGAGCTCCGGCGGCCTGATCAAGGAGATCCTGCGTTCCCTGCTCCGCGACGGCACGGTCGACGGGGCGATCGCACTCGACCACGTCGACGGCCTCGACTTCCAGGCCCGCTTGCTGCGCGACGAGGACGACGTCGACTCCCTGCCGGGAAGCATCTACCACAACCTCGCTCAACGATCGTTGATCGACGTCCTCGAGCAGAACGAGGGACGTTTCGCGGTCGTCGCGATTCCCTGCCAGTTGGAGGGCCTGTACGCCTACATCCGGGACCACGCGCCGCACCTGCGCGAACGCGTGGCGTTCACCATCGGCCTGCTGTGCGGATGGCAGTACTCGCACCACAGCATCGAGGCGATGGCCCACTACCTCGGGTTCGACGCCGGTGAGGTGGCGGAGATCTCGTTCCGCGGTGGAGGACCGGTGGGGAAGTTCGCCGTGCAGACCCGGGACGGCTCGACCTACAGCGCGAGTCGACGCGTCGACTTCAGCTATCAGGTCGCCTTCGATCGCCACTTCAACACGACCCGCTGCCACGTCTGTGTGAACCACAGCAACTTCCTGGCGCACCTCGTCGTCGGCGACGCCTGGTTGCCGTCGACGGTGTTCACCCGCACGGGGATCAGCCTCGTGACGTGCCGGACACCGGAGGCGACCGCCGTCGTACGTCGGCTGACCGAGGAGGGCACGTGCGTGTCGACCGAGGTGTCGACCGAGGAGATCCGCGAGTCGCAGACCGACCGGGTCGTCTTCGGTGAGTTCGCCTATGCCTATGCGGACTACCGGCGGAGCATCGGCGAACACACCCCCCGCCTCGACGGCCCGAACAAGGATGCCGGCGGCCGCTCCGATCTCCGCGAGGTCGAGCGCTTCCACCGTGAGCTCCGTCGCAAGCAGCAGTTGATGGCCGAGCGCCGCTACCGGCTGCTGTTCTGGCGCAAGGCGACCCTCGAGCTGCCGCGCCTGCTGCGGCGCTATCTACGCTGGTTCCTCGTCCGCATCGTGCGGGTCAAGAGCCTCGGCGGGCGCCGTCAGGAGATCACGCGCGAGGAGTTGAAGAGCTTCCGCTGAGCCCGTGATCCGTGTCGGCGGCCTCGCTCCCCGGGGGGCGCGTGTCGCGTCCGGCCGCCATCGACAATCCTGCACCGGCGAGGTCGACGGCGATGAAGACGAGACGACTCATCACTGCCACCGATGTCGCCGTGGCGACACCGAGTTCGTCGTTCATCATCGCCACGAACACCGACTCGCGGACGCCGAGCCCCCCGGGAAGTCCGACGATCACGAACCCGGCCAGCCAGGCGAGCGCCGTCGAGGCCAGGATCTCGCCGTAGCCCTGGAGCGACATCCGGTGGGAGAGGGCCAGGACGACGCAGGCCGTGGAGGCGGCGACGAGGATCCACACGGGCACGTGCCGGAGCACGTCGGCGCTGATCGGACCGGGACGTGGCACGCCGACGGCCTGTCGGAGGCGCGCCGGCAGCACGCGTTCGATCATCTCGCGTGACCGTGGCACCGTGATCGCCGCCAGCAACGCGAGGAGCAGCACCAACAGTGCCGCGGCGAGGAGCCGGGCCGGGCCGAACGCCACGCCGGCGACTGCGGCCGTGGCCGCTGCGGCCCCGTAGGTGACGGCCATCGATCGGACGGTGGCCCGGTAGGCCGCCGCCCGGGGGATTCCTCCCCGCGTGGCCAGCTCGCTGCGCCCGACGATCGGCCACACTCCGCCCGGCACATACTTGCCGAGCTGCCCGACGAAGTACCAGCGGGAGCCGCGCCGGGCGGGCGGCGGCCGGTCGGGGGCGAGGAAGCGGATCCACCACCACCCCACGACGGCCATCCCGGCCAGACCGGAGAGCGCTGCGACCGCGATCCAGGAGAGCTCCGCCGACCGGTAGGCCTCGACGATCTCGTCCCACTCCCGCACCACGGTGAGCACGATGAAGACGGAGCCGGCGATGCCGATGGCCAGCCCCGCGAACTCGGCAAACCTGCGCGTCCGGGGGTGCGGCATGGTGGTCAGGCTATTGACCGGCGCGCGCTCTCGTGCGGGTGGGTGGGGTGGCCGCCGTGAGTGCGTTCGGTATCGTCGGGCCCGGTGAGTGCGGATCTGAGCAAGCTGGTCATCCAGATCCCCTGCTTCAACGAAGAGGAGACCCTCCCGGTCACGGTTGCCGACCTTCCCCGTGAGGTGCCCGGCTTCGATGTCGTGGAGTGGCTGGTGATCGACGACGGCAGCACCGACCGCACCGCCGAGGTCGCCCACGAACTGGGTGTCGACCACGTGATCAAGCACGATCGCAACCGGGGGCTGGCGGCAGCGTTCCTCACGGGCCTCGACGCGTCGCTGCGGTGCGGTGCCGACGTGATCGTGAACACCGACGCCGACAACCAGTACGACGCGGCGGGGATCCCGGATCTGACGGCGCCGATCGTGGCTGCCAAGGCCGACCTGGTGGTGGGTGAGCGCCCGATCGAGGCGATCGAGGAGTTCTCGTTCCTGAAGAAGCGCCTGCAGCGGCTCGGGAGCTGGGTCGTGCGAAGGTTCTCCGCCACCCCGGTGCGCGACGCGGCGAGCGGGTTCCGTGCGATGAGCCGCGACACGGCGCTGCGCCTCCAGGTCTTCGGCCGGTACACGTACACGATGGAGACCCTCATCCAAGCCGGCTGGGAGGGACTCACGGTGGTGTCCGTCCCCATCGGCACGAACCCCGAGACGAGGCCCTCCCGCCTGGTCCGCAGCATCCCCCGGTACATCGCCAGGTCGGCGTCCACGATCGTGCGCAGCTTCGTGCTCTACAAGCCGTTCCGGTTCTTCTTCCTCGTCGGGTTGATCCCCTTCGTCGTGGGACTGGTCCTCCTCGGCAGATGGCTCTTCCTGTTCTTCTTCGCGGACGAGTACAGCAGCCGGCTCCCCAGCCTCCTGGGCGGGTTCGGTGCCCTCCTCGTGGCCACCCAGATCTGGGCGGTCGCGTTCCTCGCCGACCTGCAGACCGCGACGCGTCGGGTCGTCTCGCAGGTTCGCTACGATCAGCGCCGGTCCCGGCTCGAAGGTCCGCACGACGAGTCGACGGGCCCCCTGGCCCGCCACGGCGGCTACTCCGAGCTCGACCGCGATGCGGGCGACGCAGCGCCCGCCGACGAACCGTGAGCGCCGTCACCGTCGTCTTCATCGTCCTGGCCGGGCTGACCGTGTTCGCCATCGCCGCGGTCGCGGTCGGGCGCGAAGCCCACCGGCTCGACGCCGTTGCGCCGCGCGCGGTCTACGTGCTCGACGAAGCGGTCGACTTCGTGTCCGACCGGCTCCCCGCCGGAAGTCAGGCGCGGCTGACCCCCGCAGAGGTCGAGCAGTTGCTCGTGTTCCACATGCAGTGGCTGCACACCAAGGGCCTCCAACCCGACGGGGTCGTGGACCGCGCGCAGGACATCGATCTGGTCGTGGTCTCCGAGGACGATCTGATCGCCTATCTGCTGGGAGAGGCCGACCGCACCGGTGTCGAGATCCTCGACGACGTCGATGCCGTCAACGTCGTCGATGCCCACCTCGAGTACTTCGAGGCGATCGGCGCGGTGGGCCCGACCGCCCCTCTCGACGACATCATCGAGTGACTACTCGCCGGGCGGCACCGCCCAGATGACCACATTGCTGTACGGGTCCTCCCAGACCACCTCGGCACCCCATCGGCGCATCACCGGCTCCCGGCGTCGGCCCACCAGGTAGTCGGGGCGATCGGGATCCGCCGGGTCGAACCGCGGGAGGGCGAAGTCGGTCACCTCCGACTGATAGCGAAACCAGACCCTGCCGAGACCGTTGCCCGTGAAGTGGACGGTCGACCCGGGCGGCACCACACCGCTCTCGAACGGGACACTGATCGCATCGAGCCGGTCGGGGTCGGGGACTCCTGGATCGAGGTAGCGGTCGCCCATCGCGATCCCGACGACCGTGAACACCGCGAGGATCGCCAAGGTGACAGCTCGGGCCGCGACCGCGCCACGCAGCAGGAGCACCGGCGCGTACGCGATGGCCATCATCACGAGGGCGATCAGGGTGATCTCGAAGACGGGAAGCTCCGTTCGATCGCGCAGGAAAGGAACCAGGCCGACGATCCGGCGCCCGATGCCGAGTCCTCCGTTCCTCGCCGTCGCCTCGGTGATGTCGTCGCCGCGGACGGCGACGAGGAGGAGTGCCGAACCGGCCGTGACGGCCAGGAGCACCCCGATCGATCGACGCAAGGCTCCTCGGCCGGCCGAGACGACGTAGAGCAGGCCGAGCAGTACGAGTGGGGCAACGAACGCCTCCCAGTACCTGCCGTAGACCATGTGTGCGACCTGCTGTGGCCGCTCCGCGGTGCCCGCCCCCGCCATGAAGACGGTGGTCAGCGCGGCGAGCGGAACGGTGTAGACGATGACGACCGCCGAGTCGCGGCGGCCGAGCCCCGTGGGAGCGGCAGCTCGCAGGCGGCCCAGCCCCGCAGCGGTGACCCAGGCACCCAACCCGGTCGCGCCGAGCGTCGTGACGAGCTGGTACCACGTCATCCCCAACGTGGTCCGGGCGATACGGGCCGGCTCGCGCACCTGTTCGAGCACGGAGTCGACTCGGCTGGCGCTCTTCGTCTCGATCCATGTCACATCGATCGCCCAGTAGGTGTACCTCTGGGCCGCGAGCGTGAGGATCCCGAGCACCGCGACGAGCGCACCGGCCTGCGCGACGGGGAGGCGTCGTTGGTACGCCAACCACCCGATGAGCACTGCGGCACTGACGACCAACGGGACGAAGCGCCCGTGGGCGAGGTACCCGAACGGCGCCAACACCACGATCACGAGCCCGGTCGTGAAGCGGGGACGGTCGATGAGATGACTCGACGCGAGGACGACGGCGACGAGGATCGCCGCCATCAGAGTCTCGGGCGCCGCCCAGTTCGACTGGAGGAACGCACCCGGAACGCTGGCGGTCAACAGCGCTGCGGCTGCGCACCAGGGAGCGGAGAGCCTCGTCATGCGGCGGGCGAGGAGCACGAGCAGTGCAGCCAGCAGGCCGCCGAGCAGGGCGTTCAGCGCCAATGCGAACCGTTGCACGGTGGCGGGGTCGGACGTCAACCAGTGGATCGGTGCCACCAGTGTCGGATAGCCCGGGGAGAAGGTGCCACCCTCCAGGTACCAGTCGACCTCGCCGGCGAGCATCCTGGCGACGGCGAGGTAGCGCATCTCGTCGCGGTTGGAGTAGGCCACCCTGTCCGCAACGAGCCACGCCCGCATCAATGCGGCGAGCGCACCCACACCCAGCGGCCAGTACCAACCGGGAACCTGGCGACGGGGGGGATCGGCCGGTTCGACGGCGTCCTCGCCGGAGGGTGCGCTCGACGTGATGGCCGCCACCGCTCCATCCTAACGACGCCTGCCGGCCCGACCGGGTCAACCGCGCCGCGCATCGGGCGGCCACCGTGCAGGTGGCCGGTCGGCCCTCGAGCCCGGCTGCCAGGGGGCCGATCCCCGACCGTCATTGTCGTGCTCGGGCGCGAGTCGCTACCGTTCGAGGCGATGGACCACCACCCGAAGTTCGAGCACAGCCGCTACATCGGCGACAAGCGCACCCAGCTCGTGTACGACCTCGACAACTGGGACGACCCTGCGGTCATCGACGAGATTGTCACGGCCGGCGTGGCGTTGAGCTTCGGTCCCGACACCCTTCCCGAGGCGCGCAACCGGGGCTACACGCTCGCCACGCCGGGCAGGAAGCGCATCAGGCGCACTCCCCGCGCCTGACGCCCGGAGAGCGTTGCCGCAATGGAGGGGCGCTTCACCTCTGGTGACCTTCAGCTCGCCTGCCATGTCGCCCGGCCTCCGTCCGGGCGGCAGCCGGGCCCCAGCGTGGTGGTGTGCCACGGCTTCCCCATCGGTCCACTCGACGCGCGTCGCAGCGCCGGGACCTATCCGGAGCTCGTCGACCGCATCGCCCGCCAGTTGGGATGTGTGGCGATGACCTTCAACTTCCGGGGCTGCGGCCGAAGCGAGGGGGACTTCTCGCTCCAGGGCTGGGTCGACGACCTCCGCGCCGCCGTCTCCCACCTCGACGGTCTCTCCGAACACTCCGGCGTGATCATCGTCGGCACGAACACCGGAGGATCGATCGCCATCTGCGTCGCCGCCGACGACCCGCGGATCTCCGCGGCTGCCCTGCTCGGACCTCGCGCCGACTTCGACGACTGGGGCGACCACCCTCGGCGGTTCCTCGAGCACGCCCGCGAGATCGGAGCCGTCCGCAGCCACCAGTTCCCGCCGTCCGTCGACGAGTGGTCGCGGGAGTTCCGGCGCTTCCGTCCGGTCGCCTCGGCCCGGCGATTCGCGCCCCGGCCACTGTTGGTGATGCACGGGGAGGACGACGATCGCGTCCCGATCAGCGATGCGCGCCAGCTCGTCAACGCCCACGGCGCGGCCGAACTGAGTCTGCTGACGGGTGCCGGTCATCGCCTGCGTCACGACCCGCGAGCGGTCGCGATCCTGATCGGTTGGCTGGACCGGATCCGTTCGACCCACGTCCACCCGTCGGCGGACCCGGTGTGACGCATGGCGGGGCATCCCGAGCACCGAGCCGCTCTCGACGACGCGATCGACTGATCGGTCAGGTCTCGGAGGGCATCTTCCAGAGCACCACGAGACGCTGAGGGTCCTCCCAGACGATCTCCGCGCCCAGCCGCTCGAGGTGCGCGTACCCGGGCCGGCCGAGCACGCAGTCGGGCTGCTCGGTGGCGTCCGGGTCGTAGGGCGGGATCTCGACATCGTGGAGCGTCTCCTGGTACCGGTTCCACAGACTGACTCGTCCCGGGCGCACCTCGAAGGCGATCTCGGCATCAGGCGCGATGACGTCGTCCACGACCTCGCGGATCACCGCCTGACGATCGCGGTCGGCGGCTCGGCGTCGAGGTAGGAGTCCACCATCACGGTGCCCAGGATCGCGGTCCCGCCGAGCAGGATGACGACCACCGATGCCGCTCGGCGTGCGGAGGACACGAAGATCGGTGAGTACACGACGGCCATCAGAACGAGTGCGATGGCGGTGACCTCCAGCACCGGGAGTTCACCGCGATCGAGCAGGAAGGGCACGAGGCCGAGGATTCGCCGTCCGATGCCGAGGGATCCATGCACCTCGGTCGCCAGATCGAGGTCGCTGTCGCGCGACCACGCGAGCAGGGCGCCGGTCGCGGCCGTTGCTCCCGACCGTCCAGCCGACGGCGCGTCGAAGCTCAGGGCGTCCGGCTGCGACGACGTGGAGAACGCCCAGCATCACGAGAGGCGGTGCGATCACCTCCCAGTAGCGCCCGTAGACCATCTGGGCAACGCGCTGGATCCCGTCGTCCCGTCCGGACATGAACACCGCGCTGAGGGCGGCGACGGGAAGGGTGTGAACGGCGATGACGGCAGCATCCCGCCGGACGAGCCCCGTCGCAGTCACTCTGCGACTGAGCGCGGCAAGGGCGACCCCGGCCCCCAACCCCACGACGCCGAGCGTGGTGACGAGTTGGTACCACGTCATGCCGAGCGTCGTCTGCAGGATCGCCACTACGCGGAGCGCTCTGTCGAGGACGGAGTCGAGGCGGCTGTCCTCGGCCTCGAGGACCCACGTCTGGTCGATCACCCATGACGAGTACTGGTGAGCGAGAGCTGTCAGCACGATCAGGGTGCCCGCCAGGACGACACCGTCCCGGATGCTCAGCCTGCGGCGGTACACCAGCCAGGCGAGCACGGCCAGGGTGCTCGGTACCAACAGCCCCTGCCGGGCGTGGGTGACGTAGCTGGCGGCGAACAGCGTGGTGAGCACGAGGCCCCGGGCGAGGCCGGGATGCTCGACCAGGCGGACGGTTGCCAGCAGGACGGCAGCGAAGAGGACGGCAGCGAGCACCTCGGGGGTGGCCCAGGTCGTCTGGGCCACGGTGCCCGGGACGCAGGCTGCCAGCAGCGCTGCGGCGCTGCACCAGGCCACCGACACGCGGGTGATCTTGGCCGCCAGCATCGCCAGCAGGACGGCCAGCCCGCCCCCGAGCACGGCGTTCACGAGCAGGGCCAACCGGTGGACCGTCTCGGGGTCGGACGTGACCCAATGAATCGGGGCGATCAGTGTCGAGATCTCCGGCTGATACGTGAGGCCTCCGGTGGACCAGTCGATTTCGCCGCCGAGGGCCCGCGCCATCGCGAGGTAGCGCGCCTCGTCGGGGTTGGAGAAGGCGACCCGGTCGGCCGACAGCCAGGCACGAATCAGCGCTGCCACGACGCCGGTGGCGAGGAACCAGGCCCATCGTGGGATCGAGGTCGGCGCCGACGTGGTCGGTGCCTCTGATCCGGCCCCGGCCTCCCGAGTCGTCTGGTCGGCTGTCACCACCACGGCGAGGCTACCGACGCTTCGCAGCGCCCCTCGGAACTTCGAGTGGGCCCCTCCGGTTCCTGTGGCCCGTGGCGGCGTCGGATGTGCTCTACTGGTGCAACCAGAGGAAGGAGGTGGTCCAGACAATGCCAGACAATTCACTCGGGACCCTGGAGGTGGTTGGCCGCTAGGCCGACAGGCTGGACCGCCTGGCGAAACTCCGCCAACCCCCGCTGACCGCATCGCCGCACTGGTCCCGGCGGTGTCCCCGGACTCGTCCGGAGCGACGTGCACGCATGGTGTGGTCAGTCCCAGACAGTCAACGAGCAGGTTTGCCCTGTTCGCCTCGATGCCGGGCCGGATACGGCCCGGCATCGTCGCGTTCTGGAACCGGTGGCCGTCAGGGCACGGGCGGCGGCCACTCGGCCCGGGCGATCACGTCGTCGGCGCGGTCCCGCCAGAGATCGCCGTACGGAGTCGACAGTTCCTCCCATGGCTTGCTCACGCCGATCCAGTGGAGGACGTGGGGCTGATCGATTCGTTCCCGCGGCGGCCACTGATTCCAGCGCGGTTCGAGCGGTATCCAGCTGTCGCCGCCGTACGCCTCGAGCAGGTCCTGGTCGTTGAGCCCGTAGTGCTCCACCCACGGTAACCAGGTGGCCGAGAAGTCGTCGGCGCGCATTCGCGCGAGATCGAGTACGAGGATGCCGGCATTGAGACCACGACCCCGGACGTGGCCGCGGCGCGTCATCACCCTTCGCAGTTCGTCGGCTCGCGCCGGCCGAAGAGAAGCAGCTGCACCCCACCATGAATCGTCGTTGAAGCGGTACCTCGGCCGCGCCGCGAACGGCGCGCCGTCGAGTTCGGTCTCGGCGAGTTCACTGATGTCGCCGAGAACCAGCGCGTCGACGTCCACGTACACGACACGATCGACGCGGGGTAGCAGTTCGGGGAGAAGGAGACGATCCATCGTGCTGACGGTGATGTGCGACATCATTCGATGGACGTCGCCGTAGTCCACGTGGTCGCAGGGGTAGAAGTCGAAACTTGCGCCGGGGTGGAGCCCGGCCAGCCAATGCATGTACGCCTCACCGAGACCTCGGGTGAGGACATGGAACAGCACCGGCGTCGACGAGTGCTCCACGATTGCGTCGATTGTCACCGGCAGTTGCTCGGCCAGCGCATCGTCGCATGCGAGTGCGACGTTCACCGACACAGCATCCAGGGCGATGCCACCGCCGGTGACGGCGCTCGTGCGGATGGTCGCTGCTGCGGCGCGAGCGTCGAGAGAGGGCGGCAGAGGGTCGGCCGGTCGCTCCCATCTGCGGCGTGCCTCCTCGACGAGTGGCGCGGTCTCCTCCCGCCAGCGTCGGTACACCTCCGCCTCCCCGGGAGACGTGGCGACCGCATCGAACATGGTGTCGAACAGCTGCGCGATGCGCGCCCGCATGTCGTGGAAGTCGGCCGACTCCGGCGTCAGGCCGCGCAGTCCCTCGAACCGCGGGTCGCTCATGTTGGGGGGGACGAATCGCGTCGGGATGCCGAGCGACGTCGCCGGCAGGTAGGCGTGCAGCCGCGACGTGATGACACGCGAGTAGTCCTGGTGGTAGGCGGTGAGCGCCGTGACGGCGTGGCGCATCCCCTGTGGGAGAGACATCGTTCGGAGGGAGCGATCGGCGTTGGAGGACTCCTCGGCCGGACCATGCGTGTCGACCCCGGGAGGGGCGTCGACCAGGGCCGTTGTGTGCCCCGATGGGTCGTGCGGGAACAGGGTGTCGACCGTGCTCGTGACACACCCGGTGAAGAACGCGTCGACGCCGGCACCGAGGAGGAGGTAGACGGTCGTCCAGTCACGACAGCCGACCGGACCGAAGCGGCGGAGGTACTCGATGGCCTCGTCGGTCAAGAGGTTGGGCCGTGCCAGGTGGAACGAGATGAAGACCGGTCGGACAGCCTCGTTGTACGGGAAGTCGGGCGGCAGTCCGAATACGGGGTGGAGGTGCCAGCCGAATGAGAAGGTCCAGGTCGGCGTCGGCAGTCGCTGGAGGGAGCTGCAGTCGCGGTGGACCTCGACGAAGCGGACGCGGACCGGAGCACGGTCGTACCGGCTGCACCCAGGGATCGCCGCCCGGAGGTCGCGGGACAAGGTGGCCAGCTCGTCGTCGCCCACGATCTCGAGCTGCGGCTGCCGAAGCAGGTTGCCGATCATGGCGACCGTCTGCACGTAGTCACCCACGTTCATCGAGGTCCGCGACTGGTCGGGCTGGCGGTATCCGAGCACCCCGACGGTGAGGGTGTCGGGCACGACCTCGGGCTGGGTGGTCAGTCCCTCGCGAAGAAGTGCCGTGGCGACACCCTCCGACTGGTCCGACGGCGGGAGCGGCGCCAAGAGCGAGATCGCCAGATCGCGTTCGCCGGCGATCGCGAGGCGGGCCGCGACATCGACCGGCGAGGCGGAACCGAGTTCGAGAGCCCGTCGAGAGATGGTCGCCACCCGCGCCCGACTGGCAGGGTCCGCTGCGTCGGAGAGAAGGATCTCGATGCTCTCGACAGGAGCGAGCCGCGCGAGCGTCTCGTCGTCGACGGAGGTCAGCTCGGCGAGAGCCAACCACTTCCAGCGTCGGCGGTGGGCGTGCAACGCGATGCAGACAGGCGCGAGCGGGTCGCCCCGTCGCCGGAGTGACTCTGCGAACGAGGTCGCAAGGGGGCCCTGGTTGTCCTCGAGCAATGCCCGGACGGTGCGGACCGCCGATGCGTCCCAGGGGGTGTCGCGGGCCAGTTCCTCGACGAGGGTCGCCGCCGATCGGGAACGTCCAGCGATGTCGGCCAGATCGGCGGGGTTGTCCCGTAGGTCGGCGACGGTTGCCGTCACTCCCAGCCTGCGCGCCACGCGACGCAGCGCCCGCTTGACCTGTCGGTGCGGCTGGGCGGGGGGCGGCGTGGGGCGTGGCGTGGGCGGATCTCGGAAGCCGGCAACAACTGCGCGCCCTCGGCGTCGAAGATCCAGCCATCCGCGTCGTATCGAACCGAGACCTCTCGAGGCCATCGCGCGTGGCGTCATCGAGATCGTGGCTCGGCCCGCTCGAGCTGGCTGCGGTGCCAGATGTAGGCGCTGCGCACGATCTCATCCAGCCCGTGCCGTGCCCTCCAACCGAGGAGTTCTTCGGCGCGGCTCGGCTCGGCGAACGTCGCGACCGGGTCACCGGCGCGGCGCGCGACGATCTCGTACGGGACGGCGCGTCCCGCGACCTCGGCCGCGGACCCGATCACTTCGAGCACCGTCGAACCGACTCCGGTACCGACGTTCACCGCCGTGCTGGCGCCTCCGGCGGCGAGGTGGTCGAGCGCCTTGACGTGGCAGTCGGCGAGGTCGTCGACATGGATGTAGTCGCGGATGCAGGTGCCGTCGCGGGTGTCGTAGTCGTCGCCGAACACCTTGATCGAGTGATCGGGGAGAAGGAGCGCCTTCATGACGAGGGGGACCAGGTTGAGGCTGAATCGCCAGTCCTCGCCGATCACTGCGTCGAAGCTGGCACCTGCCGCGTTGAAGTAGCGCAGGCTGACCGACCGCAGACCCCGTGTCGTGCCGTACCAGCCGAGGATCCTCTCGATCATCGCCTTCGTCTCCGCATAGACGCTCTCTGGCCGGATCGGCGCCTCCTCGGTGACCGGCACTGCGGCCGGCGTGCCGTAGACCGAACAGGAGGAGGAGAACACGACGTGCCCGACTCCGCCGGCGAGGGCAGCTTCGAGCAGCTCGACCGTTCCGCTCACGTTGTTGCGCCAGTACTTCGCCGGATGCTCCATCGACTCGCCGACGTTCTTGTAGGCGGCGAAGTGGACGATCTGGCCCACTCCGTGCTCACGACAGAGCGATTCGACGAGGGCGGTGTCGGCGATGTCGCCCACCACCAGTTCGGCGTCGATGACGGCGTCTGCCGAACCCAGTTCGAGCGAGTCGAGTACGACGACCTCCCGGCCTGCGGAACGAAGGGCGCGAACGGTGTGGGAGCCGATGTAGCCGGCGCCACCGGTGACGAGAACCTTGCTGGACATCAACCGTCGACCCTAACGGCCGGAGTGGGTGACCTGTCAGCTCCCACGGCGGAGCGAGGCGCCGAGCCTGCGTGTCGCCGCTCGAATGCGGTCCGATGCGGGCGGTGCTGCTTCCGCGCGTTGCTGCCATTCGGCGGCGTACGCGGATGCGATGTGGGCGATGACCTCCACGGCGGCATCGCGTTGCCGGGTGGCGAGGTCGTCGACATCGACCTCGCCGAAGCGGCCTGGGACGTCGTCGAGGTCGTTCGTGGATCCGTGGTAGGTGACGCCCTCGTGGTTCAGCAGGCCGCGACGTTCGGCGTTCATCTCACGGCACCAGGGTTCGTACTCCGGTGGGAGCAGGATCGGCGTGGTGTCGGGTTGCCTCAACAGGACCTCGCGGACCGCGTAGCGCAGCAGGATCCGCTTGCGCCGGATGTCGTACGGCTTCGGGTCGAGTCGTTGCTGGATCCGCCGCAGCAGGTCGGCCTCGGCGGCCCCCAAGGACTCGTTGGTCTTCGTGATCGCGGTGTCGGTCTCCACCTTCCAGCCGACGATGCCCTGCAGGCGGTGCCACATCTCGTCGCGGGGCGCTCCCCGTGCGGGGACGGCGAGGAGGTGGATCGGGACCTGGTAGCCGAGCGTCCAACGGGGGATGACGATCGAGGTGTCGTGTTGCCGCCAGAACAGGTGGCGCGGCCGCTGGTCCCGCACCTCCCGCAGCCACTCGTCGAACGCCTCCACCCGCAGCTGGTGCTTCACCCTCTCCTGCCACTGGGAGGAGAGGAGGCCGGCGAACTCGCGCATCGCGTAGATGATCTCGACGTCGAACCCGGCGAGCCGCGAGTACAGACGTTCGATGTCACCCTGACGGGCTTGTGCGAAGTGTTCGTCGCTGAGGATCGCGACGCCGGCGTCGGAGTTCTCGATCTCGGCGATCGCCTCGTCGAGAGAACCCGTCCAGTCGCCGTCCGGGTGGTGCTCGACAGGGGGCAACTGCCGGACGTCACGGCCGATGTTGAAGTGGTCGACCTGACGCCGTCCCGGGATCAGGACGCCGTCTGCGAGCAGAGAGTCGCGGTTCTTCCACAGGATCCGCTGAAGGGTGGTCGAGCCGGTCTTCATCGGTCCGACGTGGAGGAAGATCTTCTTGCGTCCGTTCATCTCTGCCGGGCAGGGTAACGGCCCCGCGTCGCGCGACCTCCGAACCAGTTCGGGCGCCGGACCCAGGACGGCTTGGCAACCCTCGCCTGCCGGGAGAGGGGCCGCAGCGCCAGGCGCAGGTGGCCGATCGCCCCCATCTCGGCCGTCCCGGCGGCCCGCAGTGTGACCCCGAGGCCGGGCTCCGGGGGCGGTGCGCCGAGGCGTTCGTTGGCTGCGAGCAGCTCTCGACGGAGACGCGCGACCTCATCGGTCAGCCGGACGATCACGTCGACAGCGGCGTCGCGCTCCTCGGCCTCGCGTCCGGTCCACTGCGACTCGCCGAACCGACGGTCGGAGATCTCCAACTCGATGGGGTCGCCGTACAGGTGCACGTCGTCGCGGGAGGCGAACTCGATCAGTCGCCGGCTCTCGTCCTGCACCCAGCCCTTCGACTCCGGAGGCAGCAGGATCGGCACGTCGTTGGCGCGCGGGGCCAGGGTCTTGCGGAAGACCAGGTGGTTCAGCACCGGACGCCGGACGTGGCCAGGCCGCCCCACGTACTTGGCCTGGATGCGACGCATCAGGTCGATCTCGACGAGGCCGAGTGACTGGTTGGCGGTGGGGACCTCGGGGTTCGTCACGGCGCTCCAACCGGCAGCCTGCTCGAACCGCCTCCACAGGGTGTCGCGTGGCGCCGTGGCGGGGGCAGCGTGATCACGTGAACCCGAGTGGCACCGGCGGCCGTCCACCGGGCGACCACGACCGGGGCGTCGTGTGCCCTCCAGAACTGGTTGTCCTCGTCGTGGGCGCGGATCTGGGTCAGCCAGTCGTCGAGTGGATCGGCGATGCCGTTGCGCACCCGGCCCTGCCATTGGGAGATCAGCAATCCGCTCAGCTCGCGCATGCAGTAGATCACGTGGACCTCGAGGTCGCCGGCCATTTCGACGGCCTGCGCCGCCCACCGGTCGGCCGTGAGTGCGAGGACCTCGTCGGAGACGAGCATCGTGTGACAGTCAGTGGCGGCGAAATCGCGCAGTGCCCGCTGGTAGGCGCCTTCCCAGTTGCTCAGGTGGTGGCCCTTGACCAGAGGCCGCCCGCGGATGTCCTTCCCGATCTGGAAGTGGTCGGGCAGCCGGGTCCCGGGGACGAAGACGCCCGCGTCGCGGAGCACGGCGTGGTTCTTCCAGAGGACCTTCCGGATCGTGGTGGTACCCGTCTTCGTCGGTCCGATGTGGAGCACCAGGCGGCGCCCCGAGGCGACGGGACGCGCCATCGTGGCGAAGGGACGGGCACCCGTCCGCGGGGTCTCATGCGAGTGGGTCGACGAAGAACGGGGGCACGTCGTCCTCACTCGTCAAGGCTCCGAGTGCGACGCCGGCGGCGTCGAGCGCTTCCTTGATGGTGACGTCCATGTCGAGGTAGCGGTACGTGCCCAGCCGGCCGAGGAAGCTCACGCCCTGGGTTGCGGTGGCCTTGTCGAAGTAGCGCTCGAGCAGGGTGCGGTCGTCGACCAGTCGGACCGGGTAGTAGGGGATGTCGTCGGGGTCGCACGCCCGGCTGTACTCCCGGTAGATCACCGTGGAGCCGTGGTCCTCCCACGGTGCGAAGTGCTTGTGCTCGGTGATCCGGGTGTAGGGGACGTCCCGGTCGCAGTAGTTCATGACCGGACAGCCCTGGAAGTCACCCTGCAGGGTCTCCTCGGCGAAGTCGAGGGTCCGGTAGGCCAAGCGACCCTCGTCGAAGCCGAAGTAGGCGTCGATCGGTCCGGTCCAGAAGGCGTGGTCGAAGCCGCCGAGTTCGGCACCCGTCACCTCTCGTCCCAGGGCGACCGCGATCGACTCGTGGTCGAGGATCGCCTCGATGATCGGGGTGTAGCCGTCGACCGGCATCCCCTGGAACGGATGGTTGAAGTAGTTGTCGTCGTAGTTGAAGCGCAGGGGGAGACGCTTCAGGATGCTCGCCGGCAACTCCGTGGGTGCCACACCCCACTGCTTGGAGGTGTAGCCGGCGAAGAAGGCCTCGTAGAGCTCGGGTCCGACGAAGCGCAGTGCTTGTTCCTCGAAGGTCTGTGGATCGTCGATCGTCGAGTCGGCCTTCGACTGGATGAACCGGCCGGCTTCCGCCGGTGACATCGTGGCACCGAAGAACTGGTTGATGGTGTGCAGGTTCACCGGCAGGGAGTAGACGCTGCCGCCACTGGTTGCCTTGACCCGGTGGGTGTAGGGCCGGAACTCGCCGAACCGGTTGACGTACTCCCACACGTGCTCCCACTGGGTGTGGAAGATGTGTGGCCCGTAGACGTGCACCTGCACACCGTCGCGCCGTTCCGTGTAGCAGTTGCCGCCGATGTGCGGACGGGTGTCGAACACTTCGACGAGGTGGCCTGCCTCGGCGAATTCCCGGGCCACGACGGCGCCCGAGAACCCGGCTCCTGCGATCCCGATCCGGAGGCCGGTCACGAGACCGCGTCTTCCCGGTTCGCGGGTGCGGCATCGGAGTCGAGCGAGAGGGAGTCGATCTCGAACTGACGCATCCAGTAGTCGTCGCTCACGAACTCGTCCCGGCGGGCGCGGTACTCCGCGGCGACGCCGGGGAACTCACGCCAGGCCTGTCGCACCGTTGCGGCGAGCTCACCGAGGAGCCGAGCGAAACGGCGACGATCGCGGCGGGTCACGAACCCCTCACTGGTGGGCGGCCAGTAGTACAGCAGTTCCTCGCGGCCGAGTGCTGCGGCGATGGAGCGCATCTGGACGGGCACGGCGCGCCGGGGAAGCCGGCTCAGTCGGCGAGGCACGAGGTGGCCACCGAGGAGCCCGAACGCGACGAGGGCCTTGATGCGGCGGCGGAGACCCCTGGCGTCGGAGAAGTGCTCGGGCACCTCGACGGGGGGCTGGCGGACGAGGCGCTCGCCGTCGAAGGCCCGGATCCGCTCCAGTTCCTCCACGTGGTCCATTGAGAGCCACCGATCGGGTCCGGCGAGGAAGTCGCGGGTTCCGGCCAGCATCCGTTCCGCGGAGTCGTACTTCAGAGCGATGATCGAGCGGAACGACAGCGCGCCGAATCGCTTGATGAAGTGCACCCTGCCGTACCCGGGGTCGCCCAGCACACTGACCAGGGGGAGGTTGCGCAGCTCGAGGTGGAACATCATCGGGTTGTTCTTGTACTCGAACGGCTGGTGCCAGACCCCGATGCCGTTCATCGTCTTGATGTGGCCACGGGCGTGCGAGACGCTGAACGACGCGTCGTCACCACGTACGAACACCGGGAGGGGGTTCTCGGCGGTGAGGTCGATCGGGAAGGCGAAGAACCACCACGCCCCGTACTCGATCCCGAGATCCTGGGCGTTCTTGACGAGGGTCGCCGTCGACGTGAGCGGGAGATTGGTCCGCATCGCCGCGAGCGGGTGCAGGGCACGTGACGCATACCGTGCCCCGGCCTCGAACTGGACCGTGGGCTCGTCCTCCATCAGCATCGCCCCCGACACGCAGGCGGAGTCGTCGGAGGCGAAGCGCAAGAAGACCCGCGACCGGTCGATCACGCTCGGGAGGAGCGACAGGTCGTCGTCCATGAACAGCACGTGGGTGGCCCAGCCCTCCGCCCGGTACTCCATCAGGTTGCGGGCGAAGCCGCCGGCGCCGCCCAGGTTGCGGTTGGGCAGCACCCGGACCTCGAGTGGGCCGGAGACAGCGTCGAGTTCGAGATTCGAGGCGTTGTCGACGATCTGGACCCGCACGTCGTCGAGGTGGTGGGCTGCCCGCGACGCGTACGCGGCAAGAGCGCCGATGTTGCGGCTCACGTAGTCGGCGCGGTTGAAGGTGGTCATGGCGACACCGAGCCGGACCTCACGATGCGGCCGGGTCTCGGTGAGCCAGCGGCCGCCATGGATCGTCACGGTCTGGTCCAGCGCGTGAACGCGGGCGGCGATGATCCCGCGTCCCGCGTGCTGCTCGGGCACCGAGACGCGGCCATCGGTCGGCCCGACGGTCGTGGACGAGACGATCGTTCCCGCCTCGGGCTCCTCCCCGTTCGAACGGGAACGGGCGCTGGCGAAGCTCCTCAGCTCGACGATGCACGGGGCGTCGACGTCGACCTCGAAGTGGACGTCGTCCAGTTGCGCCGACTGCGCCCACACCTCGGCGGAGAAGCAGTTGAAGTAGGTCTCGAAGACGACCTTGCCGAAGGGCGGGACCACGATCCTCTGTCGATCGAGGTCGAGGGCTGCGTCGCCGCAGTCGGAGATGAACAGCTCGACCGAACCGCAGACCGCGGGGTCGGGGAACTCGAGTTCGTGGAGAATCGTGGAGGCGGCGGTTCGTGTCATGGCGGAGGGGAATCGAGCGGACCCGGGGCCGTCGGCTCGACCGTGAGGAAGCATAGCGGCGCGCCCCGCAGAGTGTGAGGAGTCGCGAACGCCCAATACGATGCCGCGATGCGCGATCGGGCCGGTGGGCCGAGAAGAGACGAGCGGTGAGCAAGCGGCAGCGGTTGTACCTACACATCGGGGCGCCCAAGACCGGAACGACCTACATCCAGGACCTGCTCTGGATCAACAAGGATCGACTGCGCGCAGGTGGCCTCTACGTGCCGGGGCAACGGCAGCTCGACCACTTCCACTTCGAACGCGACCTGCGCGACAACGTCCAACCTCCGAATCATCCCGAGGAGCGGTGGGAAGGCAGGGTCGGCCGAATGGCAGCCGAGATGCTGGCGGAGGGTGCCCCGACGAACGTCATCTCCGCGGAGCGTCTCTGCGCGGCCACGCGACCGCAGGTCGAGTCCGCGCTCGACCAGTTGGCCGACTTCGACGTTCACGTCGTCTACGGCGTCCGCGACCTGGCCAGCCTCCTGACCTCGGAGTGGCAGGAGTCGGTCAAGCACGGCAACCGGCGACAGCTCCACCAGTGGCTCGACGAACTCGAGTCCCATAACGACCACGAGTGGTTCTGGCAGGCCAACGACTACGCCAGGGTCTTCGGGAACTGGGACCTCGGCGACCCTTCACGGACCCATGTCGTGACGTTCCCGCGACCGGGAAGCCCGTCGGAGGAGGTGTGGTTGCGCTTCGCCGCCGCGATCGGCTGGAGTGGTCGTGTGGAGTTCTCGGCGGGTCGTCCCAACGAGTCGTTGGGCTTCCTCGAGGCGTCGGTCGTCGCGCGGATCCAGGAGAGGATCCCGCCCGGTTTCCCGTTGGTTCGCCGTGTCCACATCATGCGGGCCGAAGTGGCGGGCAACAAGCTGGCCCAGCGCGAGGATCGCATGCCGATCCTGATTCCGGAGCGCCACCGGGAATGGATCACCCGCGACACGGCCCGGCGCCTCGATCAGTTGGAGCAATCGGGGTACGACACGATCGGGGATCTGGCCGACCTGCGCGACCTCGACCGGCGCTTCGGCGACGTCTCGACCGACGGCCACGAGGCCGAGATGCTCGACGCCGCTGTTGACGCGGCCGCCGAACTCGTCACGTTGCTCGCTCGCGAACGGATTCGCAACGACCGGCTGCGGAGGAAGATCCGTGAGGCCGAGGACACGCCCGGCCGCCGGATCAGCGAGATGCCCCGCAACGCTGCCCGCCGATTGCCCGAACGGTGGCGAGCGGCCGTCCGGAGATGGTGACGTGGTAGCCCGGCGGGTCTACTTGCACATCGGGGCGTCGAAGACCGGCACGACGTACACCCAGGACGTGACGTGGGCCACGAAGGCCCAACTCGCCGACCGCGGCGTCTTCGTCCCGGGTCGGCGTCAGCTGGACCACTTCCGCATGTGCGCAGATGCCCGGGTCGTCGCCCGGGAGTCCCGTCGGAAGCGTCCACCGCGCCCTTCGCTGCTCCGTCAGGCCGTGAAGTCCTTCGACGCATCCGGAGCCGAGGCCCTGCTCATCTCGAGCGAGGAACTGGCGTCGTGGAAGGCGCCGATGGTTCAGGTCCTCTTCCGTTGGTTCGAGGGGTTCGAGATCCACGTGATCTACGGCATGCGCGACACGGCGGGTCTGCTGACGTCGTCGTGGCAGGAGAGGGTGAAGAACGGCGAAGCCCGCGGATTCACCACCTGGCTGGAAGCCATGCGGGAGCGGCGCTCCGGTGACCCGTTCTGGGGCGACCGCGACCCGGAACCCGTGTTGCGTCGCTGGGACCCCGGCCCGGGTGGCCGCATCCATGTGCCGATCCTGCCGCCCCGGACTGCGGCCGCGACCGAGTTGTGGGACCGCTTCTGCCGGATCCTCGAGTGCGGGGAGATCGCCGTGCCCGATCTCCAACGCCCCAACGAGTCGCTGGGCTTCACCGAGGCATCGGTCGTCGCGATGCTCCAGGACCGGGTCTCACCCGCGGTCGGCGACGAGCAGCGGCGGCACCTCGTGAAACACCAGATCGCCAACCAGCTGCTGGCCGCGCACCCCGACCCGGTCCCGATCCTCATCCCCGAGGAGCACCGGGACTGGGTGACGGGGGAGACCGAACGGCGGCGCGGCTACCTCGAGGAGTGCAGCCACGACATCGTCGGCGACCTCGGCGAGCTCACCGACCCGCCGGCGCGGTTCGGGCAGGTGCGCCTCGAAGACCACCTTCCCGCCGCCCTCGGTGCGGCGACCGAGGTCGGCGCGTTCCTCGTGCAGCAACTCTCGATGGAGCGGGAAACGTCCGACCGGCTCGTCGACCGCCTCGACGAACTCGAGGCGCGACCGGGTCCGGTCCGCAGGGCTGCTCTCCGCGTCGAGGACCTCGTTCGGCGTGCGGTCGCACTCGTCCGTCGGCGGCTGCGGCGCAGGTAGCCGACGGACGAACGGAGCCGTTGGCCGGCGCCCCGCCTACTCCGAACCGCTCTCGTAGGTCTCGAGCACCTCGTCGACCGATCCGTCCATCACGATCTCCCCCGACTCGAGCCAGACGGCACGCTGGCAGGTCTTGCGGATCTCGGTGAGGTTGTGGGTCACGAGGATCACCGTGCCCGCGTTGTCGCGGATCTCGTTGATGCGATCGAGGCTCCGGTGCTTGAACTCGCGGTCGCCGACGGCGAGGGCCTCGTCGACGAGCAGGATGTCGGGGGTGCGTAGCGTGGCGATGGAGAAGGCCAGCCGTGCCTTCATGCCCGACGAGTACGTCTTCATCGGGCGGGCCATCGCGTCGCCGAGTCCGGTGAACCGCACCAGTTGGGGCATCGCCTCTTCCACCTCGGCCCGTGACAGCCCCATCGCCAGCCCGCCGAGCACCACGTTGCGATAGCCCGACAGCTCACGTTTCAGCGAGGCGCTCACACTCAGCAGGCTGGCGTCGCCGCGCACGAGGACCATGCCGCTCTCCTTGGCCTGGAGGCCGGCGATGCAGCGCAGCAGGGTCGACTTCCCCGAGCCGTTCGAGCCGACGAGACCGATCGCCTCCCCCCTTCGGACGTCGAGCGACACGCCGCGCACGGCGTGCACCTCGGTGGAGGAGCGGCTGCGGATGCGCATCCCCCGCCGGTTGCGGTCTTCGTAGACGTGGAATCGGACGTGCAGATCGCGGACCGAGACGGCGACCTCGCCGGCATCGGTTCCGTCGGGGTCAGTCACGCCCGTACTCCTGCTCGCCGGCCTTGAACCAGACGAAGCCGCCGACGAGCACCACCGTGGTCCAGACCAGCGCAGACACCATCATCCCTGCCGTGACGTCGTCACCACCCAACACCGTCCACCGCGCCAACGTGAGGAAGCAGTAGAGCGGGTTCAGCGTGAACAAGAAGTTGATCAGGTCGTCGCCCTCGGCGTAGGCCTGGACGTTGAAGATCACCCCTGATCCGTAGAACAGCAGCCGGAAGGCGAAGGGGAGGATCTGCGTCGTGTCCCGGAAGTGGGTCGTCGCCCGCGCCGCGATCATCGCCGCGCCGATGTTGAACAGCGTCAGCACGGCGGCCACGGGGAGGAGCAGCAGCCAGCGGGCGCTGACCGGCTCACCGGTGAGGATCGCCACGATGTACATCACCCCCAGCGCAGAGAGCGAGCTCAGCCAGACGAAGAGCACACTGGTGAGGGGCAGGATGACCCGGGGGAAGTGGACCGACTTGATGAGCCCGGTGTTGTTGACGATCGAATTGGCCCCGCGGACCGTCGACTGCTGGGTCAGCTGGAAGAGGATCACGCCGATCGCGAGGTACGTCACCAGGTTGTCGACGCCTCGGGTGATGTCGAGCAGCAGCACGAAGATGACGTAGTAGATGGCGACGGTGATGGCGGGGTTGAGCACGTGCCAGAAGTTGCCCAGCACGGTGTTGACCTGCGAACTGCGGACCTCGCTGGCGGCGACGTACCAGATGTACTCGCGCCGCGCCCAGACGCTGCGGGCGTAGGGGATCAGCCGCTCGCCCTCGTGGGCGTCGCGCATCCCGGCGGGGATGGGTGTGCTCGCCGCTGACATCGGTGCGATGCTACCGAGTAGCGTCGCCGCCCCGGCCTGGCCTACACCCGACGTGTGAGGACGACCCAGACGGTGCGGCCGAGGATCTCGGCGTCGAGGACGAGCGACCAGTTGACGAGGTACTGCAGGTCGTATCCGAGTTTGTACTCGGCGTCGGTGTGGTAGCGGCCCGACACCTGGGCGAGGCCGGTGAGGCCCGGCGGGAGTTCGTTGCGCCGCACGTAGCCCGGGACCCTGGCCTGGATCTCGGTGACGAGTTCGGGTCGCTCCGGCCGGGGGCCGACCAGCGACATCTTCCCGCTCACCACGTGGAACAGTTGGGGGGTCTCGTCGGCACGCGTGCCGCGCATCCAGCCCAGCCCGGGCACGATGCGATCGTCGTCGAGCGTGGCCAGTTGGGCGCCACCCCGGGCCTCGGCTTCGGGGACCATCGTGCGGAACTTGAGGCAGGTGAACGGCGCACCGTCACGGCCGACGCGGGTCTGGCGGTAGAGCACCGGGCTCCCGGCGCGGATCCGCACGTAGAGCGCCAGCAGCCCCAGCGTGAACAGCCAGATGGGTGCCGTGAGGAGAACCAGCACGAGGTCGAAGATCCGCTTGAGCCGCACCTTGTGGGTCGGCACCGTGTGCACCCGCAGGGGCACGAACGGCATTCCGCCCACCTGCCGGATCGTGCGCAGGCCCAGCAGGGTCTCGCGGGCGCTCACCCGCTGCAGGAAGCCGACGCCCTGGGACTCGAGGCCGGTCAGGGGCTCGGGATAGACCCGGCCGAACGTGGCGACGTCGAGCAGCAGGACGTCGGTCGCCTCGGCGTCGGCGACGGCCTGTTCCAGATGGTCAGGGGACTCCAACCGGGCGACGACCGTGGCGTCACGGTCGGTCAACTCGAGGTGCCCGTACGCCAGCTCGATCGAGTCTTCGTCACCGACGAGCACCACCCGCGGTGTGCCTTGGCGGCGTTGTGCCAGGTTCCGGGTGAACATGCGGTTGCCCACGAGCACGAACGAGGCGGTGAAGAGGAAGATCGCCAAGTTCAGCCGCGGCATGAGGTAGCGGTCGAGAACGAGGAAGGCGACGCCCTGGATCGCCACACCGATGGCGGTGGCGAAGAAGGTTCGTGGAAGCCATGGCTTGCTGCCGAGTCGCGGCTCGCGTTCGTACAGTCCGGCGAAGTAGTTGACCGTGATGTGGATGACGGTCGCGATGCTGAACCCGATCACGTAGTGCGAGGTGGGGAAGTTCGGGTCCCATGTCCAGCTGAAGCCGAAGCGGACGAAGCTGATCAGCACCATCAGCGCCGCCAGGGCAGCTGCGTCGAGCACGATGAGGAAGCGGAAGCCGCGCCGCCACAGTGTCGTGAGCGGCCGGTCGAAGACCTGGACCGTCTTCTCCACGACCGCCGGGAACGGCTTCTCGTCGGTGGCGATCGCCGTGGTGGGACGGTCAGTCATCAGGCCTCGAGCGTATCCGGGGGCGCCTCCGGGCTCCTGTGCACTCCAATGGTCCCGTTCCTTCGAAGCGCGCTGGTACCCTGCGCCGCGATGGCGGCAGATGACCCCCGCGGCCACGCGCCGCACGCGCAGTGACCTCCGCCAAGGTCGCGGTCGTCGTCGTCACGCACAACCGCGCGGTGCTGCTACGCGAGGCGATCGACGCCATCCTGGCCCAGAGCTTCCACGACGTCGTCGTGGTCGACAACTGCTCGACCGACGAGACCCCCGAACTGCTCGCCGCGTACGACGATCCGCGCCTCCACGTGGTGCGCGCCGACCACAACGGAGGTGGCGCCGGCGGCTTCCACATCGGCTGCGGCATCGCCGCCGACCTCGACGTGGACTGGGTGGTGCTGCAGGACGACGACGCCCGTCCGGTGCCCGACTTCATGGAACGGCTGACCGACGCGGTCGCCGGACTGCCCGACGAGGTGGGCGGGCTCGCGGCCGCCGTGCGATCACCCGACGGTGTGATCGTCGAGATGAACCGGCCCAGCGTCAGCCCGTTCCGCGACCGGCGCGACATCCTGTCCGCGGTGCTGCACGGCCGAGCAGCCCTCCACATCGAGGACTCGGCCTACGAGGCCGACGACGACACCGACGTCGACTGTGTCGCGTTCGTGGGGTACGTGATGCGCCGGGAACTCATCGGCGGCGAACTCGGACTGCCGCGCAAGGAGTTCTTCATCTACGCCGACGACCAGTCGTACTCGTACAAGGTCCGAGAACTCGGGTACCGCAACGTGTTCAAGCCAGAGCTGAAGTACATCCACGACTGCGCCACCTACGACAACACCCGAGCCGTGAGCCCGCGATGGAAGGTGTACTACCTGTACCGCAACAGCCTGGAGTTCTACCGCCAGATCGCCGGCAGGTTCTTCTACCCGGTGGTGCCGTTCAAGCTCGTCGCCTGGACGGTGCGGGCGCAGCGCTACCCGCGCGGTGAACGCATCGCCTACCTGAAGATCGCGGGACGCGGTGTGCTCGACGGACTCAGGCGCAGGTTCGACGTGCCCCACGACGACGTCGTCGACTTCAGCTCCTGACGGTGTCAGACACCTGTTGCAGCTTCGTGTTGCAGCTTGCGGGTGGCGTCAGAGGTTCCACTCGGGGGTGAGCGTGATCAGGCCCTCGGTCTCGTTGGTGCGCCCGGGCAACACGTCGAAGCCCAACGCGTTCTGCAGGTGGTCGAACAGGTGCTGGCGGGCGAAGCCGGTGACCTCGGTGTGGACGAGGTAGGCGCCCGGCAGGAAGGGCAGATTGTCGATGCGCATCTCGACCGTCCCCGAGCCCTGCAGGGTGTCGGGGATCGCGCCGACGTCCTTCGTCGACGGGGCCGACACGATGGCGCCGCCGAGGCTGGCGATCTTGACGGAGAACACCGGTGTACGAACCGGTGCCGGGGCGCTCCAGTAGAGGCGGAGCGTGGCCGCGTCACCGGTGCGGCAATGGCGGGTCACTTCTCCGTCGACCACCAGTTCCGCCTTCTCGATCTGGATCTCGCCGGGACCGCGCCGGAGAGGCTCGAGGCCCTGTTCGGAGCCGCCCTCGCCCTCGCCGCCGAGCATCGACTCGGTGTACTCGTCGACGAGTTCGGCCGGATCGCCCTGGCCTCTGATCTGCCCCTGGTCGATCCAGATCGCCCGGTCGCAGAAGTTGCGGACGTTCGTGAGGTCGTGGGTGACGAGGACCAGGGTGCGGCCGCCCTGGCGGAACTCGACGAACTTCTCCATGCACTTCTGCTGGAAGGTGACGTCGCCGACGGCAAGGATCTCGTCGATCAGCAGCATCTCGGGGTCGACGTTGATCGCTACGGCGAACGCCAGCCGGACGTACATGCCGGACGAGTAGTTCATCACCGGCGTGTCGATGAAGTTCTCCAGGCCGGAGAACTCGACGATGTCGTCGAAGCGGGTGGCGATGTCACGGCGGCTCATGCCGAGGATCGCCGCGTTGAGGTAGACGTTCTCGCTGCCGGACAGTTCGGGCGTGAACCCCGCACCGAGCTCGAGCAGCGCAGCCATCCGCTTACGGGCGACGATGGTCCCCTCGTTCGGGCGGAGGATCCCCGCCATGCACTTGAGCATGGTCGACTTGCCCGAGCCGTTGTGGCCGATGATGCCGAC
>Ga0055584_100001012_pt1 | contig 27237 bp, 27 predicted proteins | sample OSDHelmetaG_FD_58716 | JGI IMG/M metagenome (GOLD analysis project Ga0055584, IMG submission 58716) | Pelagic marine sediment microbial communities from the LTER site Helgoland, North Sea, for post-phytoplankton bloom and carbon turnover... | ecosystem: Environmental > Aquatic > Marine >...
TTTACAGAGCGATCTAGAGAGCGAAGTTGGTGCTACAAGCGCAAGCGACGCAATAAAGCGGGAGACAGCGATGACCGATGGCCAAAAGAAGACAATTATAATTGACGGCGACGTCCATCCGAGCGCCTTAGCGCTGCTGGAGGCGCGTTCGGATATCGAGCTGATGCGCGTGCCGTTGGAAGATCATGAGGCACTGTCCGCCGCAGTGACCGCCGCCAATGGTATTCTGGCGCGCTCTGCCCGTATCACTCCTGAACTGATCGCGACCGCGAACGGTCTCGAAGTGGTCTCCCGCCATGGGGTCGGATACGACCGGGTCAATGTGGAAGCGCTGAGTGCACGGAATATTCCGCTGACCGTCACCGGCACCGCGAATTCTCCCACCGTCGCGGAGCATGCGATGATGTTCATGCTGGCTTGTGCCAAGCGTCTCCGCCCGACCGACCGCCGTACCCGCGAGGGCGATTTCCTAAAAGCGCGCCAGGAATTGGGGCGTGTTGAATTGTTGGAAAAGAAGGTCCTGATTATCGGCTTCGGTCGGATCGGCAAGATTGTCGCGCGGCGCTGCCAGGGTTTCGACATGGAGGTCCTAGCCTGCGATCCCTATATCGACCAACAGATCATCCGGGATGCGGGCGCGACGCCGGTCGAGAACTTTCGCGACGTCCTCGGCGAGATCGATTTCCTCACGCTACATATCCCGCTCGGCGACGAGACCGAGAACCTGATTGGGGCCGAGGAATTGGCGAAAATGAAACCATCGGCCATCCTGGTGAATTGCGCGCGCGGCGGCATCGTCAACGAAGACGCTTTGTATGAAACGTTGAAGGCGGAGAAAATATTCGGTGCCGGGATCGACGTCTTCGCGATCGAACCGACGCCGGGCGATCATCCACTCTTCACTTTGGATAATGTCTTGGTGAATCCGCACGCGGCAGCCTCTGCCGTGGAATGCTTGGAGCGGATGGGCGTGCAGGCAGCGCAGAATATTCTGGATCAGTTCGACGGTAAGCTCGATCCCGATATGGTCGTGAACCAGGACGTACTTTAGCGGGCCAGCATCTCTTCGTAGAGCGCCAGTGTCTGGGCGTTGATGATCTTCTCCGCGAAGACCGTCTCCGCGCGTCGGCGTGCATTTTCGCCGAGCCGTTGGCGGAGAGCCGGGTCGAGAACGAGGCGCTCCAGTGCTGCGGCAAGCGGCTCGACTGTGCGGGCAGGGACGCGCAATCCGGTCTCGCCATCAATGCAGACTTCGCGGCATCCCGGCACGTCGGTTGCGACCATCGGTCGCCCGCAGGCCGCGGCCTCCAGCAAGGATTTCGGCAAACCTTCCCGGTAGGACGGAAGGACGGCGATATGTGCCCGTGCGTATTCGCCCGCGATATCCTCGGAAGGGCCAACGACCTCGACCACGCCTTCCCGGTTCCATTCGGCCAAGGTGGCGCGGGGTATGGACGCCGGGTTGTCATCGGTGGGTCCGACCAATCTGACACGGAGTTCCACCCCCTTTGCGTGAAGCAGCCGCGTGGCGGCGACCAATTCGTGGATGCCTTTATCGCGCAGCATGCGGCTCACGCAAACGGCGGTTGGGACAGCAAATGGTTCCGGCACCACGGTGAATTGGTCGATGTCGACCCCGGCGCCTGGGATGACGGTCAGACGGTCGGGCGAGACGCCGATCCGCTGGGTATACATCTCCACGTCATCTGGGTTTTGTAGGATGGTACGTGTGTTCGCCCGGTTCATCAGGGCCCGCTGCGCCCGCGCAATAAGCGGACGTGCCGTTCGAGCGAACAGACTGTTCGAGATGAACATGAACCCCATGCCGGCAACGGCGTTGACGACGGCTGGGACGTTCGCTCGCTTGGCCGCATAGCCGCCATAGAGGATCGGTTTTAAGGCCACGTGATGGACGAGATCGGGTTTCTCGCGGCGATACAGCTCGATGATCTGTAGGATCGTGGCGAGGTCGGTGAATGGGTTGGTGCCGCTACGCTGCATCTCAATCGGGACAATGCGCAATCCAGGGGCTTCAATCTGTGTGCGGTGATCGTTGACCCGTGTCGCGACGATCACCTCCGCACCGGCCTCCCGCGCGGCGATACCCAACGGCAGGCGATGGGAGCAGAAATACCAGTCCTCGCTTACCAGATAGATGATTTTGCGACCTTCGAGGCTCACGCCCAACGCTCCAACCAGGCTTGGGCCTGCAGCAGGCCCCAAATGCCGTGCTGATTGTTGCCTCTACCGTCGAGAAAACCTTCCCAGGCGTTGCGCACGGCGACCGGTTCGAACAATCCGTCTTCAGAAATGCGCTTTTCGTCGAGAAGACTGTCCGCCCATTCGTAAAGTGGCCCTCGCAGCCATTTATCGAGCGGGATGGCGAAACCCATTTTCGGGCGATCGACGATTTCGCGAGGAACATGGCGGTAACATACTTCGCGGAGCAACCATTTCGTCGTCGATCCGCGAATGCGCATTCTCTTTGGCAGGGTCCAGGCAAACTCGATCAATCGATGATCGAGGAGCGGCACTCGGACTTCGAGGCTGGTCGACATGCTCGCGCGGTCGACTTTGGTGAGGATGTCGTCGGGCAAATAAGTCATGGTATCGAGAAACGCCATGCGCTCAGCGAAATCGGGAAGTTGATCTGCCGTTCGCCAAGCTTCGCCGTTGGTTTCGGTGCCATCCACCATGAATGAGGCGGGATCGTCCCACTGGCTGACCAATCGCCGGTAGATCGCATTCTGATCCGGTTGCCGGAACACTGACGCCAGTTTGTGCATCTTGTCGCCGAGCATGCGAGGGCGGCGATCCGCGGGAAATACTTTCGCCAAACGGTCCCAGGCGGCGATGGAGAGGCTCTCTGCGGCGCTGGCGAATAGTTTCCGCCGCCAGCCGCTCATTTTCGACATACGCTGCCAAGCCTCTTCCGCAGCGATATAGCGGTTATATCCAAAAAACACCTCGTCGCCGCCGTCTCCGGACAGAGCCACGGTGACATCGTTACGAGCCAATTGTGAGACGAGGCGCGTGGGCAATGCGGAGGAATCGGCGAAGGGTTCGTCATACCAATCCGGCAGTTGCGGGATAAGATCACGAGCTCGATTGGCGGAGAGGTATAGCTCGGTATGCTGGGAGCCGATATGAGATGCGACCGCGCGGGCATCTCCCGCCTCATCATAGGCGGCGTCTTCGAACCCGATGGTGAAAGTACGGATCGGCGTATCGCTTTCCGCCTGCATCAGCGCGGCCACGGTGGTCGAATCAACGCCGCCAGAGAGCAGAGCGCCCAAAGGAACATCGGAGACCATCCGGCGCCGGACCGCGTCGCGCATCAAGGCTTCCGCGGCGTCGACAACCTGGTCGTCGGACGCCTCGATCCGATCCTGTTGGATCACGTCGGCCATGGTCCAGTAACGTCGTACATCGGGATCACCGCCCGGTGTGATCGATAACAGACTTCCCGGAGGTAGTTTGAAGATATTCTTGTAGATGGAGCGGGGGGCCGGGATGTAATTGAAGCGGAGATATGCGGCGACCGCATCCCGGTCGATCTCGGGCTGCCATCCCTCGACGGCGCGCAGGGCCTTCAATTCAGAGCCGAATAGGAATTGATTTCCGATGGTACCAAAATAAAGCGGTTTGATCCCAAGGCGGTCGCGGATGAGCCATAACCGGCGCTCATTACGATCCCAGAGCGCGATGGCGAACATGCCGATCAATCGTTTGACGGTCGCCTCGATACCCCACCGCCCAAACGCTTCGAGGATTACTTCGGTATCGGAAGTGCCGCGAAACGAAGCACCTTGCCCGACCAATTCCGAGCGGAGCTCCTGAAAGTTATAGACTTCGCCGTTATAGACGATGGCGTAGCGTTGATCTCGCGATACCATCGGTTGGTGGCCGGATGAGGAGAGATCGATGATCGCCAAACGTCGGAACGAAAGCGCCAAGCCGTTTGGGGCGTCGGTCCATTGGCCGCCGGTGTCGGGTCCGCGATGGTACAACGCGTCCGCCATGCGTTTTGCCTGCAAGGCGAGTTCGTTACCGTCGAGATTACGCTTGAGATCGACGAGACCGGCAATGCCGCACATCTGTGCTTTCCAACGAATTCCGTAGAGGCGCACTTTAGGGGGGCAGGCGCGGAGTGGCAATCTGTGGAATGCCGCGACAGTCGTCTGTGCGGCATCTGGTCGGATTGCGGAGGGTCGTATATTGAGGTCGGATTACGCTGCGGATGAATGCGGCGAATTGGCGCAGAAATAAGAATGAGAATGATTTGCAATTAGAGTTGAGGGTGGGCATTTTAATTGCGAATGATTTGCAACTGCACAAAACTAGAGGCAATACATGATGAAACGGGCTGATACTAAGACATTGCGGTGGAACGGCACGGCGCTAATGGCAGCAGTTATTGTGGGCGCACCAATCTTCTCCGGCGTCGCCGTCTCGGCCGAGGTTGTTAACCTTTATTCCTATCGGCAACCTTTCCTGATCAAACCGTTTCTCGACGAATTTACGAAGCGTTCGGGCGTCACGGTAAATGTTGTCTTTGCGAAAAAGGGTATGTTGGAGCGTCTAAAACGCGAAGGCACCAACTCACCGGCCGACGCCATTCTCACAACGGATATTTCCCGACTAAAGGCGCATGCGGATGCGGATTTGCTGAGGTCCGTCCAATCCGATGAATTGAGCCGAAATATTCCGGCTCAATTTCGCGATCCGAAAGGCCATTGGTTTGGCCTGACGCTCCGTGCCCGAGTCTTGGCCGTCTCAAAGGAGCGGGTCTCGGAAGGTGCGATCAAGACATACGAAGATCTCGCAGGCCCGAAATGGAAAGGCAAGATCTGCGTTCGTAAAGGAGGGCACGTCTATAACCGGGCCTTGGTGGCGTCCTTGATTGCGCATCATGGTGCCGAGAAAGCGGAGCAGCTGGTTGGCAAAATAGTTGGAAATTTTGCCCGCAAGCCGCAAGGGAACGACCGCGCGCAAGCGAAAGCCGTCTATGAGGGTGCTTGCGACATCGCAATCATCAACAACTACTATTTTGGGAAAATGAAGTTTAACGAGAAGAAACCCGAACAGAAGAAATGGGCAGATGCGCTCCGTCTCGTGTTTCCCAATCAAGGGGATCGAGGGACCCATGTGAATGTATCGGGAGCGGCGGTAACGAAGCATTCCAAGAATGGTGGGAATGCCTTGAAATTAATCGAATTCCTCAGCACTTCCTTCGCGCAGAATATGTACGCATCGACAAATTATGAGTATCCGGTCAATCCGAATGTGGATTGGAGCAGTGAGGTCGTCTCTTGGGGGCGCTTTAAGGCGGATACGTTGGACTTAGCGAAGATTGCCGATTTGAGTCCTGCAGCGCAGAAATTGGCCGATCGGGTAGGTTGGCAATAATTTGCGTATCAGGCAGCCTCTGCGCGGCAAGACGATCCGGTAAATTTTGCCGGATCGTTAGGGGATCGCCTTTGACACGTCGGTCTAACTGCTTAAAACAGTTCGTAAATTAAGCGTATAGGAAATAATTTCCGCATGGAATCGGCAGGAATTGCCGCGCATAAGCCCTCCGGCCAAGGGCTCGCTAGATTTACCCGACCGGACATATGGACCGTCGGAGTCATTCTCGTCGCTTTTATAGTGGCAATGCCACTGGTTGCCGTTATCGGTCTTGCGCTGTCACCGGAAGAAGAAATCTGGCGTCATTTATGGGAGACGGTCTTCTGGGGGTATGTCGGGAATACCCTTGCCTTAGGTGTTGGGGTGTCCGTCGGCACATTGATGATCGGGGTCCCGACGGCATGGCTGGTAACGATGTGTCGCTTCCCAGGCCGTGGACTTTTCGAATGGGCGTTATTGGTGCCCCTGGCGGTACCGGCTTATGTTATCGCGTATACTTATACCGATATTCTGGAATATGCGGGGCCCTTCCAGGCTGGACTGCGCGATATCTTCGGATGGGAAAGCGCGAAGGACTATTATTTCCCGGAGATTCGAAGTCTTGGGGGCGCGACGCTGATGTTCTCGTTGGTGCTCTATCCCTATATTTATCTTTTGGCGCGCGCGGCGTTTTTGGCTCAATCGGTGGCCGTCCTCGAAGTTAGCCGAACCTTGGGCCGGACGGCCTGGGGGACGTTCTGGACGGTGGCTTTGCCGATGGCGCGACCGGCATTGGTCGTCGGATTGGCTTTGGTATTGATGGAAACGTTAAATGATTTTGGCACTGTCGAGTATTTCGCGGTCCCGACCCTGACGCTCGGTATATTCAATGTCTGGCTCGGTATGGGCAGTATCGAGGGTGCCGCGCAACTCGCCGCCATATTGCTAATCTTTGTGATGGTTTTGATCGGTTTCGAGCGCGCTCAGCGCAGCGGGAGAGGTTTTCAAGAAACGCGCGGACAATTTAAATCTCTGGTTGGATACGAATTGCGGGGCGTTCGCGCGATGACGGCGTCGATCGCTTGCGCCGCGCCGATTGCCTTCGGATTCATCGTGCCAGGGGTCATATTGGCGCAATACGCGGTCAAATTTTACGATGTCTCGTTGGAACAGGACGTGGCGCTCTATGCGTTGAACAGCGTGATGCTATCGGGTGGTGCGGCGCTTGCGGCGGTTGCGATAGCGGTCTTTATGGCCTACGCGCTACGACTGCGCGAGAACAAGGCAATGCGCGGTCTCGCTTGGATTGCCAGTATGGGATATGGCGTTCCGGGTGCCGTCCTAGCCGTGGGCGCGGTCATTCCGTTAACCTGGTTTGATAATACGCTGGACGGTTTTATGCGGTCCGCCTTCGGCATCTCGACGGGGTTACTCGTCACGGGCACGATGTTGGCCGTTATGGTAGGCTATGTGGTGCGATTCCTCGCGCTCTCTTTCGGCACCGTGGAGGCCGGTTTGGGCAAGATTACCCGTAGCATGGACGATGCGGCGCGCAGCCTTGGGCATCGGCCGTTCGCCATCTTACGGCAAATCCATCTACCGATGCTGCGGGCCAGCGTATTGACGGCCTCGCTTCTGGTATTTGTCGACAGTATGAAAGAATTGCCGATGACATTGTTGTTACGGCCATTCAATTTCGAAACCTTGGCGACCTTCGTCTATCAATTCGCGAGCGACGAGATGTTAGAGGAATGCGCGTTGGCGGCATTGGCCATCGTGGTCGTGGGAATTGGGCCCGTGATTGTCCTATCGGCCGCAATCCGAGGATCACGGCCGGGCGAGAACAGGCAATAATCGCGGAGTTACGCCGCTTCTAGGGCACGAAACCGGTCTTCGGCGATATGGTTGGCCGCGGCGTTTGTTGGAATATCCAACCGTCGCGCACGTTTGAAGATGGCGCTTAAAGTGTCGCCGATCCCCGCAATGTGCTTGAAGGCGGTGTCGCGGTCGTATGTGCCGCAATATTCGTAATAGATGTTGATAACGCCGCCGGCATTGATGGCATAATCCGGCGCGTAGAGAATGTTCGCCGATTTGAGGTCAATGCCGTGGCGGTCTTCCGCAAGTTGATTGTTCGCGGAGCCAGCGACGATCTTGGCTTTCAGGCGCGGCAGAGTATCGTCGTTGATGATGGCGCCGAGCGCGCAGGGCGCGAATATATCGGTCGGTGCATCATAAATTCGATATGCTGGGACCGGTGTTGCGCCGAAGGTATGTTGGGCCTCGCTCATGCGGCTATCATGGATATCGCTGACCAACAGGACTGCGCCGGCATCGCTGAGACGCTGTGCTAAGTTCCAGCCGACATTCCCAAGACCCTGTACCGCGACGCGAACACCCGTCAAATCGTCATGTCCGAGGCGCTCGCGCATGGCTGCCTTAATACCTTGATAGACGCCCCACGCGGTGGCGGGTGAGGGATCGCCGCTGCCGCCGTCGGGCAACCCCGCGACGAAAGGGGTTTCCTCGCGGATGACGGCCATATCTTTCGGTGTCGTCCCGACATCCTCCGCAATCGTATAAGTGCCATTAAGTGATTGGACGAGTTTGCCCATGCTGCGGAGCAGAGCCTCGGATTTATGCGTCTTTTTATCCGCGATGATGACTGATTTTCCACCACCAAACGGAAGATCCGCCAGAGCGTTTTTGTAAGTCATACCGTGCGCCAAGCGCAATGCGTCCTCAAGGGCCTCGGCCTCGCTTGCATAAGACCACATGCGGCACCCGCCGAGGGCGGGTCCGCGCCGGGTATTGTGAATGGCGACGATGGCCTTTAGCCCGCTTTCACGGTCGCACGCGCGGACGATGCGTTCATAATCTCCGATCGGTTTTGAGTCGGCGATTTTCATGGCTTTTCCCTTTCGCACGGTTTCTCCGTTGCCTATTCCTAGCAACGCAAGAATTTTGCCACTTATGAATCGCGACCTGTAGTTCAGCAGAGACAATGGTTATGTGATATAACTATACCAAAAAAATGGTTAAAAATAACAAAAAGTCTTAATAAGTTGTATATTTTGGTTTTCAAATGGGAATTCGAACAAAATGCGAATTTACCGGTTTAAAGGCTCTCAATATATTGAAATTAATGTCAGAAATTATTTCTTAAGGAACCTGAAAATTCACATATCTGGAACAAGTGCGGAACTTCTAGCGTGATTGGTGGTGCTTCATACCTTTGTGTAAAATCATCGGTGTATCTTAATTCTTTACGGCAATAGGCGGAAATGAACGCACGTAGACTTATCATCGATTGCGATCCGGGACAGGATGACGCGGTCGCTCTCTTGCTCGCATTCGCGTCCAAGGATGAATTGGATATCGCGGGTATCACATGTGTTGCGGGCAATGTCGCGCTTCGAATGACCGTGCGCAATGCATTGCGGGTCAGGGAATTGGCCGGGCGACATGACGTGCCCGTATTTGCCGGTTGCCCGCGTCCGATGATGCGAAAACTGGAGACGGCGGAGGCGGTGCATGGCAAGACGGGCCTCGACGGCGTTGATTTGCCTGAGCCATCATTGGGCGTGGACCCACGTCATGCGGTGGAATTTATTATCGAAGCCTGTAGGTCCGCGCCGGAAGGCGGTTTAACCCTGTGTCCAATCGGGCCGTTAACTAATATTGCTCTTGCCTTGATCATGGCACCGGATATTCGCTCCCATATTCGCGAAATCGTGCTGATGGGTGGTGCGGCGCTCGGACCTGGCAACATAACACCGGCGGCGGAGTTCAATATTTATGTGGACCCTCATGCCGCGAATGTCGTCTTCGAATCCGGGGTCCATCTCACGATGCTCGGGCTCGACGTCACCCACAAAGCGATCGCGACGTCCGCGCGGCGGGCTGCCATCGAAGCGGTCGGAACACCGGCGGCAAAAGCGGTCGGCCAGATGTTGGCCTATTACGATAGGTGTGACGTCGATCGTTACGGGGCGCCTGGCGCGCCGCTGCACGATCCCTGCGTAATCGCCTATATAATGCGTCCCGAACTATTCGACGGCCGCGATTGTCACGTCGCGGTTGAGACGGCCGAAGGGGTGGCGCTTGGACGCACGGTCGCCGATTGGTGGGGGAAGTCTGGCCATCCTGCAAACTGTCGTGTCATTACCGAGATCGATGCGGGCGGGTTTTTCACCGTTTTGACCGATCAACTTGGACAGGTGTGACGGTCGACACATTCACAATCGACGATTATGATAATCTCCGATCTGTATTAGTTCGATTAGGGGAATTATCGAGTGAACCAGCAAGCGATAGCTTATGAGGTTGCCGTCTTCAATCAAGCAGTTCGAGATGCGATGAAGGAAGGCGAACGACATCCGTTTCTGAAGGATGATTGGGCGGATATCCATTGGATAGAAGTGAAGGCGTATACGCCAGGGGCAGCGCGACAGAAAGTCGAAGTTCGCTACCCGTCGGAACGCGGCTATGTGATAACGGATATCCAGGAAGCGTAAATCGGTCTTCCGATTTAATTCTGGCTAAGTGCACGCTCGACGAAATCGAGCCTGTCTTGGCCCCAGAAAAGCTCGTCCTTATAGATATAGGTCGGAGCACCGAAGACCTGTTTGTCTGAAGCCTCTTGGGTATAGGCGTCATATGTTTGCTTGGCGTCATCCCGTTTGCTCGCGGCAGAGAGGGCCGTGCCGTCGAAACCGCATTGGTTGGCGGCTTCGATAAGGGTCGCATCTTGTGCCACGTCCATTTCCTCCACCCAACACTTCCGCATGATTGCGAGCGATAAATCGGCGATATCGTGTCCGGCATGTTGCGCGGCGATCGCAATTAGAGCGGCAGGCATATCGTTCGTTGGAAAATGCTTCGGCTCGTAATTGAGATCAACGCCGAGATGCGCTTTCCAGCGCTTTAATTCCATCATGCGATAGGCGCGGCGCTGCGGAGGCCGTTTGCCGAGCGGCAGGCCGCCCGACTGTGGGAAGATCACGCCTAAATTCATCGGCTTGAAATTGATCGTTGCGCCCGCAGCCTCGGCAATTTTATAGAACCGCGCCGCGCCGAGATAGCTCCACGGAGAGACATGACTGTAATAGTAATCAACTGTTTTGCTCATGTTTGATGATCTTTCGTTTATGGAGTTTCACGGGCGCGCAATTCACGGCGCATTATTTTTCCGGTCGTGGTCATGGGGAGGTCGTCGACGAATTCGATTTCGCGCGGGTATTCGTGCGCGGAAAGACGGTTGCGGACATGCGCTCGAATTTCCTCGGTCAGGGCGGCATTCGGCTCGACGCCGTCATTGGCGACAATAAAGGCTTTGACGATTTCCGTGCGGATGGGGTCGGGCTTGCCGATGGCCGCGGCCAGGAGGACGGCGGGATGGCTCATCAAGCAATCCTCGATCTCGCCAGGGCCGATACGGTATCCCGCACTGGTGATGACATCGTCGTCACGGCCCACGAACCAAATATAGCCATCCTCATCGGTCTGTCCGATATCGCCGGTTAAAAGCCAATCGCCGAGGTATTTATCAGCGGTGGCCTCCGGGTTATTCCAATACCCGAGGAACATCACCGGATTGGGTGATCGCACCGCGATGCTGCCGGTGACACCGGCGGGTAGAACGTCGCCGTTCTCATCGATGATCGCCACGTCGTGTCCCGGCACTGGTTTTCCCATAGAGCCGGGGCGGGCCGCCATGATCGTAGCACAATTGCCGACCACCAAATTGCATTCGGTCTGCCCGTATCCTTCATTGATGGTGAAGCCGAACGTATCTCGGCCCCAATCCATCAACTCAGCGCCCATCGCCTCGCCTCCGGTAAAGATCGAGCGCAGGGCGAAATTCCATCGCTCGCGTGGTCGCTCTACCTGACGCATTAGTTTCAGCGCCGTTGGCGGTAGGAAGGAGTTGCGCACTTCATGGTCCGCGAGTAGCCGGTAGGTGTCTTCCGGATCGAACTTGCGTCCACGATAGATCAAGACAGATTTGCCGAGCGCCAATGAAGGTAGCAATACGTCCAACAACCCGCCGGCCCAGGCCCAATCTGCCGGGGTCCAGAATCGGTCGCCCGCTTTCGGGAAGAAGTCATGCATGAACTGCACACCCGGGAAATGTCCGAGTAGCGTTCGATGCGCATGCAGGGCACCCTTTGGTGGTCCCGTCGTGCCGGAAGTGAAAATCAAAAGCGCCGGGTCTTCAGCCAAGCTATCGACGGGCGTAAAGGTGTCTGATGCGGAAGAGAGCAGTGCATGGAAATCGTGCACGCCGGTCTCCGCACCATCAACGGAAAGGATCAATCCCAGATCGTTCAAGCGGCCCTTGATGGCGTCGATCTTCGGCAGGTTTTCCCGGTCGGTGACAATGGCGGCGGTCCCGCTGTTGGCGAGGCGATATTCCAGCGCGTCCTCGCCGAACAAGGTGAATAGCGGGACCGCGATGAGGCCCGCCTTATAACAGGCAATATGCGTGAGAGCAGTCTCGGGACATTGCGGCAGCAAAATACCTACCCGGTCGCCCGCGCTTAGGCCATTCGCCAGCAACGCGTTGGCAAGACGATTCGAAAGGCGTTTGAGTTCGAGATAGCTATAGGGTCGGGGCGACCCGTCCTCGAGAACATCGATGAGTGCCGGCGCGTTCGGTGTGATATCGGCGAACTTGTCGCATACATCGACACCCATATTGTAGCGTTCCGGTATTTGCCAACGGAACGCCTTTAGGGCTCCAGCATAGGATTTGTTCGGTTTCAGCATCCCAATGTTTAGTCGGCCTCATGGACGATGCGCCCGCCGGTCATGGTGAGGACGGAAGTAATATCCGGGATATCGTCTTCCGCCATAGTCAAAAGATTATCCGACAAGATCGCGAGGTCCGCGTATTTTCCGGGCTCGAGTGTACCTTTGACGTCTTCTTCGAAGCTCAACCAAGCGCCTTCGCGGGACGCGCAGGCGAGAGCTTCGGTGCGCGACAAGGCTTGCGCGTCGCCGAGGCGTTCGCCGGTCTCCTCGGTCTTGCGGGAGACGACATGCCAGATCGGATGAAACAGGGTTGGTGGTACATTATCGGTGGCGAGAGAGACATGAATCCCCGCATCGACGAGATCGCGCATCGGCAGGATGCGGTCGACTTCCGATGCGCCAAGGTCGCGGCGGAGTTGTTCACCGTCCTGATAGAGCCAGCGGTTGCTGTAGGCTTGCAGGACGAGCCCTAAGTCTTTGATGCGGGCGATTTCGTCTTTTGAGTAGACGCCGATATGCTCGATCAGCCACCGTTGCCCGGCGATTGGGGCACGCTTGTCGACCGCCTCATAAAGATCGAGGATGTTATCGGTGAAGGAGCCGACACGAATGCCATTGCGGGCAGCTTCAACCATCAATTCGAGCATCACGTCTTCCGGCAGTGCGGCGTCGAAGTTGAATCCGGCCCAGCCGGTATAAGGTCCGCATTCGGCGCGCAGGCGGTTCTCCTCGGAATAATCCGATTCCGCATAGAATCCGGCCATGCGCAGGTACTCATCCCCGAGGCCACGCCCGCCCAGCCAACGGCCCCATTCGACCAACAAGTCGCGGACATCGTCCGGATTTATATTCGGCCAGGCAGGGCTGAACATCAGATTAGCGCGGACAGGCGGCAGTCCCTTCGAGCGCACCGCTTCATAGGCCGCGAGGACCTCACCCGCGATGCCGTGACCTTCGAAGACGCTGGTCGTGCCGTATCCGGCATAGATCTCCATCGAGCGTTCCAAACCACGGGTACGATCGTCGAGGGAGAATTGTGGAATGCATTTCATCAACGTCTTCTCGACGAGCGGTTTATAGGTGAACTCATACAGCACACCGGTGGGCTCGCCCGTTCCGTGATCCTTCTCTATTTGGATCGACGGTGTCGGCGGCATGGTATTGCGGTCGATCCCGGCGCGTTCCAATGCCATTGAGTTGGCGATGGAGACCAGCGGCAGAGTATTCCGCCAATGCCCCCATATGGCCCGTATATAGACCGGATGATCGGGCGCGACACGGTCGATTTCTTGGCGGTCGGGAACCCGTTTCTCTGCGAGATTGTCCGGCACGTCGTAGTAAAAAGGTGGCTCGCCGATCGGCATGGTGACAATCCATTCGCCTTTAGGCGTTTCCGCGGCGATGGTCTCGATACGTTGTAGGATGTCGTCAATCGAGCGGCAGCCGGCCAGCGTCGGGGGGATTTCCTTCAATCCCTCGCGATCCATATGCGCGTGTCCATCGATCAGACCAGGGATAACAAGGCGACCCTTCGCATCGATTTTCCGGGTGTCGAGTTCCGAGAGAGCTTCCATCTCCGCATTGTTGCCGACGGCGAGAATGCGATCCCCCGATATGGCAATGGCGTCGGTGACGCGGTCTCGCGGATCCAGCGTTACGATTTTAGCATTTTGAATAAGTGTATCGGCTTTTGTCGGCATAATGACCGTGATGTGAGAGAGGGTTAGCCAAGTCGATGGCTGAGGAAGGTTATGGTCTTGATCCAAGCATCGGCGCAAGCTTCGGCCCGGTAATGCGTGTCGCTCAGGAAATTCTGAAAGGCATGTCCGGCACCGTCATAGCGATGAAACTCATGTTTGACACCGCAACGGGTCATTTCGTCGGCGATGCGATCGACATCGTCGGGTGAAGGGTTTTCATCCTCATTGCCGAATATCCCTAGAACGGGGCAACGGATGTCGCCGATCCGCTCGAAAGGTGTCGGGTCATCTCCTCCCCAAGAAACCATACAGTTGCCACCGTAGAAATCGACACAAGCCCGAATGCGGCGGTCGGCGCAAGCGCCAAGCAATGACATGCGGCCACCCATGCAGTGGCCGATAATGCCGATCCGCCCCGGATCGATAATATTTTTGTTCTGAAGCAGGGAGATCGTTGTATCGATATCGGCGACGATCTGTCCGTCAATCATATTCGCCCGCTTGATAGCGCTATCCGTCACTCCCGGTTGGCGATGGAAGACATCGGGAGCTGCCGCAACGAACCCGGTTTCCGCCAAACGGTCGCAGACATCCTCGCCGAACGCATCGAGCCCGGCACCGTGGCACATCACGATAATGGCAGGGTGCGCCCCGCCACCCGATGGTAGCGACAGGCATACGCGCATTGGCTGACCTGTTTCGTCAATGGTTTCGTAGTGGGCCATATTTCTCTCAAACGATTTCGGAAAGATACCGTATCCGGCGTCCCCATTGCCGATACGTACTCTGAAACGGATGCTTTATTCGGCCGCCTGCGTGGCGGGTAAGGCAGCCTGCACTTGGACGGCTTCGAACCAGGTATCCACATCGAACCCGGGGGACCCCATGATTCCTCGATAATACACCTTGCCGTCTTTATCGAGGACGTAGAGACGCTCCGGTAGGGCCGCGTATTTATCGTCGACCTCATTCTGCATGTTGTCGAGCAAGGTCGGGATGGTGAAGCCGAGATTCAGCATGCAAACACCGGCCAGATTCGCGCGTTCGTCGGCGTCTTTCGGATCCGCATGAAGAACACCGTCGTTCAGGTTGGAGAAGACCTGCCAGCCATCGGTCGGGTGAGCTTCCCGGATATAGACGAGGTAGAAGTCGACGCGATCTTTGTAGGTCTCGTAAATTTCGTTCATGCGCCCGGCATGTTTACGAAAAGGGGGTCATGTATAGGACCCAAAGATCAATGCGACCGGTCTGCCACGGCGCTGCGAGAGTTGGAACATTTCGCCCGTTCGTTTGCCGTCCGGGGATAATCGCTCGATCGCGAAGTCCGGCGCGAGCTCTCCGGGCTTCGGGGCGTGGCGTTCACGCTCGACACGTTCCGCTCGGATCGCCTTATAGGCGTCGCGAGTGAGGTTTTTGGCGGCCAGATCATCATCCGTCAAGGTCTCGTCCGGCGCGTAGCTGATCTCTAGACCGTCTTCCAAATAAATCTGCGGCATGTTGAGTCTCCGAATTCTTTGTGACTGTCGGGTCTGCGGACTAGTTTACTCGTCAAAGCGGCACATTCGAAAGGACGCAATATGAATTTCGGTTACGACATACCGACGAGGGGGCCATTGGCGTCGCCGGAGAACATCACCGCCATCGCACAAAAGGGCGAAGCGCTGGGGTTCGGCACCGCCTATGTGAACGATCACATCGTGATTCCGCGCGACATCGCCTCGCGTTATCCCTATTCCGAGGGCGGTGACTGGTCCGGTGGTCAATTCGGCGAGGCGATGGATATATTGGCGATGCTCTCGTTTCTGGCCTCGGCGACATCGAAGGTGCGATTGCTGACCTCGGTGATGGTCGTGCCATATCGTAATCCGGTGGTCACCGCCAAGATGATTGCGACCATCGATGTGCTCTCCAACGGTCGCGTCACCATCGGTTGTGGAGCGGGGTGGATGGAAGAGGAATTCATCGCCGTCGGCGCGCCGCCGTTTGCGGAACGGGGAAAGTCGACGGATGAATATCTCGAGGTTTTCCGTGAGATATGGACGCAAGATGTACCGGAATATAGTGGTGCCTATTCCAGCTTTTCGAACATTGTGGGGCTACCGCACCCCAAGCAATCGCCGCTACCTTTGTGGATCGGCGGGGAAAGCGCGCCCGCACTTCGGCGCACTGCGAAGCTCGGCGATGGGTGGTATCCGATCGGCTACAATCCGCGATTTCCGCTCGACACCCTCGGGCGTTTCAAGGCCCGGCTGGATGTCCTCAAAGGCGAGGCGGAGAAGATCGGCCGCGATCCATCAAGCATATCGCTGGCCTATAATTCGACTTGGTTCAACGGTCCGAGCGATCCCGTGGATGTGGAAGGCGAGCGTCGCCTCTTCAGCGGCGGTGTCGATGAGGTTAAAGCGGATATGTCCGCGCTCCAAGAGTTGGGTGTCGGCAATTTATTGTTCCGCTTCACCCGAGCGACGATGTCGGAGACCGAGGACGCGTTGTCCGCTTTCGCTGACACTTTTATCGCAGGCTAGACTTCCGGATAGGGCACACTGTCGGGATCAATGACCCGGTCCACGTAACGCTGCAACATCGGCTTATCGAACTCCCAGTGATAGCGGAGTTGGGCCAAAGGATCGCGGTCGAGATCGACGCGCAGGTCGACGTAAGCGAAATCTTCCTTATGGACCACGAGGAGGGCCGCCGATTTGATCTGCCTGAACTCGCCGCCGGCATCGTCACCCGCTTCGAGCGCACGTAACAGGCGTTCGGCCAGGTGCTCTTCGGGATTGGCTTCGAAGGCGGCGGTCATGGCGCCTGGAATTTCAGTGTTGCGGATGATGTTTCCGATGGCACAGCAGTCCGTACCTTGGCTTTCGGCGTGGACGGATTTGATTCGTTAACCATGAAAAAACGCGGTGGTGCCCGTGTTGTCGATCACGGCCAGTTGCCGCCAACCGATGGTTGGGTCATCCCGGGTCAACTCGGTGATTACCTCTGCCGCTGATTTCCCAGCTTCCAAAAGGTCGAGCCCCTTGGGGCCTAGTCGTGGGTCCGTGCGATGCTGTGTGAGAACAGCGCCGACCCCGGCGCGCGCATAGGGGCACCGGCTGCCGACCGCGCCGCTGGATGTGGTGACGGCGGCTCCTAACATACCGGTTCGTCCGCACATGCCGACAAGGGAATAGGTCATGCTGTTGTTGCCTCCTTACGTATAGTGTTCATAGTCTTTCTCTTCGGGTGTTAACTCTGGATCTCGGCTTCTACGTCTATCTCAACGAGAAGATTCGGTTTTGCGAATCCGCCGACGATGAGTCCGGTGCCGACCGGGTAGACGCCTTTCAGGTGACGTCCGGTTGCTTGATAGACTTCGTCCCGGTGGTGGCGGTGGGCGATATAGGTCGTGATCCGGCAGACATCTTTGATGGAGCCGCCGGCTTCTTCCAAGAGTGTCGTGATATTCTTCATGGCTTGGTCGGCTTGCGCCCCGGCATCGCCAGGCCCCACGAGCTCGCGGTCAAGCGAGGTGCCGGTTTGACCGCGTAGATATATACGATTGCCCGCCCGGACGGCTTTGCAGAATTTAGTCCCGAGATTCTGTCCGTCCTTGTATTCGGTATCCGTGTGGAACTTGCGAAAGCGCTGGTGCGGTGTTGCACCGGCGAGGTCGATGGCCATGTCGATTTCAAACAGAATTTCCGGTCGTGCGAAACCGGGCACAATGAGTCCGGTGGAGCAGGGGTAAGTGTCGCCGAGATGTTCGCCGAGCACCTGGTAGACCGGCTCACGATAGGCGCGGTCGCCGATATAGACACGCAGCTTGCAAATGTCATCGAAACTGCCGCCTGCTTCCTCGACCAGTACACGCGCGTTCTTCATGGCTTGGTCCGCTTGCGCGGCTGCGTCCTCGGGTGCGCCGCCCAGGCCATACATGACGCTACCGTCCATCGCCGCCCCGGTGAGACCGCGTAGGTAAATCTCGTTATTCGCGCGCACTACCCAGCAAGAGCTGCGGCGCAGGCTCGACTGCCCGAACCAATCGCCGGTATCGAAGGTTCTGATCTTCGTATGAGAACCAGTTTCCGGAATGACCGCATCGATGTCGAACTCGACTTTCATTTCGGGCTTGGCGAGGCCTTTGACGATCAAGCCAGTGCCGACGGTCGGGATATCTTTCAGGTAGCGGTTGACGGTGTTGTAGACAGGCGCGCGCCATCCAGGGTCCGTCAGATAGGTCGTTACCCGGCAGATATGCTCGAGGCTGGATCCAGCTTCCTCCAAGAGCGTCTTCACATTTTGCATGGCTTGTTCGGCTTGTTCGGCCGCGTCCTCGGTGTGGAGCTTTTGATCGAGGTCGAGACCCGTTTGGCCACGCATGTAAATCCGGTTGCCTGCCCGAATGACTTGGCACAAATCGTTGTCGAGAGTCTGCTCCGGATAAATGTCACGCGTATTGTACTTACGAAACCTTTCGATCTTCATCAGCGTGAGGCTCCTGGTGCACTATCGCAAAATTGGGCAAGGTTACTACTTAGTTTGTGGTAATTCATAGAGATAACAAATGATATGCCGTAGGAGGGCAGTAACATGAGCTCGGTCGAGAATGCACGTGGAGGCTACATCTATCTGCCTGCGGGATTTCCATTTTCCTCCGGTGCGGCGGCTATGCCTGGGTATGAGGTCGTCCAGGCGGTCTTCCGGCGGCCGGTTCCATGGCGTGACGGCTTCGTCGCGATGGCGAAGTTGTTTGATGCGGAAGGGCGGCCAAAGCAGGCGCTCTGTGGCGTTGAACTGCGTTGCCCCGCGCCGATGACGCCGGACGGCTTTCACGAGTTTAATATCGGCTACCGGAATATTCTTGAAGAGTGGGACATTATCATCGACGGCGTTAACCCGGTGGGCCGCACGAATGTCTCACCCGTCCTCAACCCGCCGAGCGAAACCTTGATGTACGGTTTCAGTTACACGGTTGAGAACGCTGACGCACCGGCGACCTTTAGAGGCGCTGGCGGTGGTGAGACGATTGGCGACGGGATCGTTGCCGAAGGAGATATGTCCGAGAGCGGTATGAGGCAGAAGGCAGCCCGCGTGATGGAGATCATGCAGGAACGGCTCAGCGGTCTCGGTATGGAGTGGAAGGACGTGACCGGGGTCAACGTCTACACATCGGCGCAAAATGCCGATTGGTTGTCGTCTGAACTCTTACCGCGCATGGATGCCGAAGCGAGTCACGGAGTCCACTGGTACCTGTCGCGGCCACCCATTATCGGTCTTGATTTTGAGATGGACCTGCTCGGCGTGCGCCGGAAGGTTTGGCTGTAGTCTTTACGCCGGGTTCAATTCGTCGATCACAAAACCGTCGGCGGCGGGATATTGCCTGCCCGACTTAGACCGCGCCATGGCTTCGTTCATGGCGTCGACCTCGATGAAGTGAACACTGGCCCACTCGTCGTCGATTTTCGGATGTGACTCGCCACGCTCTCGGGCGGCTTTCACCTTTACATTGTAAATCGCGGCTTCAAACATTGCCATTCTAGCCTCCCCTATCCCCTTAAGATGTCAAAATTTCGCCGCTTATCGTTAGAAAATCAATGCAAAATTCATGTTCGAGAAATTTAGAGATGCTTACATATGAGAGTACATCATCTTTCCGGCATGCGGCATTTCTGCCTTCAAGATCGTGCCTGTATCGGATTCCGTGATGAACAGGCTTTTGTTCTCGGGTCCGCCAAAGGCCATATTGGTCATCTTAGCGCCCCTGCAGGAGTTTATCCGGTAGAGCGGAATACCTGTCGGATCAAAGACCCAGATAATACCGAGACCAACATGGGTGACGTAGAGATTACCCTCATTGTCGAGACACATACCGTCCGGTCCACCCGGTCCGCCGGATAGATTCTGGAAGACACCAATCTTGTAATAAGGCCCGCCGTCGGGCGGCAGGGGAATGTGCCAGACCTGGCAGGCCCGGGTCATGCCGACGAAAAGCATCTTCTCATTGTGACTTAAGACCAGGCCGTTCGGACTGACACCGCAATCGATTAGGCACTCCAGCTGTTCGTCAGGGGTCAGACGAAATACCCGCCCGTCCGGGCGCTGCATGTCGGACTGGCCTTGATCGGTGAAATATAAGTCGCCGTTCGAAGCGAAATGCAGATCATTGCATCCGCGGAAGGGCTCGGTGCGGATTCGGGTGCGGTGCTCGGTAACTTTTCCGCTCGACGGGTCCAGATGCATGATGCCGTTTTTGTAATCGGCGATGAAAATTTGGCCATCGTTGCGGATCTTCAGGCCGTTCGGATTACCGTCATACTCCGCCGCCACACTCCATTCACCGGTCGCCGAGACGCGCAGGATTTGCCCGAACGGGATATTCACCATCCAGAGGTTCCCGTCTCTATCGAACGACGGGCCCTCAAGAAAACTATCCGGCATATGGCCGAACTGATTGTTTTGTCCCCAGTCGGAATAGGTATCCGGTCGTCGCAAATTATCCGGCAGTTCGAAGGCGACAGTAGTTTCGATTTCCTGGGGTGGCGGGAAGAGGCTCATGAGATGTCCTTTAATCCATATGCGAATACATGACCTTGCCGGCATCCGGCAATTCGGCGCGCAGGATGGTGCCGGACATGGATTCCGTGATGAACAGACTCTTGTTGTCCGATCCGCCAAAGGCGAGATTGGTGGTGTTCAGACCTCGGCAGGAACGAATGCGATGTTTCGGCTCGCCCATTTGGTCGAAATGCCAAACACTCCCGTTTCCCGCGTGACAGACGAGGAGGCCGCCGTCCGCATCGAGCGCCATGCCGTCGGGCCCGCCATGGCCGCCGGACAATTGCAGGAAGATACCGACCTTCGCCGTCCCGCCGTCATCAAGCAGCGGGACACGCCAGACCTGATTCGCCCGGGTGACGGCCAGGTAGATGATATCTTCGCTGAGGTTCGGCACGAGGCCGTTCGGGCTCGGCACCGTATTGACGAGGCAATCCAGCTGGCCACCGTCTGGGGAGAGCCGGAACACTCGACCGCTCGGGTCATGCATCCCGGTCAGGCCCTGATCGGTGAAGTACATATTGCCGAGGGCGTCGAACACCAGATCGTTGACCCCCTTGAAACTCTCGACGCGCCAACGTTCGCAATATGGCGTCACGGTGCCGCTATCCGGATCGAGTTGCAAGATGCCCTTCTTGTAATCGGCAATAAAGATGCGACCGTCCTTATGGATCTTTAGGCCGTTGGGTTCGCCGTCGTATTCCGTAATAAGGGTCCATTCCTTGTCGGGCGAAATACGAAACACGCGACCGAAAGGAATATCAACCACATAGAGGTTGCCGTCCCGGTCGAAAGAGGGGCCTTCCAGAAAGGAATGCGGGTCGTGCCCAAATTTATTGGCCGCGACCCAAGGGGTGCGCACACTTTCTTTTTTGAACTTGTCGGGAATTTCGGTCCAGACTTCCGTCTCAATGTCTTTTGGTGGTGGGTAAAGGCTCATTCGACAATTCCTCTCTTTTGAAGTGAGCTATCCGGAATGACTGGGTCGGCAAGCTGGCTATTTCGGGTTATTCGCTCATATCTATCCTCTATCCGTGAAACCCGTGAAACGAGAGACAAATGCCCGACGAATTCCAGGAAGCCCTTGATAAGATATTCGCCGCCGATTCCGAGCTTTATGCGGATCGTGGTTTTGCGCGCCGCATCGGCTACGGTAAAAAACCGGCCTTGCTGATCATCGATCTGGCTAATGCCTGGACGCGGGAAGGGCATGCCTTCACCTGCGACGGCATGGACACGATTATTCCGGGGGTCCAAAAGCTGCTGGACGCGGCGCGGGCGAAGGGGCTTCCCGTCGTCTACACCACGACGGCCTATGCGGATACTGAAAGCGCCAATTCCGATATGGGTCTTTGGAAGGAAAAGATTCCCGTTGAGGAGTTGAAAATGGGCAGCAACGCCGTCGCCATCGATGACCGTATCGCGCCCCTGCCAACCGAACAGGTGATCGTGAAGAAAAAAGCGAGCGCCTTTCACGGCACAAATCTCTCCAGTTATCTGCAATCCATCGGTGTCGACACGGTGATTGTCACTGGTGTTACCATGTGCGCTTGCGTGCGCCATTCGACGGAAGATGCCATAGCGGAAGGGTTCCGGCCCATCGTCGTACGCGAGTGTGTCGGCGACCGCATCAGAGGGGCGGTTGAGTGGAATCTGTTCGATATTGACGCGAAATTTGGCGATGTGGAGCCGTTGGATAACGTGCTCGACTATCTGCGCCGCAACGACATTTGAAGGATGACAGGATGACCGTGGAAACACTCGCGATTCTGATGCCGGGCGACATGGGGCACGGTTGCGCCATTGCCTTTCGGAAAAACGGCTTTCGGGTCGTCACTAATCTCTCCGGGCGCAGCGATCGGACCAAGGGATTGGCGGCGAAAGCGCAGATCGAGGATTTGGGTTCGTTCGAGGAAGTCGCGAAGCAGGCCGAACTGGTTCTGTCTATCTTGCCGCCGGAGAACGCGGTCGATCAGGGAAAGGTTTTCGCGGACGCGATGATCTCGGTCGGCTGCACGCCCCCCTATGTCGATTGCAACGCCATTGCGCCCAGCACCACGGAAAAGGTGGGTGCTGAAATCGCGCGGGCCGGGGCGCTTTATATCGACGGCGGGATCATCGGTAACAATCCGGTGGCGGAGAATGGCGGCACGCGGCTCTATGTCAGTGGCCCCGATACGTCCGTCGTCCAGGAATTAGACGGTAAGGGCATGGTCGTCCGCAATATCGGCGAGGAGATCGGTCGAGCCTCCGGCATGAAAATGGTCTACGCGAGCTCGACCAAGGGGACATTCTCCCTGCATTCCGCTGTATTGACGACAGCGCATGCGATGGGATTGACCGAGGATTATCTGGAAGAGTTGCGCCAGAGCCAACCGGCGATGTTGGCGGCGATGGAACGAATGATCCCGCGTATTCCTTTGGATGCGGCGCGTTGGTTGGGTGAGATGCACGAGATATCGGCGACCTTCGAAGAGGCAGGGGTCACGCCGAAATTCCATCAAGGGGCCGCCGATATGATGGCGCTCGCCGATCGTACGCCGATCTCGGCGGAAACCCGAGAGACAGTGGATACCAGTCGGACGCTGTTACAAGCGCTGGATATGTATGTGGCTGCGCGCGGCGACGTCAAAGACGCCGCCGATTAGAGGCTAGCGGCTGCCGAGTCTTCTGGTGGCGACATCCATGCGATTTTTGCATTCCAATTGATTGAGACCGGTTGCCGTACACCGGGCCATCAGCTTTTGCGTCTGATCAGTACCGCCACCCATCTTATCGGCAATCAACGCCCGGCATTGGTTTTTCTTGATGTTGTTGCGCAGGCAATGGGCCTTCACTTTGTTCACCATCCGTGCATTTGGCGACTTGAAGGATGCGTTGATCAGTCGTTGGCAGGTTTGCGCATTGCGCCCGGTTAACCTGCATTTCGACATCAATGCCCGGGCGTTATCGAGGCGTTTTGTTTGTTTGGCCCTGGTGAAACCTTCGCGGCAAGTCTTGACGTCGAGACCGCGTGCGCGGCATCGCAGGAGAAAGGCTTCGGGTACATTGGCGGAATTTTCAGCCGAATAGGCCACAATCGGCGCCGTATAGCTTGACGCGGCAAAAACTACCATCGTCACGGCAATTAGGGCCAAACTTCTCCGCCAATATAAATTCAGTAAATTCAGCATGTTATTCCTCCTCGTCTTCCATCCTTGCCGTCTCCGACAATCCTCAAGAAGGTAACGCCGCAAGCGCTATGCCAGCTATGGCATGCGGTCCGGTTTCGCGCTATTTCTGTAGCTGAACCGTTACTTGAGATGCCAATGATCCTGACAAGACCTCGAAAGACGCTCGCCGCCTGTTGCGGCATGCACGCGGTTCATGACGGGATTTCGGATATTCTCTACGTCTTGCTGCCACTCTTGAAGGAGACGTTTAATCTCTCTTTCGCTGAGATTGGGTTGATCCGGGGTGCGCACAGAGCCGCCTTAGCGATCTTTCAATTGCCGGCCGGATTGCTCTCCGAACGGCTGGGCGAGCGCAATCTTCTGGTGCTCGGCACGGCCATCGCAGGGCTCGCCTATATCGGTCTTGGGCTATCGAGCGGTTTCATCGCCTTGCTGGTCTTTCTGTTTCTGGTCGGCATGGGAAGCGCTGTTCAGCATCCTCTAAGCGCATCCATTATCTCAACGGCCTACGCCAATGGTCCACGCCGGGCGGCGCTTGGGACCTACGCATTCGCGGGAGATGTTGGGAAGTTCTCGCTGGCGGGCGGGCTTGGTCTATTGATCGCCGCGGGCATCGATTGGCGGGGACCGGTCGTCTCGCTCGGCGTGTTTACGTTTTTGTCCGCCGTTGTCGTTCTCATGACGCTGGTGGCGGTGAAGGCGGGCGGAAAGCCCGAACGTCGCCCGGAGAAAGAGATCGACGCGAAACCGCCCGGATGGGGAATCAAGGAACCTGTTGGATTCAGCTCGCTCCTTGGCATCATGATCGTCGATAACTTTACGCGGAACGGCTTTCTGACCTTTGTCGCGTTTCTTTTAATCGAGCGTCATGTCGAGCCGGAGTTGGCGGCGATGGCAATTCCCGCCATCTTGCTGGGTGGAATGTGGGGCAAGCTCGCCTGCGGCTTTCTGGCGGAGCGCCTGGGGATTATCCGCACGGTCATCTTGACCGAGGTCGGCACGGCTATCGGTATTGTCACCATGATCTTCGTCGAAGGGGAGATGGCGTTCTTTATCCTGCCGATCCTCGGCCTCGCCCTCAACGGCACGTCATCGGTCTTGCAAGGTACGATAGGTGATTTGGTGGAAAGCGAGCGTCAGTCGCGCGCCTTTGGACTGTTCTTTACAGTGAGCGCGGCCTGCGGGATCGCAGCGCCGTTAACCTTTGGATTTATGAGTGATATCGTCGGTGTTCCGAATACCATGTATGTGATCGCAGGCATCGTCTTTTTGACGTTACCGTTATGCCTAGTTTTAGGTCCAATATTGCGGGCCGCCGCCAGTCCGGCGGAATAGGGGGAGAGAAGTCATGAAGATCAAATCCGTCCGTGCAGATTGGTTGCATGTTCCCATTCCCGAGCAACAGCAACACACATCGGACTTCGGTAAGACACAATCTTTCGACAGCACCTTGGTGCGGATCGAGACCGAGGGCGGGCTCGTCGGTTTCGGCGAGGCCAAAGCGGCGGTGGGCAGTGCGGGCACTAATGCGGCGCTCGGCACGATGGTCGAGGATGAACTCGGACCTCTTCTCGTTGGCGAGGATGCGCGCGATATCTCGCGTCTCTGGGATGTAATGTATAACGGCAGCCGTGCCCACTATGCTATTGATCGAGGGCGTGTTTTCCCGGTTTTAGGCCGCCGCGGCCATCTCATTTCAGCGATTAGCGGCATCGATATGGCGCTCTGGGATATATTGGGGAAATCACTCGGACAGCCGGTGTGGCGGTTGCTCGGCGGACGCCGGAAGGATCGCTATCCGGCCTATGCGTCGGGTGGTTGGGCGCCGACAGATCGCATTGTCGCGGAACTACAGTCCTTCGTCGATCGCGGAAATTTCAAAGCCGTGAAAATGCGCGTCGGCACCGGTGATGGCACACTTGCGCATTCGGTGGCGCGGGTCCGGGCGGCACGTGAAGGGCTTGCGGATGATATCGACATCATGTGCGACGCCCACGGCACTTTTAGCGTCGCCGAAGCGAAACGATTCTGTCGGGAAGTCGCCGAGTGCAATATCGGCTGGCTCGAGGAGCCCGTGGTCGCCGACGACAAGCGTGGTATGGCGGAGGTGCGGGCTTCGACCGATATTCCGATCTCCACAGGTGAGAGCGAGTTCACGAGATTCGCCTTTCGCGACCTCGCTGAATTACGGGCCTGTGATATCTTCCAGCCCGATCTTTCAATCTGCGGCGGCGTCACCGAAGCGATGCGCATCGAGGCTATCGCCAGCGCCTATCAACTCCGCTATGCACCGCACCTTTGGGGTGGCGCGCTGACCTTTGCCGCTGGACTGCACACAATGGTGGTCGCGTCGACAGGCTTTATCGTCGAGTATTCGCTAGGGGCAAACCCGATGTTGCACGAGCTCGCGGTCGAAGATTTCACGATTGTGGATGGGCATCTAGATATACCGGATCGGCCGGGGTTGGGCGTCACGGTGGACGAGGAATTTGTGGGAAAATACCGGGTAAAGTGAGTTCTGAATTGAGCGCTCGCCCTTCGACAGGCTCAGGGTGAGGTTTCTGAATATAATCTGTTAAAGACCTCACCCTGAGCCTGTCGAAGGGCGGGTTTTCATTCCTTACGCGTTTCCCGCGATATCTTTCACAACGCCTGCCAACCGGCCTGCTTCCGCGATCATCTCTTCGATGAATTCGCCGACCGGGCGGACGTCGTGGATCATGCCGCCGATCTGGCCCATTGCGGATTGGCGTTTGTCGTCCTTGTCGGTATTGCGTCCACGCACCACGGCTTTCCTGAGCTCCGCTAGTTCTTCCTTCGTCGCACCCGAAAGGCGGGCTTCTTCGTAGGCTTGTAGCTCAGGTGTGGTCACACAGCGGACGGTCGAGCCGGTCATGGCTCGGGAGACAATCGTATCGGTCTCGTGCATCTTCAACAATTGATCGCGGCCCCATTCGTTCAGGTCGCTTTCAGTCATCGCCATGAAGCGCGTGCCGATCTGGACCCCTTGCGCGCCAAGCGCGAAGGCGGCGAGGAATCCGCGCGCATCGCCGATACCACCCGTCGCGATGACCGGTACTTTCACGGCGTCGACGACCATCGGCACCAGAGGCATGGTCGCGATGGTGCCCACATGGCCACCCGCCTCGGTGCCGGAGGCGACGATGGCGTCGGCCCCTTCATGCTCCATGCGCTTCGCAAGGTCCACGGTCGGGATGACGGAGACGACTTTAACGCCGGCATCCTTCAGCATTTTCACCGCTTTTTCGCCGGGGTCGGCGCGGCCGGTGGTGCAAACGGGAACACCTGCTTCGATAATGATTTTGGCGCGCGATTCCGTGAAGCCTCGACCCATGGCGGTGATGTTCACACCGAACGGTTTTTCCGTACGCGCCTTTACGGCATCGATGTCTTTCCAGAGTTTGTCTTCCGTGCCGCCGAAGGTGGGGAGTACGCCGAGACCTCCTGCCTCACTGACAGCAGCCACCAATTCAGGTCCGCCGCCGCCCTGCATCGCTCCTTGGAGGAGAGGATAGCGAATATTCAGTAGATCGCAGACGACGGTGTGAAACATTGGTTGTTCAAGAGGCGGGCTAGTCCGCCGCCCCGGCCTCAATTTCGGCGGCGGTTTTATCGGCGCCGATGGCGAGGAGAGCGGTTTGTACGATGTGGGCGGC
>Ga0055584_100001013_pt1 | contig 27233 bp, 28 predicted proteins | sample OSDHelmetaG_FD_58716 | JGI IMG/M metagenome (GOLD analysis project Ga0055584, IMG submission 58716) | Pelagic marine sediment microbial communities from the LTER site Helgoland, North Sea, for post-phytoplankton bloom and carbon turnover... | ecosystem: Environmental > Aquatic > Marine >...
GCTGGTAGAGCACACGACTGAAAATCGTGGTGTCCCCGGTTCGAGTCCGGGTCTCGCCATCACCGAACGCCGCGTTCCCCCACGGGGGGTCGCGGCGTTCGCGCGTGCGGCGCCCTTTATCCTGAGGCCATGGACCTCTCGATCGTCGTACCCGCGTACAACGAGGAGCGGCGGCTGCAACCGACCCTCGACGGCTGGACTGCCTGGCTGGACGGGTTCGACGGCACCGCGGAGATCGTCGTGAGCGACGATGGCAGCACGGATGGCACCGCGGCCCTCGTGGAACGCGCCGCGGCGTCCGACCCCCGCATCCGGCTGAACCGCCTGGAGCAGAACGCCGGGAAGGGCGGGGCGGTGCGCTCCGGCATGCTCGCCGCCACGGGCGCGTACCGGTTCTACGTGGATGCCGACATGAACATCGCGCCGTTCCACGTGGATCCCGCGCTGGCGCTGCTGCGAAGCGGCGTGGCCGACGTGGTCACCGGAAAGCGCAGCCTGGCCCGCTACGCCGAGACCGAGCGCAGCCCCGCCCGCCTGGCGGCGGGGGCCGCCGTGCAGGTGACCCGGCGCATCCTCGTGCTGCCGGTCATCACCGACACGCAGGCAGGCTTCAAGGGGTTCACCGCGGAGTGGGCGGAGAAGGTGTTCCACGCGGCCACCATCGACTCGTTCGCCTTCGACATCGAGGTCCTCTACCTGGCCCGCCGGATGGGCGCACGGATCGCGGAGATGCCGGTGGAGGTGGAGTTCCGCGACGACTCCACGTTCGACGTGGGGAAGCACCTACCGCCCTTCATCGAGGACATCTGGCGCATCCGCATGAATGCCTGGCGGGGCCGCTACTCCTGACGCATGATCGCGACGACCTCCCCGGCCGTCGCGCGCACCCGCTCACTGGCGCTGCCGCCGTTCCGCGCCACGGAGATCAGCCCGTGCGAATCGGTGTACACGAGCAGGGCTCCGCGCGGCACGTCGGCGAACGTGCGGCCCACGGTCGCCTGCGACCGGCCGCCCTCCGCCGTGGCCACCCACACGGGGCGGCCTTGCGTGAGGCCCGCATCCATCAGGTGTTGCGCGGTCGCCCACAGGGCCAGGTTGCCGAAGCGATCGACGCCGGCCACCAGAGCCTCCAGAACCCCCGGCATCCCCTCGGCGGCGGGCAGGCGCGGCGGCACGATCGACGCCACCTCCACGCCCGGCCCCAGGTCGTCCAGCGACCCCCCGGCCGCAAGGTGGGCCGCGCAGGGCGCGAACACATCGCGGCCGTGGAACGTCGGTGACACCGGCTCGCGCATCCGTTCGCGTGCGGCGACCTCCACGGCACGCACCGCACCCTGGCGCTCCGCAGCAAGGCCCAGCAGGCCATTATCCGGACCGATCACCACACGCCCCCAGGCAAGTTCCACCGCCACGGGGCGGCGGTCGGTCCCCACCCCGGGGTCCACCACGGCCACCGTCACCGACTGCTGCGGCATCACCTGCACCAGCCGGTCCAGGAGGATCGCGCCCCAGCGGATGTCCCCCGGGGGGACATCATGCGCCAGGTCGATGCGTGCCGACGCCGGCGCGATCGCCGCCGTCACCGCGTGCAGGGCCCCCACGTGCTCGGTGCCCGGGCCGTAGTCGGTCAGGAACCCGAGCGGGCGGGTCATGCCGGCAGGGCGGCCGCCCGGATGACGGCCTCGATCAGGCCCGGGATGTCACTGGTGCCGGCCTCCACGGCCACCTCCAGTCCCTCATCGCGCGCCGTCTGGGAGGTGATGGGGCCGATCGACGCCACCACCGGACCGGCGGCCAGGCGCGCGCGCTGGCCGGGATCCAGCACGTCAAGGGTGTTGGTGACGGTGGACGACGAGGTGAACGTGATGATGTCCGCATCCAGTGCGGCGTGCACGACGTCGTCGGGCGGCCGCACCGCCACCGTCTCGTACAGGGACACGTCGTCCACGATCGCGCCGCGTGTGCGCAGGCCGTCGGCGATCACCGGGCGGGCATGGCGGGCACGGGCGATGAGCACCCTCCGGCCCTCCACGGGGGTCCCGGCCAGGGCCTCCAGCACCGCCTCGCCCACGAACCGGTCGGGCACCACATCCGCCCGGATGCCGATGCCGAGCAGGGCATCGGCCGTTGCGGGGCCGATGGCCACGAAGGTCTGGTCCGGACGCAGGTGCCGGGCGTCCACGCCGTGCGCGGCCATCGCCGCGCCCAGCGCGTCCACGCCGTTGGGGCTGGTGAGGATGACGATGTCGTGCTGGCCCATGGCTGCCATGGCCGCGCTCACCTGCGGGCTGGCCGTGGTCGGCTGGATCCGGATGACGGGCATCTCGATCACCCGGGCGCCGAGCGCCTCGAGGGCCCCGCGCAGATCACTGGCCTGTGCCCGGGCGCGCGTCACCACCACGGTGCGCCCGGCCAGCGGTCCGCGGCCGGCGGGCGCCAGGCCGGGGGCGCGCGACACCACGTCGCCGAACACCAGGATCGCCGGGTTGCCCAGGCCCTCCTCCTCCACCCGGTCGGCGATGGTGGCGAGCGTCGCCACCACCTCGCGCTGGCGGTCCGTCGTGCCCCACTGGATCGCGGCCGCAGCCTGGTCGGCGGGACGCCCCGCCGCCATGAGGCGGTCCGCGATACCGCGCAGGCGCCCCATGCCCATCAGCACGATGAGCGTGTGCGGCAACTGCGCCAGCAGGTCCCAGTCATTCTGCTCGGCGTCCTTGGCCGGATCCTCGTGGCCGGTGACCACGGTGAAGGCGGTTGCCATGCCGCGGTAGGTCACCGGGATGCCCGCGGCGCTGGGCGCGCCGATGGCCGAGGTGATGCCCGGCACCACCAGCACGCGCACCCCCGCGGCCACGAGGGCCTCGGCCTCCTCGGCACCACGCCCGAACACGAACGGGTCGCCGCCCTTCAGGCGGGCAACCACCCGGCCCTCGCGCCCCAGCCGGACAAGCAGCGCGGTGGTGTCGTCCTGGCCCATCGCCGCGCGGCCGGGGGCCTTGCCCACGTCGATCAACTCGGCATCCGGACGCACCAGGTCCATCAGGGCCTCGGTGCCGAGGCGGTCGTACAGCACCACCTCGGCGCGCATCAGCGCCTCGCGGCCACGCACGGTGATGAGGCCGGGGTCGCCCGGCCCAGCGCCGATCAGGTACACGATGCCCTCGCTCATGCAGCCCCCACGGCCTCGGCCGCGCGCGCACCGAGTGCCGACGGATCGTCGACGCTGCCCTCCAGATCAGCGGACCGTCCGCTTCCATTCCACCAGGCACGTATGCGAAGGAGATCGCCATGGGCTTCGCACAGGGCGCCGGCGGGCACCGCGCACCCACCGCCGAGGCGGCCGAGGAATGCACGCTCGGCGTCCAGGCACGCCCGTGCCCGCGGATCATCCAGCGCCGCACAGGCGGCGCGCACGGCCGCGTCATCGGCGCGCCCCTCGATGGCCACGATGCCCTGCCCTGCGGCCGGCAGGCACACGTCCAGGGGCAGGGGGCAGGCATCGTCGCGCACGATCCCCAGGCGGCGCAGGCCCGCGGCGGCGAGCACCAGGGCATCCACCTCACCGGCATCGAGCTTCGCGAGGCGGGTGTCCACGTTGCCGCGCACCTCAACCACCTGCAGGACCGGGCGGGCGGCGAGCACCTGCGCCCGGCGGCGCGGGCTGGTGGTGCCCACGCGCGCGCCCGGGGGCAGCGCGTCGAGGCCTCCCGCGGCGCCCACCAGCACGTCGCCCGGGTCCTCGCGCCGGGGCGTGGCGATCACCGCGAGCCCGGCAGGCAGGTCGCCGGGCAGGTCCTTGGCCGAATGCACGGCGATGTCCGCACGGCCGGCGAGCAGGGCCTCCTCCAATTCCTTCACGAACATGCCCTTCACGTCCATGCCCGGTCGTGCTGCGGCACCGGCCAGGCTCCAGCGGTCGCCGGAGGTGGTCACCTCCAGCAGGGGCGCCTCGTGCCCGTGCAACGCGAGGGCGTCGGCCACCGCACGCGACTGCGCGAGGGCGAGGGGCGACCTGCGCGTGGCGACGGTCACGCGCACCCGGTCAGTCGGCCGGGCCGCGCCGGCCCGCGGGCTCGGCGGGCGCGGTGCCGGATGAGGCATCCGGGATGCGGTCGGGCACGCCCAGGCCGAACAGATGGCGCAGTGACTCCACGTGCCGCATGCCATCGATGCTGGCAGCGGCCTCGCGCGCGCGCACCGTGGGCTCGTGCAGCAGCTTGTTCAGGATGGCGCGGGTGACCCGGTCGATGCGCTCCGCCTCTTCGGCTCCCATCTCCGCATCGGATGCCCGGGCGATCTCACCCTGCCGGATGGCCTCGGCCATCTCGCGCAGCGAGGTGATGACCGGCGTCACGGCCAGCCCCGACCGCCACGCAGCGTAGCGCTCCACCTCCTCGCCCACGATCACCTCGGCACGGCGCGCATGCTCCTCGCGCTGGTCACGGTGCTGGGCCACCACGCGCTCGAGGTCGTCGATGTCGAACAGCACCGCGCCATGCACGCCCGAGGCCGCGGGATCCACGTCGCGGGGCACCGCGATGTCGATGAGCACCATCGGGCGGGCGGGCCGGTCCTCCAGCGCCACCTCCACCTGCGCGGCGGAGATCAGCGCATGGGGCGCATCGGTGGAGCACACCACCACATCGGCCTTGGCGAGCTCATCGGCCAGGCAGTCGTAGCCCAGGCCCATGCCGCCCAGTCGCTCGGCGATCTCGCGCGCGGTCCCCACCGTGCGGTTGATCACCACCAGCTCTCCCAGGCCGCGCTCCATCAGGGCCCGCGCGGTGGCCTCGGCCATGCGCCCGCCCCCCAGCACGAGGCCGCGCCGGCCGCCCAGGTCGGGGATGGCCTCGCGCGCGAGGTCAGCGGCCACGGTGGATACCGACACGGGGCGCACGGCCACCTGCGTCTCGGTGCGGACGCGCTTTCCGGCCTCGAGCGCCTGGCGGAACAGCCGGTCACTCAGCACACCCGTCGACTGCTCCTCGGCGCAGCGCTCCCACGCCTGGCGCACCTGGCCCTGGATCTCGCTCTCGCCCACCACCATCGAGTCCAGGCTGGAGGCCACGCGGAACAGGTGGGCTACCGCGCGGTCGTCCAGGTGCGCGTAGCGCACGCAGTCGAACTCGTTGCGCGTCATGCCCGTGCTGCCTTCCACCAGGGCGGCGCAGATGGCATCCTCCGCGCCGCCGGCATCGAGGGCGTGCGCGTAGACCTCGGTGCGATTGCACGTGGACAGCACGACGGCCTCGGCGATGTCGGGGTGGCGCACGAGCGAGCGCGCCAGCGTCCGCGCATTGGCATCGGTGAGCGCCAGCTTCTCACGCTGCTCCACCGGCGCGGTCTTGTGCGAGATACCGACGGCGACGAGATGGGGCATCAGGCCGCCTCCGATGCCACGTCGGCGAGCCCCAGCGCGGTGCGCACCCGGGCGCGGCACGCGTCCGGTCCGTCGGCGGCCACCTGCTCGACAACCCCTGAGTCCAGCAGTCCCTCGACCGCGACACGGCGGGCGGCGATATCGGGGTACGTGGCGACCAACTCCTCGCGGGTCTCGGCCAGCAGGGCGATCAGGCCGGCCCAGCCGGGGCCGAAGTGCTGCTGCAGGTCCTCGCGGATGCGGCGGGCGAGCACCGGGCTCGCACCCCCCGTGGTGATGGCGAGTGCCAGATCACCCTGGCGTACCACAGCGGGGATGACCGCCGTGGAGCCCTGCGGGTCGTCGGCCACGTTGACCTCGGCGCCGAGTGCGCGCGCGTCGTCGCGCACCCTCCGGTTCACGACGGCATCGTTCGTCGCCGCAATGACCAGGACCGCACCATCCAGGTCGCCCTCCCGATAGCCGCGGGCGTGATGCCCGGCGATGCGGCCATCGGCGACCATCTCGCCGAGCGCGGGCAGGACCTCCGGGCTCACCAGCCGCACCCGTGCCCCGCACGCGGCCAGGCGGGCGGCGCGATCGGTGGCCACTGCACCACCGCCCACCACCACCACCGTGCGCCCCGAGAGGTCGAGGAACACCGGGTACAGGTCGCGCGTCATCAGTCGGCGCCCCCGCCCCCGTCATCGCCCTCGCGTCCCTCGCGGCGGTCCAGCATGCGGGTGATGGCCTCCACCTGGCGGCCCACGCGCGCCGTGCGCGCGCCCAGCACCACCACGTAGGCCAGTACCAGGAACCAGATGACGGCGTATGCCGCGACCACGTACTGGGATCCACCGCTCATGCGTTCTCCAGTCGGAGTGCCAGGCGCCGCAGGGCGCGCTCGGACCGCCGGCCCACCAGGTCGACCTCGAGCAACGCGATGAACAGCGCGATCATCGCGGCCTGCGAGACCACGAACCAGATGAGCATCGACCCGGGCATGTTGGCACCACTGCCCGTGAACACGACCGGGTGCACGAACGACTCCGCCACGCGCACCGAGTAGAACGACAGGGGCACCGATGCGAACCCGGCGATGGCGTAGATGGCCGAGTACCGCATGCGGCGATCGTCCTCGGCCGATGAGCGCAGCACGAAGTACGCGGCATAGATGAGCACGACGATCAGGTACGTGACCAGGCGCGGGTCGGTCCACACCCACCAGGTGCCCCACGAGGCCTTCGCCCAGATGGACCCGGTGATCACCACGAGCACCGAGAACAGCAGGCCGATCCGGATGCTGGCCTCGCCCACGTCGTCCCAGCGGGCGCTGCGCGTGCGCAGGTAGAGGATGCCGGCCACGCAGGACACGGCGAATGCCACGAGCGACGCGATCGCGATGGCCACGTGGAAGTAGAAGATGCGCTGGATGACGCCCTGATCGGCGTCCTCGGGCGCCACCAGGAACACCCCGATGGTCGAGACGACCACCAGGATCGTGGCGACGACCCCCCAGATCAGGGCGGCGCGCTCACCGGGCATGCGCCGGGGACTGTCAGTCGTCGAAGACGGCGTCATAGGTCGCGACGGAGACAAGGGAGAAAAGTATTGCGTACGCGAGCAGGAACAGGCAGTACCCCCGCCACTCGCTCATGTCATGTGGCCCTCCCGCCACGGCGTGCGTGGCCCCGGCGGCTGCGATGACCACCGGCACGAGCGCCGGCAGGAAGAGCACCGGGAGGATCAGGTCGCGCGCGCGGGTGAACAGGGCAAGCCCCGAGAACAGGGTGCCGGAGAGCGCGATGCAGGCGTTGGCCAGCAGGGCGGCGATGGCGATCCAGCCGATGGCGTCCCAATAGGGACCCTGCACGAAGAAGACCCCCACGAGCGGGATGACGATCACCTCGACCGCCGTCATGTAGAGGAAGATGGCGATGGCCTTCGCCCCCAGCATCACCACGCGGGGCACCGGCGACACCAGCAGGCCGTCGAGCACCCGCTGCTCGCGCTCGGCCACGTACGAACGCCCCACGCCCAGCACGGCCGTGAAGGCGAGGGTCACCCACATGAGGCCGCCCACGAACCGCGTGAGGTCGTCATCGCGGGTGCCGAACCCGAACTGCAGGATGGCCATCATCACGATGGCGAACAGCACCATGGCCACGATGGTCTCGCGCGTGCGCAGCTCCAGGCGCAGGTCCTTGCGCACCAGTGCCGCCAACTGGCGGCGGCGGCTCATGCGGCCGCCTCCTCGTAGCGGCGGCGCACGGCACGGGCGTCCATCCCGGCAGTCGGCTCATCCAGCACCACGCGCCCTGCCCGCAGCACCACCAGGCGGTCGGCCACATCCGCCACCCGTTCCACCTCGTGGGTCACGATCACCGCCGCGCGGCCGTCATCGCGCGCTGCGCCCAGCTCGCTGTCCAGCAGCGCCGTGGCGCGGGCATCCAGGCTGGCATGCGGCTCGTCCAGCAGCAGCAGCCGGGGCCGGTGCAAGAGCATGCGGGCCAGGGCCAGGCGCTGCGCCATGCCGCGGCTGAAGGCCCGCACCGGGTCCTCGGCGCGCGCAAGCAGGTCCACATGGTCGAGGAGGTCATCGATGCGCCCGTCGCGATCAGGGATGCCGTAGAGATCGCCGTAGAGCTCGAGATTCTGCCGGGCGGTGAGGTCGAGGTACACCAGCGGGTCGTGCGCCAGGTAGCCCAGCCCCGCGCGCGCACGGCGCGGGTCGTCGGCCACATCGGCCCCCAGCACCGTCAGGTGCCCGGCGCGCGGGCGCAGCAATGTCGCCAGCATCCTCAGGAGGGTGCTCTTGCCCGCGCCGTTCGGTCCCGCGATGGCCAGGCGCTCGCCGGCGTCCACCTGCAGGTCCACGCCGTCCACTGCCCGACGCTCGCCGTAGGCATGCACCAGCCCGCGCGCGCTGATCACGGGGTCAGGCGAGGCCCACCTCGGCGATCACGCCCGCCAGGAACACCAGCGACATCACGCCGTTGGCCGTGCCGAAGGCCGCCTGGATCCGCGCGTCGTCGCCCGGGCGCACCGTCAGGTGCTCCCACGCCAGCACCACCCCGCATGCGGCCACGCCCACGTAGTAGGGCCACGTGACCGACGCCGCCACGCCCGCGAGCGCGAGCAGCACGATGGTCACACCGTGCAGCCCGGCCGCGATCCCGAGGGCCCGCCGCTCGCCGAAGCGGGCGGGGGCTGACCGGATGCCGGCATCGCGGTCGTGCCGCACATCCAGCAGGGCGTAGATGATGTCGAAGCCCGCGATCCAGCAGGCCACCCCTGCCCACAGCAGCACGGGCGCCACGGCGAACTCGCCGGTCACCGCGATCCAGCCGCCAATCGGCGCGATGCCGATGGCGAGGCCCAGCACGAGGTGGCACGCCCAGGTGAAGCGCTTGGTGTACGGGTACAGCACGAACAGGGCGACGGGCACCGGCCACAGCCACCAGGTGACCTCAGGCAACTGGCTCACTGCGCCGAGCAGCGCCCCGAGGCTGAGCAGCGCGAACACACGCACCTGGGTGACCGAAAGGCGCCCGCTGGGAAGGTGACGGCCCGCGGTGCGCGGGTTCGCGGCGTCCAGCCGGCGGTCGATGAGCCGGTTCAGCGCCATCGCCAGGGAGCGGGCGCCCACCATGGCCAGCAGGATCCAGCCCAGCACCGACCAGGGCGGCAGGGCGTTCCGTGCCATCAGCGCACCCGCGACGGCGAAGGGCAGGGCGAAGATGGTGTGCGAGAAGCGCACCATCCCGAGCATCGCCGGGACGACCGCCAGCCCCGACGCGGGGCGGGCTGCAGGCGAATGGCTGCTCACGGAGCCGATCTTAGGCCCCGGTGGGTGCCCCGGCGGGTCCGTAGCGCGGCACGCCGCCGGTGACGGCGGCCCAGAACTGGTCGCCGAAGTCGAAATGCCACCACTCCTCCACGTAGGCCGTGAGGCCCTGGGCCGTGAGTGCGTGGAACAGGAGCCGCCGGTGGGAACGTGCGGGCAGGTCGATGTCCTCGAGCGCCGCGGCGCCGGCCTCGGGCACGAAGGCATCGAACCCGGTGCCCAGATCGAGTTCCGTCCCGTCGGCCCGCGCCAGCGTGAGGTCCACGGCGCCGCCGGTCAGGTGAGGCGGCGGCGCATGGTGCCCGGGGTCGGGAGGGGTCACGTATGGCCGCGCCACCTGCTCCAGTTCCGGCCGCTCCATGTGCGGGTACTGGGCGGCCAGATCCTGCACGTAGGCCTCGAACAGCGCGGACTGCGTCTCGATGGAGCGCCAGCCGTCCCACACCAGCAGCACCAGATCACCCGGCAGGGATTCCGCGGCGCGCACGATCCGCTCGGCCAGGCCCTCACGCAGCCAGCAGCCCGGCAGCGCCCCCGGCAGGCCCATGGCGAAGTAGCGCGGATCCTCCATGACCCGGGGGCCCAGCCCCACCACCGGCACCAGTGGCTCGTCCACCGGCGTGATGGGGATGTCGCGCCAGCCGGCCGGCTGCAGCAGCCGAGGCATCGGGGTGTCCATGCGGGGATCCGCGTACCTCATCCAAGCCCCCATTCGGAGGCCTGTACGCGGGGTCCCGGGTCCTCTCCCGCGAGCACCGCCAGCACGGGGGCCACGCGGTCGGCAGGCGGGGGCACCGTGGCGGGGTCCTCCTCGGGGTGGGCCTCCGCCCGCATCTGCGTGCGCACCGGCCCGGGGTTCACCGCCACCACGCGAATGCCGCGGTCAGCCCACTCCTCGCGCAGCATCAGGCCCACCGACTCCAGGCCGGCCTTGGCGATCGCATACGCGCCGTAGCCGGGGCGCCCCGCGGCGCCCGAGGTCACCAGCACCACGCCCGCGCGGTCGGCGATGGCCGGCGCCAGGCGCTGCAGCAGCCGCACCTGGCCGGTCAGGTCCACGGTGACGGCCTCCCAGGTGGCATCCACGTCGGCGTCAGCCAGCGGGCCGAGCGGGCCCAGCACCCCGGCGTTCATCACCACTCCCTCCAGCCGCGGCACGGCGGCCATCACCTGTGCGGCGGCGGCGTCCACCGATTCCGGTGAGGCGAGATCCATCTCCACCTCATCGCACATGGCGCCGGCGTCCCTGCACGCCGAGGCCACCGCGGCCAGCCGTCCACCACGGGTAGCGGTGAGCAGCACATGTGCACCGCAACGGGCGAGCTCGCGTGCGATCGCCGCCCCGTATCCCCGCGACGCACCCGTCACCAGCACGCGCGACCCGGAAAGGTCCGCGGCCGCCGGGGTCATCAGGGGACCTCGGCGCCTCCGTCGGCGGGCGTCGCGGGGCCGTCACCGGGCGCCGGCGGGGTGCCCTTCACCGCGGGGCTGATCTCGCGCACATCGCTGTCGGGCTGCGTGCCGGCGAACTTCGCGACGTAGGCCGAGACGTCGATGGCGTCCTGTCCGGTCACGAGGTTCTGCGGCATGGCCACCGGGTACGAGCCCGGCTTGTCCGGCTGCGGGGAGATCTTGATCCAGCGCCTCACGACGCCGAAGAACTGCGTCTCCTCGAAGCCCTGGTTGCGCGGGTAGCGGAAGGCGTCATCCAGGTTGGGTCCGCTGATGCCCTTGGTGCCCGCCTCCACCATGGTGTGGCAGCCGCCGCAGTTCTGCACGAAGAGCGTGCGGCCCGCGTCGGTGTTGGCCGACGCCAGGGAGTTCTCGGCGTCACCGCAGCCGGAGAGCACCAGGGCGCCGCCGGCAAGGGCGATCGCGACGGATGAGGCCAGGAGTCGTGAGCGCAACGGGATCCCTAGACGAGGTAGACGAGGATGAACAGCAGCACCCACACGATGTCGACGAAGTGCCAGTAGTACGAACCGGCGGTCAACGGCGTGTGGTACGTGGTCGAGAAGTCCCGCATGTACGCGCGACGAAGGCACAGGCCCAGCACGATGAGTCCCACCAGCACGTGCGCACCGTGGAAGCCCGTGAGCGTGTAGAAGGCGCCACTGAACGCGCGATCCTGGGGCGTGAAGCCCAGGTGGGCGTACTCGTTCAACTGGATCAGCAGGAAGGTCCCGCCGAGCAGGATCGTCACCCACAGGCCACGGATGAGGCCCTTGTTGTCCCCCGCCGCCAGGCGCTTCTCGCCCCACCACAGGGTGAACGACGACGTCACGAGGAACACCGTGTTCACGAGGGTCATCAGGACCGGCAGCTCGAACGGCTGGCCGTCGGCCTTCAGCGGCGGCCAGGTCTCGTTGGCCACCCCGTACCGGATGAAGAAGTACGCGGTGAACAGCGAGGCGAACAGCATCAACTCCGACCCGATGAACAGCAGCATGCTGATCAGCGCCGGGTTCATGTGGTGCTTCTGCTCGGGCTGGCCGGTGGCCCCGCCCACGTGCGGTGCAGTGGTCGCCATCGGCTAGGCCCCCGCGATCTGTCCGAGGTTGACCGTCTCGACCGGCGTATCGCCGGCGGCGGCCTCGGCGGCCTCGGCCAGCGCACGGGCCTCCCCATTGATGCCGGCGATGATGATGCGGCTGGGGGCGTATGCGCTGATGGCGAGCGGCAGGGCGACCGACGGCGCATCGTCCATCACCTGTCCCTCCACCGCCACGCCGGTGGACACCAGCGCATTGACGGTGGCCGTCATGGCATCGCCCGCGACGCGCCGGCGCTCGTTGGCGTCGGCGCCCCAGCGGGGCTCGGGCAGGTCGAGCGGCGCGACCACGGTGAACCTGGCGGGCTGGGCGTCGGCGCGGGTGCGCACCACGGTGGCGAGGCCCTCGGCCCCGACGGCCTCGGTGGCCACCACCATCACCATCGGCAGCGCCGAGGCGCCCCCGATCGCCCGGGCGTCGTCCGACGGAACCACCACATGCGCGATGGGCGCCGTGGCGGCCTTGCGAATGCGGTCCACCACGTCGCGCTGCATCCAACTGCTCTGCGACAGGGGCAGCGTGGCGACCACGATCTCGTTGGGGTCGGTCTCCCGGGCGGCCTCGGTGGCCACATCCACGACATCACCCTCGGCCACGCGGCCGGTGGCAGCGACGCCGTGCTGGGCCAGGATCGCAAGGGTCGTCGCCAGACGTCGCTGCACGACCTCGCGGTCATCGTCACCAACCGGTGCGACAAGCTCGAACGACCACAGGCCATCGGCGTTGCGCGAGCGCACCTCGTCGATCAGGGACTGCGAGGTGAGCGTCTCATTTGCCACCACCAGCACAGGGAAGCGGGTGTCCTCCTTCAGCTCGCCGCCGAACTCCTCGGGGGCGAATACCACGGCGTGGCGCGCGTCCGGGATGCCGTACTGGTACGGCCCGCCGACCACCTGGGGCACGGCGTCGAAGTTGAACAGCGGCGGAGGCGAGGAGACCATCCACTCGAGGGTCTTGCCGCGCCAGGGGTTCCACGGCGCCTTGGCACCGGACTTCCAGGATACGACGATGTTGTAGAAGAAGATGATCGTCGCGACGCCAAGCATGTACGACCCGACGGTCTCGATCGAGTTGACGGTCTCGAAGCGGGGGTCGTAGTCGGAGACGCGGCGCGGCATGCCCTGCAGGCCCTGCCAGTGCATGGGCAGGAAGGTCAGCTGGGTGCCGACGAAGGTGAGCCAGAAGTGCCAGTGCCCGAGTCGCTCGGACAGCATCTTGCCGGTCATCTTCGGGAACCAGTAGTAGATGCCGGCGAACACCGTGTACACGCTGCCGCCGTACAGCACGTAGTGCAGGTGGGCCGTGACGAAGTAGGTGTCCGACACCTGGATGTCGACCGGGACAACCCCGAGGAACACCCCGGACAGGCCGCCCATGAGGAACGTGAAGAGGAAGCCCAACGCCCAGAGCATGGGGGTCTTTATGTGGATCTTCCCCTGCCAGAGGGTGGCGAGCCACGACCACATCTTCACGCCGGTCGGCACCGCGATGATGATGGTGGTGATCATCATCGGAACGCGCAGCCAGGAGGCCATTCCCGACACGAACATGTGGTGCGCCCACACGCCGAAGCCCAGCACGGCGATGGCCACCATGGAGAACGCCATTGCGCGGTAGCCGAACAGCGGCTTGCGCGCGAACGTGGCGATGACCTCGCTGATGATCCCGAAGCCCGGCAGCAGCATGATGTACACGGCCGGGTGCGAGTAGAACCAGAATATGTGCTGGTACATGATGATGTCGCCGCCCTGGTCGGGCACGAAGAAGTTCGTGCCCATGATGCGGTCGAACATCGTGAGGAACTGCGAGCCGGCCACGAAGGGCGTCGCGAACACCACGAGCACCGAGGTCACACCGGTGGCCCACGCCAGGATCGGCATGCGCCAGATGGTCATACCCGGGGCGCGCATCGTGATGATGGTGGCCAGGAAGTTGATGGCCGTCGCGATGGATGACGCTCCCGCGAACTGCACGCCCAGTTCGAACAGCGTCTGGCCCATGGTGCCCTGGCTGGCCAGCGGCGGGTAGGCCGTCCACGCCGACGCGAACATGCCGGTGAACATGCTGGCCAGGAACATGAAGCCGGCGACCGGCAGGAACCAGAACGACAGTGCGTTCAGGCGGGGGAACGCCATGTCCTTGGCGCCCAGCATGATGGGCAGCACGTAGTTGGCGATGCCGCCGAAGACGGGCACGGCGAACACGAAGATCATCAGTGTCGCGTGCATCGACAGGAACCCGTTGTAGGTCTGCCCGTCGGCGATCTGCTGGCCCGGGGCGGCGAGCTCCGTGCGGATGAGCAGGGCCATCAGCCCGCCCCACAGCATGAAGAAGAAGGTCATCGCCAGGTACTGGATGCCGATGACCTTGTGGTCGGTGTTCAGCCGGAAGTACTGCTTCCAGTTGGTGACGCCGTGGAACGAATGGTCCTCATGGGAGATGTCGGCGCCCTTGGCCCAGCCCAGCCAGAAGTCGAAGCAGCCGATGCCCCAGAGGAAGCCGATTCCACCGAGCAGCCCTGCCACGCCGCCATACACCGCGCCATCCCACAGCGGCTCGAACCCGAAGGCGGCCCGGAGCAGGAACACCAGCAGGAACGAGAACAGCACCGCGCCGACCGTGCCGTAAAAGGCCCGGATCCACCAATACGACACCGGACGCGGGTCCTGGTGGTGGGCGTGGCCACCACCAGGTGCGTGTGCGGGAGCGGGTGCGTGAGTTGCCATGTGCTGTTCGCTCGGTCTCGGTTGCGGTTACTTGATGGACTCGACGAAGGCGACGACGTTCGCCAGGTCGGTGCCGGTGGCCAGGCCCCCGGGCATCGCGCCCTTGCCGTTCTTGATCTGGTCGCGGATCTGGTCCGTGGTGAGCGCGGTGCCGACGATGGCCGGCCCCACGCCCGCGGTCTTGCCCAGGTCGGCGTGGCAGCCCGAGCACTTGGCCTCGAACACGGTCTTCCCGGCCTCCGCGTCACCCGGGGCGGTCTCCAGCTTCGCGGCAGCCGCGGTGGCAGCGGTGCTGGCCTTCACCCGGGCCGTGGCCTTGGCGAGCCAGGCGGTGTACTCCTTCGCGGAGACGACCTTGACCTCGGATCGCATCACGCCGTGGCCCACGCCGCAGAGCTCGGCACACACGACCGGGTAGGTGCCCGTCTTCGTGGGGTTGATCCAGAGGGTGTGGGTAATGCCGGGAACGGCATCGCCCTTGATGCCGAACTCGGGCACCCAGAAATCGTGGATCACGTCGCGGGCCCGGACGTTGAGCTGAACCTGACGCCCCTCGGGGACCACCAGGGTTCCGGTCTCGATGCCGGCCTCGGGATACCCATACGTCCAATTGAACTGCTGGGCGTAGACATCCACGTTCAGGCGGTCGGCGGCGACGGCCTCATTGCGCTCGAGGACGATGTACCCGTACACGGCAACGATCACCAGCGCGACCGACGGGACGACGGTCCACACGATCTCCAGCTTCGTATTGCCGTGGGTCGGCGGTCCATCCTCCAGATCATCGTCAGTCGCCCGCCACTTCCAGATCGCGTAGATCAGGATGCTCGTGACGATCACGAAGAACACGGCGCTCATCCAGAAGAGAAACCAGAGGAGGCCGAATGTGCGCTCCGCCTGCTCGGTGCTCGCGGGCGGGAGCCAGTCGATGATCAGTGCCTGAGCGGCGGTGATCGCCGCGACGACGACGGCGATGACGGCGAGTGGGATGATCGGAATCTTCTTGTACACAGCAGGGAACCCTAGTCGGGAGATGGCCCGGCGTCGCCCCCCAAATGAGCGCGACACGACCCGGGTTCAGGGGCCCTGTTGTCCCTGATGCAGCATCCGGGAAAACCCGCAGGCATGCTCACGCCGCCACCGTGGGCCGGCGGGTCATCGGCATCGCGGCGATCAATCCGCACGCCACGAAAAGCATGCCGCCCGTGACCAGTGGTGAGCCCACGCCCACCTCCTGGAACAGGGCGGTGGCCGCGATGGGCGCGATGAGGCGGGCGAGCCCGCCAGCGGATGCCATCACGCCGAGGATTCCCCCCTGGTCACCCGCGGGGGCCCGCTGGGAGACGATCGCATTGACCGTGGGGAAGGTGAGCCCCGACCCCAGGGCCAGCAGGGCCAGCACCGGGAACAGCGCCCACAACTGCGTGGTGAAGGCCAGCATCACGAGCGCCGCCGCGGTCATCCACAGCCCTGCCCGCAGCACCGGCCACTCACCCACCCGCGAGGTAAGCCGGTGGACCACCCCGCCTTGGATGATCGCGGCAAAGACCCCAATGAACACGAACACCAGCCCCGTCTCGGTCAGCCCGAAGTCGAACCGGCGGTTGCCGAACAGCGAGAACACCGACTCCATGGCCACGAACCCCAGCCCGCCGAGGAAGGCGATCCAGATGAGCGGTCCGTACTCGCGCGACCCCACCGCGCGGAAGAGGGCGGTCCAGCGCGACTGCCGCGCGCCCTCGTGGCTGCCGCGGGGCCGGGTCTCGGGCAGGCGCTTCCACGCCAGAGCGAAGTTCGCGAGGGCCGCCGTCGCGGCCAGGATGAAGGGCGCGCGCGGGTCGATGGCCGCGAACAGCCCGCCGATGCCCGGCCCGATGATGAAGCCCAGCCCGAAGGCAGCCCCGATCAGGCCCATGCCGCGCACCCGGTCCTCATCGGTGGTGATGTCGGCCACGTAGGCCTGTGCCGCCGCGTATGACGCGCCCGAGATGCCGTCGAGGATGCGCGCGAGGAACAGCACCCACAGCGCCGGGGCGAAACCGAACATCAGCCAGGCCACCGAGGAGCCCAGCAGCGAGCCCAGGATCACCGGCCGGCGGCCGAAGCGATCCGATACCCGGCCCCAGATGGGCGCAAAGATCAACTGCATCAGGGCGTACACGCCGGTGAGAAGGCCGATCTCCACCACCGACGCCCCGAATTCCTCGGCGTACAGGGGCACAAGCGGGATGACGATGCCGAAGCCGATCAGGTCGATCAGCACCGTCGAGAAGATGATGCCGAGGGGCGTCACGAAGAACGCCAGCCCGCCGAACCCGTGCCGCCGGCCGCCCCCGCTCACAGCGCGGCATCCACGGCGATCACCACGAACAGCAGCGCCAGGTACAGCAGCGAGTAGTGGAAGGTGATCGCCGCCCACGGCCGCGAGCGGTCATCGCGCCACAGCATCACGGCCATGCCCAGGAATGGCAGTCCCAGCACCAGCGCGCCCACGAGGTACGTGATCCCGGCCCCGGCCGCGTACGGCAGCAGGGTCGTGCCCAGCATCACGATGGTCCACAGCAGCACCTGCACGCGCGTCGCGTGCTCGCCGTACACCACCGGCAGCATCGGCACGCCCGCCTGCGAGTAGTCCTTGCGCAGCATCAGGGCCAGCGCCCAGAAGTGCGGGGGGGTCCACACGAACACGATCGCGAACAGCAGCACCGCGCCGAACGTGATGTCGCCGGCCACGGCAGCCCACCCCACCAGCGGGGGGATCGCCCCCGCAGCACCGCCGATGACGATGTTGTGGATGGTCGTCCGCTTGAGCCACAGCGTGTAGAGCCCCACGTACAGCGCCACGCCCACCAGCGACAGCACGGCCGCAAGCCATGTGGCCAGGAAGCCCAGCACCAGCACGCTGGCCACTACCAGCACCAGCCCGTAGGCCAGCGCCGCCACCGGACTGATGCGCCCGGCCACGATGGGCCGGCGACCGGTGCGGTCCATCACCGCGTCGATGTCGCGGTCCACCACCTGGTTGATGGTGTTGGAGCCACCGGCCGACAGGTACCCGCCAACAATCGTCCACAGGATGAGCCAGCCATTCGGCACGCCCTGCTCGGCCGCGAACATGGCGCACACGGTGGTGACCAGCAGCAGGGAGATGATGCGCGGCTTCGTCAGCGTCACGAGGTCGCGCACGATTCCCGGTGGCCGCGCGACGGCCCCGGCCGTGGCGGTGCTCACGGCATCACCGTCGCCGTCCACGCCACCAGCGCGATGGACATCGCGAGGGGCAGGATGAGCCAGAGGGTCTCGGTGGAACTGCTGGCACCGCGCGCCAACGGGGCCCGCATGCCCCACATGGTGCGGATGATGGCCAGTCCGGCGCCCACGACGAGGACCGCGGCGATGATGAGCACGGCGACGCGCACGACGGCCGAGGATAGTGCAGGCGGGCGGGCCGTCAGGGGGCCATTCGGGTTGACGTTCGGCCCCGAAGGCGGCACCGTGCCGGGTCATGGACTCCCTTTGCGACGTCGCCGTGCTTGGCGCGGGGCCCGCGGGCCTCGCCGCGGCGCTGCGCGCCGCCCGGTCCGGGGCGTCGGTGACGCTGGTGGAGGCGGGCGACCGGGTGGGTGGCCTCTGCCGCACGCTGCAATCGGATGGGTGCCGCTACGACCTGGGCGGGCACATCCCGTTCCTGCGCTCCGCGGAACGCGTGGAATGGGCCGAGGAACTCATGGGCACGCCCCTCATCTGGGTGGACCGCCCCGTGGCGCGCGTGGAGGATGGCCGGATCCGCTCCGGCAGGTACATCGACCAGCACCCGGACCGCGTGGGTGACGCCGTGCCGCCCGACGGCTCCGCCGCGGGTGAGCTGGGCTCCACCGTGGGGGCATCGTTCCGTGACCGGGTCATCCGGCCGTACATGCAGAAGGTGGACGGCTGGCCGCTGGAGGTGATCGCCGCCGACCGCGCCGTGAAGCTGCGCGATGAGCAACGGGCACCGGACGGCTTCTGGTTCCCCCCCGGCGGCATCGGGACGCTGATGGATGCCATGGCGGCAGCCGTCACCGATGCCGGGGGCACCATCCGCCTGGGCACGCCGATGACGGCCCTGCACCACGAGGGCGGCCGCGTGACGGGTGTCGAGGTGGCCGGGGCCGACCCCGGCGTCATCCACGCGGGGTCCGTCATATCGGCCATCACCCCGGGCCTGGTGGTGCGCGCAGCCGACCCGGCAGCGCCCGAGGGCCTGCTGCCGCCGGTGACCATGCGCGCCGTCGCGCTCGTGTACCTGATCGCGGACCGGGCGCGCGTCACCGATCAGGCCTGGATCCAGGTGTCGGATCCACGGGTGCCGTTCTCGCGCATCGCGGAGTTCGCCAACTGGGACCCGGCCATGGTGCCGCCGGGGCGAACGGTGCTGTGCGCCGAGGTCTACGGCACGGGTGGGCCCGACGACCCCTGGTGGTCACTCGACGACCTCGGCCTTGCGCGCGCCTGTGCGACGGCCATGGCCGACCCACTGGGCTGGGTGGACGACCCCTCGGCCTTCCGCATGCTCGAGGTGAGGCGCCTGCCGCGTGCCTATCCCCTCATCGAGGCCTGGCGCGTCGGCGAGGCCACCCACGCGCCGATGTGGCTGGCCGGGATCGAGGGCCTGGAACTGGCACGGGGGGGCACGGTGGTGACCGCCATCGAGGCCGGCGAGGCGGCGGCCGATCGCGCGGGCGGCGCGGTGATGGCGGGCGCCGCGTGACCACCGCGGCCACGGGCCTTGCGGACCGCCTTCGCGAGCTGCTTGGCCCGGACCGCGTGCTGGAGGGCGACCTTGCGCGCAGCCTGTACTCGCATGATGGATCCATCGTGGACGGCGCGTGCGGGCTGGTGGTGCTGCCCGAGACCACCGGCGAGGTGTCCGCGTGCATGCGGGTGGCGCATGCCGCAGGGGTGGAGGTGACCCCCCGCGGCTCGGGCACCGGGCTCACGGGCGGGGCCGTTCCGCTGGACGGCGGGCTGGTGGTGTCGCTGGCGCGCATGCGGACCATGGACGAGGTGGACGTCGCGAATTCATGCGTGTGGGTGCAGCCGGGAGTGCTGAACCTGGACGTCTCCACTGCGGTGGCGCACCTGGGCCTGCACTACGCGCCCGACCCATCCAGCCAGCAGGCGTGCTCGATCGGCGGCAACGTGGGCACCAACGCCGGTGGCCCCCACTGCCTGGCCTACGGGGTCACCGTGCAGCACGTGATGGGCGTGGAGATGGTGCGCCACGATGGCGAGGTGGTGGTACTGGGGGGCGCGGCGCCCGACCCACCCGGGTATGACCTGCGGGGCCTGGTGGTGGGCGCCGAGGGCACCGTGGGGGTGGTGACGCGCGTGCTGCTGCGGCTCACCCCGCTGCCGCCCGACGTGCGCACGATGCTCCTGGACTTCACCACGGTGGCCGACGCCTCCGCGGTGGTGCAGGGCGTCATCGCCGAGGGGGTCATCCCCGCGGCGCTCGAGATGATGGACCGCAACATGACCCTGGCCGTGGAGGAGTTCGTGCATGCCGGCCTGCCCACCGACGCCGCGGCACTGCTGCTGGTGGAGGTGGACGGCACGGAGGCGGAGGTCACCACCGCCACCGCGGTGGTGGAGCGGGTGGCCCGGGAGCACGGGGTGCGCACGGTGCGGGTGGCCCGCGATGAGGACGAGCGCGCGCTGCTGTGGAAGGCGCGCAAGACGGCCTTCGGGGCCGTCGCGCGGGTAAAGCCCTCGTACTACCTGCACGACTGCGTGGTGCCGCGCACCAAGCTGGTGGAGATCATGGAGGCCATCGCCGAGATCACCGAGCGCGAGGGCGTGATGTGCCTCAACGTGTTCCACGCGGGCGACGGCAACCTGCATCCCATCATCGCGCTCGACCGCAGCGATCCGGACGAGACCGCGCGGGCCATGCGCGCCGGAGACCAGATCGTGCGCGCCTGCGTGGCCATGGGCGGCACGCTGTCCGGCGAGCACGGCATCGGCGTGGAGAAGCGCGAGTACATGCCGCTGGTATTCGACCACGACGACCTGGAGGCGCAGGCCTGCGTGCGGCGGGCCTTCGACCCCTCCGGACGCATGAACCCGGACAAGGTCCTCCCCACCGGCACGCGCTGCGGCGAGGTGGGCCTGGCCGACGCCCAGGTGCCCGAGGGCACGTGGATCTGACGCCCTCCACGCGCGAGGAGATGGCCGCCGCCCTGCGCGAGGCCTCCGCGGCCGGACAGGTGGTGGACATCCGCGGCGCCGGGCTGCATGCGCGGCGCGGCCGCCCGTTTACCGCGGACCAGACCATCAGCACCCGCGGGCTGGCGCGGCTGGTGGACCACGTGCCCGACGACATGACCATCACGGTGGAGGGTGGCATGACCGTGCAGGACGTGCAGGGTGCCGCAGCCGCACATCGCCAGGGGTGGCCGCAGGCCCCGGCCGAGCCCGGCGCGACGGTGGGTGGGGTGCTCGCCGCGGCGGTCAGCGGCAGGCGACGACTGCGGTACGGCCCCGTGCGCGACTCGCTGCTGGAGGTGGTGGTGGCCACCGGTGACGGACGCATCGTGAAAGGTGGCGGGCGCACGGTGAAGACCGTGACCGGGTACGACCTGCCGCGGCTCCTCACCGGGTCGCTGGGCACGCTCGGGGTGATCGTGCAGGCCACGCTGCGGCTGTGGCCGCTGCCGATGGCCGAGACGTGGTTCCACGCGACGGGCGACGACGCCGCCATGCTGGCCCTTGGACAGCAGGTGATCGCCGATCTGCACCGTCCCACGGCCGTCGTCGCCTCGCCCGGTGCGCTGCATGTATGCCTGACCGGCGTGCCGGACGATGTCGTGGCGCAACCGGGCATGCAGCCGGGTGGCGAGCCGCACGGACCGGTGGGCCCCGGGCTGGTGGAGGTGGGCGTTCCGCCGGTGGCCCTGCCCGCGCTGGCGCGGCGACTTGCCGCGGACGGACGGGACTACGAGGCCTGGCTTGGAACCGGCATCTGCCATGTGGCGGTCGCGAGCGCCGGTGAGGTGGCGGCGGTCCGCGACCTGGCGGCCCTGCACGGTGGGCACGCCCAGGTGATCGATGGCGACGACCCGCTGAGGATCGATCCCTTCGGGCCGCCGCCGCCCGGGGCCGACATCATGCGGCGCATCAAGGACGCCTTCGACCCCGCGGGAATCCTGTGCCCCGGCCGGTTCGCCGGCGCCGGGGCGGTGCCCGCATGAGCACCGGGTGGACGCCCGGGGTACCGGCACCGGAGCGCGACGACCTGAACACGTGCGTGCAGTGCGGGCTGTGCCTGCCCCACTGCCCCACCTTCCGCGTGACCGGCCTGGAGACGTCATCCCCGCGCGGGCGCATCGCAGCCATGCGCGCGGTGCAGGCGGGCGACGCCCCGGTGACGGGTGACTTCACCCGGTTCACCGATGAGTGCCTGGCGTGCCGGGCCTGCGAGGCCGCCTGCCCATCGTCGGTGCCCTACGGCCGCCTGATCGAGGCCGCCCGCGTTCAGGTGGAGGCCAACCGCCCCGCCGCCGAGCGCACCGGGCGGCGGCTGGCGATCGGTGGGGTGATGGGCCACCGGCGGCTCACGCGCCTGATGGGATGGGGCCTGGCCATCACGCAGGCCCTCCGGATTGACCGCCTCCTGCCACGCCGCCTGCGGTTCGCCGCCCCGCGCGTGACCGTCCGGGGCATGCGCCAACCGCTGGCGCAATCGTCCGGCGACGGTCCGGTGGCGATGCTGCTCACCGGGTGCGTCATGGACATCGCATTCCGCCCCGTGCACCAGGCGACGCTCGACGCCCTGGTGCGCGCCGGATACCGCGCCGTACTGCCCGACGGTGGTGGATGCTGCGGCGCCCTGGCGGCCCATGCCGGCGAGCGGGAGTCGGCCCGCGCGTTGGCACGGGCGCGGATTGCCGAGATGGAGCAGGCCGATGTGATCGTCGCCGACAGCGCCGGGTGCAGCGCCCATATGCGCACCTACGGCCACCTGCTGGCAGACGACCCCGAGTGGGCCGCGCGCGCCGCCGCCGTGGCCGCGAAGGTGCGGGACGCCGTGGAGATCGACGCCCCTCCGGGGCGCCCGGTGGAGGGGCGGATCGCCGTGCACGACGCCTGCCATCACCTGCACGCGCAGGGCATCGGCCCGGAGGTGCGCCGCACGCTGCGAGCCGCGGGGGCCACCCCGGTGGATCTGGGTGATGGCGGGCGGTGCTGCGGTGCCGGGGGCATCTACAACGTGCTGGAGCCGGAGATGGCGGCCACGCTGGGCGAGCAGAAGGCGCGGGCGATCATCGCGACGGGGGCGCCCGTGGTGGCCGTGGCAAACCCCGGCTGCGCCATCCAGATCGGCAACCACCTGGCTGCCCTGGGATCCGACGTCCGCGTGCGGCACCCCCTCGAGATCGTCGACTGACCACCCTGTTCCCGCCGACCGTCCCGGCGGAACCCGTGGGGCCGGGGGCGCAGGGCAACTCGGGAATGATCGCCGGCATGACGCCGCACGGGCTCGCCCCCATCGCCGCCGCTTCACTCGCACCCGGCGAAACGGCATTCGGGCCGGCCATGCCCGACCACCGGGTGCACCCGGGCGTTGGCGCCGGCGGCGTACGGCTGGGGATGAGCGAGGGCCAGGTGCTGCGCGTGCTGGGGCGCCCCGACGACCGCCACGTGGTGCAGGGCGCCACCGGGCGCCTGGTGCTCCTGCTGTGGACCGGCATCGCGGTGACGCGCTGGGCCGGGGCCGGGGGGCGCGTCGTGGATATCGCCATCACCGATCGCGGCATCCGCATGAAGGACGGCACCGGGGTGGGCACCCCGCGGGCGCTGGTGCAGCGCCGCTTCCCGCAGGCAATCGCCGAGCCGTCGTCCCACGCGCTGACCCTCCGCGATGACGGGGAGGGCGGGGCGGTCACCGCGCTGGCATTCGGGCCGGGCGAGCGCGTGGCAGAGCTGCGCATTGGCCGCGAGATCACCTGAGCGGACGCGCTAGCGTGCCCGCCCATGAGTGATCCCGCCGCCCAGTTCGGTCCCCGCGGGGACTTCTCCATCTCCTGCGAGATCGACGCGCCGCCCGAGCGGGTGTTCGCCGCGTACACCGATCCCGAGGCCATCCCCCACTTCTGGGCGCCCGAGGGCGTGGAGATCCCGCCCGACAGCGTGGAGCTCGAGCCCGAGGCCGGGGGGGCCTTCAACATGGTGATGCGCGTCGGCGAGCACGAGGTGCCCATGACCGGCACGTTCGCCGAGGTGGTGGAGCCCGAGTACGTGGCGTTCTACGACGGCGGATCGGACATCCGCTGCACCATCTCATTCGAGGGCACCGGCGACGGCCGCACGCGGGTGACGGTGCTGCAGACCAACGTGCCCGAGGAGTTCCGCGGCGAGAACGCCGAATTGGGGTTCCAGAGCAGCTTTCGCCGCCTGGCCGCATACCTGGGGGGGTAGCCCCGGCCGCACGTACAGTCGGTGAATGACGTGCGTGCACCGCACGCCCCGACCCGGGAGGACCCCATGGCCGACGACGCCGCACCCCCTGCGAACCAGGTTCCCGACGTGCCGATCCTCGAGGCGCTCGGCAACCGGCGGAGCATCCGCTACTTCGATGAATCGCGCGAAGTGGAGCGCTGGAAGATCGAGGCGATACTGCAGGCCGCGCGCTTCGCGAGCTGCCAGGGGAACATCAACGCCACCGAGGCGATCATCGTCCGCCGGGATGAATGCGAGCACTGGGACGAGCTCGAGGAGTGCGTGTCGGGCTTCAACGTGCAGATCATCAACCAGGCATCGCACCTCATCCTGTGGCTCACCAACGTCAACGCCTGGTACGGACGCGCCGTGGACGGCATCTCGTCGCTCAGCCTGTCGGGCGCGGCGACGAAGTACCACGGCTGGAACTACGAGTTCTCGATGACCCAGACGATCCCGCGCCTCATGAGCTTCCCGCCCGAGCGCACCGAGATCCTGCTGCGGTTCGAGACCGGCCAGGCGGTGGCCAACGCCATGGCGGCGGGCGTGGGGCTCGGCGTGGGCAACATCCTCATCGCGTTCGGCCGCAAGCCCGGCGGCATCGAGAAGGCCTTCGGCCTGCCCCCGAACTACAAGTTCACCTGGGGCCACGCCGTGGGCTACCCGCTGGAGGACCCGAAGGGCGGCGGCCAGCGGCCACGGCTGAAGTTCGAGCGGCTCTTCCACGACAACGCGCTGGGCACCCCATATGAGTGCCAGCCCTCCACGGTGGAGCTGCTGCGCGAGAAGGGGCTCATCCAGGAGCAGGCGCCGCTTCCCGGCCGGTTCGAGGAGATCGTGCAGATCGCCGAGAGCCACGGGCGCGACCCGGGCATGCTCTACTTCCCCGCCGCCGAGATCCGGCGCCTCATGGCGGACGAGGACTGGGACTTCGGCCCCAACATCCGCGCGAAGGCCGAGCAGGTGCTGGCCGACGAGGACCTGCCGGACTACCCGCAGGAGATGCGCGACACCTTCATGCGCCTCGCGGCCGAGCACGGCATCGACGCCACGAAGTTCCTGCCGAAGGACTGACGTGGCCTACGAGGACATCCTGTTGGAGGTCGGCGACGGGCGGGCGACGGTCACCATCAACCGCCCGGAGAAGCTCAACGCCTTCCGCGGCAGGACCATCCTCGAGTTGTGCGATGCGTTCGAGCGCGCCTTCTGCGTGGGCGGCGACGTGATGGAGCCCACGCGCACCATGCGCGAGAAGCGCGAGGGCCACATCCTCGGCCCGCGCCTGGCCAGCGCCATGCGGAACAGCGGCACGCCCATCATCTGCCGCGTGCGTGGGTGGTGCATCGGTGGCGGCAACGAGCTGAACATCATGAGCGACCTCACCATCAGCGACGACACCGGGCGCTTCGGGCAGGCGGGACCGAAGATCGGATCGGCCCCGCTGTGGTGGGGGTGCCAGCTGATGCCCGCGGTGGTGGGCGAGAAGAAGGCACGCGAGATCCTGTTCCTCACCCGCCACTACGACGCCCACGAGGCCCGGGCCATGGGCCTGGTGAACGAGGTCGTGGCGCCGGACGCGCTCGATGCCACCGTGGACCGTTGGTGCGACCAGATCCTGCGCCGGTCGCCGCAGGGCCTCCGCATGGCCAAGATCTCGATGAACACCCGCACCGACGCGCTGTACGGATCGGTGAACGCCGGCATGGAGCTGATGGCCATCAACCACGTGTACGGGCCGGAGCCGCAGGAGGGCATCCGGTCATTCCAGGAGAAGCGACCCGCAGACTGGCGGCGCTTCCGCGACGGAGAGGGGCCCGAACCCACATGAGCACCGACTGGAGCACCTGGTACGCCGAGGAGGACCCCTCCACGTGGGTGCTCGCGCGCATCCTGCGCGAGCGGGCCGAGGCCCACCCCGACCTCCCCTACCTGCGCTACGGCGATGGCGGATGGGTGACCTACGGCGCCATGAACGACCGGGCCAACCGCATCGCGGGCGGGCTGATCGCCCGCGGCGTGCAACCCGGCGAGTCGGTCAGCGTGATGCTGCCGAACTGCGAGGAGTTCGTGCAGTGCTGGTACGGCATCCTCAAGGCCGGCGCGGTGATGAGCAGCATCAACACCGCGTACAAGGGCGACTTCCTCTCGTGGACCATCACGCTGGTGGAGGCCCGCACGCTGGTGATCAGCGACGCCTTCCTGGACCGGCTGGACTTCATCCGCGACGAGGTGCCGCTGCTCGAGCGGGTCATCGTGGTCCCGTCGGGGGCGCCCACCGGGCCCGAGCCCTCGGTGGCGTGGGAGACCCTGGAGTCCCTGATGGATGCCCCCGCGGGCGAGCCCGACGTTGCGCACGCCTGGACCGACGACGCGCGCATCATGTTCACCTCGGGTACCACCGGGCGCAGCAAGGGCGTGATCAAGCAGAACGCCGCCGACTACTTCTCCGCCCGTGGCTCGCTGGAGTACATGCGCACCCGGCGCGGGGTCGGTCTCGACGACATGGCCGCCGAGACCTGGTTCTCGTGCCTGCCGCTGTTCCACAGCAACGCGCAGGTGCTCACCGCCTACCCGGCGCTCATCGCCGGCGGCCGCGTGGCATTCGTGGAGCGGTTCTCGGGCACGCGGTTCTGGCAGCAGGCCATCGACATGGGCGCGACCATGTTCAACGGTATCGGCGCGATGCTGTACTTCCTGTGGAACCAGCCGCCGTCCGACCTGGACCGCGCGCACTCGGTGCACTCGGTGCTGGCCGCCCCCGCTCCGCGCGACATCTACCACGAGTTCGAGGAGCGCTTCGGCGTGCAGCTGACCGAGGGCTACGGCCTCACCGAGACCGGGGTGTGCACCGTGATGGACCCCACCCAATCGGTGCGACTCGGGTCCTGCGGCCGCGCCAATCCGGGATACGAGGTGACCATCGTGGAGCCCGGCACGGACCGGCCGCTGCCGCCGGATACCCCGGGCGAGATCGTCGTGGACATGAAGGTGCCCAACATCGTGATGCGCGCTTATTACGGCATGCCGGAGAAGACCGCCGAGGACTTCCGCAACCTCAAACTGCACACCGGCGACCTGGGCCGCATGGACGCCGACGGCTACGTGTACTTCATGGACCGCGTGAAGGACTACATCCGCCGGCGCGGTGAGAACGTGTCGTCCATGGAGGTGGAGCGGCAGATCACCGCGCACGAGGGCATCGCCGAGTGCTCGGTGATCGGCGTGAAGGCCGATGAGGGCGCATCGAGCGAGGACGAGATCATGGTGGT
>Ga0055584_100001016_pt1 | contig 27175 bp, 18 predicted proteins | sample OSDHelmetaG_FD_58716 | JGI IMG/M metagenome (GOLD analysis project Ga0055584, IMG submission 58716) | Pelagic marine sediment microbial communities from the LTER site Helgoland, North Sea, for post-phytoplankton bloom and carbon turnover... | ecosystem: Environmental > Aquatic > Marine >...
ATATCTTTGTGGCATCAATCTCAAAAAACAGATGTACTTTACCATCCTTATCTTCTTCATCTATCTTTAGTAGAATCTCCCCTTGATCACTTAATTTTAATATATAATTAATAATACTATTTAGTATTCTAATAAATTTAACCTTATCTACGCAGACATATGTCAACCTACTCTTAACCTGTTTGTAGGAAAACTTTACTTTTTTCTCAGAACAAAGAACTTTATAAAAAACTGTTTGTTCGTTAATCCAATCATAAAAAGAAACCTTATCTTCAAAAAAAACAAGTTTCTTATTTTCAATCATATAAAAGTCTAAAATCTCATCAACTAAATTTATTAGAACTTTAGTACTATTACTTGCGATATTAATATAATCTAATTTTTCTTGTTCATCATTAGTATTCAAAAATAAAACAAGAGAACTTTCAATACCATTTAAGGGAGTCTTAAGATCGTGTGTGAGGTTTCTAAATAAATTATTCTTAAAATCTTCTGCTTCAATAAGAAGTTGGGTTTGCTTTTCAACCTCCAATTTCAAACGCCGGTTAAAATAAAGGATAGAAAAAATTACACCACTAAGAACAATTAATAAAAGGCCTGTCGTTATAAATATGTACTGAGGAACACCCTTATTCTTTTTATAATAATTCATATATAATATATTGCGAATGTCATACTTAATATCGGTTGCTTTATTCTTATATAAATTGGCAGTCCTAGAAAGCTTTGGAAGGTTTACTTTTCCTAATTTAATATATCCAAAACGAGAATAGTCCTTTAAAACTTCACCTTCTTTTATCAGTTCATCAAGGTCTTTTTTTAAATTAAATTTGTATTTAAGAAACATAGCAGTTTCTTTAATATTATTAAACGCATACCTCCATCCCAGTAAAGAGGCTTTTTTAAACCTCTCAACTCGATTAGGATACTCTAGAACTTCCGCTTTACTTGTAAAGAGAATATCACCATAAAAATCAACACCGAACTTTCTTGGCCCTAAAATAGAGTACCCTATCTTCTTACCTTTTATTTTATCTGGTAAATCATTTACATAAATGGAAATAACATCTGTTTTACCGTTGATGAGATCGTTTATATCCATTGAATGAGGAACTAACTCTAAATCACTTTCTTTTATTGAGTACTTTTTAAGAAGAGCACTAATAGGTGCATCTTCTAATCCCCTCATATACATAACTTTTTTGCCAATTAAATCTTTTGGCGCTGAAATATTACTACTTTTAAGACTTACCAATGCCAGAGGAGTGTTTTGAAATATTGGTGCAACTATTAAATTGGGACCACCTTGAATGTATTGCCTCACAACAGATGAATCAGACACACCATAGGATCCCAACCTATTGCCTACTAGGGACTCAGGATTAGTATTAACATCACGCTCTATAATTTCTACTTGCAAACCTTCCATATCATAAAGGCCCTTTTCTTTGGCCATAAAAAAACCGGCAAATTGAAAACCAATTTTCCATTTAAGAAACAGCTTAACTTTGTTTTCAGCAAATGCAGGCAGGCAAAATAAAAGTATTGCGACAAGACAGATAAATTTCATCAACTAACTCTCGGTTTTTAAGAGAGGTAAATTGAGAATTCATTAAAATTATCAGGTGTTTACTATAGATTTACTTTAGAATAAAACCTGATTTATTTAGGGTTGATATGAGAAGCTCCTGAGCTTTATTTAAAACCTCTGGTGGTAAAGTCCTATCTGGGTCAGCAAAAGTTGCTCTGAGCGTGACAGCTTTTTTACCATCACTTTCCGTAAAAACATCAAATACTTCAATATTTTCAAGCTCTTTAAGCTTTGCTTTACTTGCGGCCTTAAGAACATCTCCTAATCCGGTATCAGCAGACGCTAAGACCGTAAGATCAAACTTGGAGTTTGGAAACTTAGGTAAAGGCCTATACTTCATTTTACTTTTAACCAGATTATTTTCAAAATGACCTATATCAATAAGGGCGATTGAGACATTTCCTTTAATTTTAAATGACTTTAAAACCATAGGGTGAACGGAGAAAATAACACCTTTCATTTTTCCCATTATTTGTATATTTAGAAATTCATGAGGATGCAGACCAACCCAATCCTCAGAAATGGCCTCATTTTTAAACTTAGGGTGTTTTCCACTAAATTGAAAAGTAATATTCAAAGAACGCAATAATCCATCAACATTATCAGCGAGAGAATTAAAAACGTTTTTATCTTTATCGAAGAAAACAATTCCAAGTGTAGAAACTTCTTTTCTAAATTCCTTCTTATCACTGAGATAGCGTCTACCTAATTCAAAGAATCTGCCATTATGAAAGTTTTTAGAATTAACCGCCATGGCCTCTAGTAAAGAAGGTACAAGAGAGTCACGCATAATACTATGATCTTTGGAAAGAGCATTAATAAGGCCTAATTTATTATCTAAAGGCCAACTACTTTTAGCACATAACTTTTGTCCAATGAGTGGATACGTCATGACTTCATAAGCGGTAGAATGAAAGCTCATGAAATCCTGAATTTTTCTATGTAATACTTTTGCTGGATTTAATCGAACTGGCCGAACATCCAGCTTCGGAGATTTTTGTGGGATATTATCATAGCCAACAATTCTTCCAACCTCTTCAATAATATCATCTCCACATTCAATATCTTTGGTTTTTCGATAACTAGGAACTGTAATAGATAGAGAATCCTCCTTTAGCTCTGTCTTAAAATCCAGTGAATTTAAGATACGAATTATCTCTTTTGTTTCTAATTCTACCCCTAAAACAGAATTGATTTTTTCTGGTGTAATAGAAAGGATGAGTTCTTCATCAACTAAAGGTTCACCATCATATTGAGAGATACCAACAACCTTTGCATTAGGATTAAGTTCAGAAACTAACTCCAAAATTCTTAGTAATGTTTTCTTCATCTGCATAGAATCGAGAGTTTTTTCAAACCTTTGAGATGAATCTGTTCTTAGACCTAACCTTGAACTTGTTTTTCGGATATCTGCTGCCTTCCAGTTAGCGACTTCGATAAATATGGACTTCGTAGAGCTGGATACACCAGAGTTTAGCCCACCCATTATTCCTGCGAGTACTAAAACATCAGATTTATCTGTAATAACAGTATCACCACTAACAAGCTGTCTACTCTCTTCATCAAGAGTTTGAAATTCAATATTTTTATCAAGCGTTTTAATAACAACTTCATCGCCTTTAATCATATCTCTATCAAAGATATGGTTAGGATGACCGAGCTCTAGCATTACATAATTACTAATATCTACAATAGAGTTAATCGGTCTTAGTCCCACAGACTCAAGCCTTTTTCTCATCCAATCAGGGGACTCTCCTACTGTAATCCCCTCAACGGTTAGACCAAAGTAACCAAGTCCTGCACTTTCACCCTCAAACCTTACTTTTACTGGTGATGGAAGGTCATTACATTGACTCTCCCACTTCTTCTCCCACTGTTCATCAAAAGGGTTTTTTAATGGTTCTTGATAAATAGCAGAGAACTCTCTGGCCATTCCATAATGTCCCCATAAATCAGGTCTATGAGTTAATGATTTATTATCTATATCAAGAATAACATCTGGCGTTTGTTGAAAATACTCCGCTAAGTTCATTCCTGTAGAAGCATCTTGAGGAAGCTCCATAATACCTTCAGAACTATCTTTTAGACCTAATTCTTCCTCAGAACAAAGCATACCCTCAGAAAGAACACCTCTGATTTTTTTAGGAGTAAGCTCAAAGCCACCTGGCAAAACAGTTCCAATAGGTGCAAATGGTGTTTTTAGTCCAACTCTAACATTACTCGCACCACAAACGACCTTTCTGGTTTCATTATCAAAGCATTTGAAAGTAACCAAGTTTAGCTTATCTGCTTCAGGATGCTTATCAATAGCAATAACTTCTGCGACACACATATTGGTTAGGTGCTGCCCAGATAAAATTACACCCTCTACTTCTGCCGTTGCTAAAGTAAACTTCTCTGCAAGTGCTTTTGAGTCAGTATCATTAATATTAACAAATTCTTTAATCCAATCGATAGAAACTAGCATTAATAATCCTTAAATTGAGAGATAAACCTAAGATCCGCACTGTGCAGGTGTCTAATATCGTCAATTCCATACCTCATCATTACAAGCCTATCTAGGCCTAGACCAAAGGCATACCCATTATACTTCTCGGGATCTATTCCCCCTGCTTCTAAAACTCGCGGGTGAACCATTCCACAAGGTAATAGCTCGACCCATCCTGTTTGTTTACAAACAGAACATCCTTTCCCGGAACATATTAGACAACGTATATCTAGTTCAAAACCGGGCTCTACAAAAGGAAAAAAACCTGGTCTTAATCTCACTTCTACATCTTTTTTAAATATCTCTTTTAAAACTGTTTTCATGAAATAAATAAGGTGTCCGATAGAAATATCTTCTCCAACCATCATCCCTTCTAATTGGTGGAAAACCATTTCATGACTCGCGTCAGTTCTTTCACATCGAAAAACCTTGCCTGGAGCAATGAATCTAAAAGGAGGCTTTCTTTCTTTCATACCTCGAACTTGAATAGTAGAGGTGTGAGTTCTTAACAAAAACTTTCTTATACCATCTTCTGTCTGGAACCAGAAAGTATCTTGCATATCTCTAGCGGGATGGTCTGCAGGAATATTAAGGGCCTCAAAATTGTGATAGTCATCTTCAATATGAGGGCCATCTAAGACTTCAAACCCCATGGAAAGAAATATGTCTTCAATTTCACGCTGAATAATATTGGTCGGATGAAGCCCACCGTGACAAAGAACATTTGATCTATTCGAAAGACGATCGGTAATATCTATTTTATTTTGCTCCAACTTTTTATTAATTTCTGAAACCTCAATCTCTTTAAGTTTTGAGGTTACCAGCTGATTCATCTGCTCTTTAATTTGATTGGCCAAAGGACCGATCGCTTTACGTTCCTCATTGCTAAGGTCTTTTAATGATTTCAAAATTTGAGAAAGCTGACCATTTTTACCCAGGGCCTCAGATTTATACTTTAAAATTTGTGGCTGTTGCGTAAGAGAGCTTAATCCATCTTTAAAGTCGTTGAGTATTTTTTCTAGTTTATCTTTCATCCATTAATTCCCTTAAATTATGCAGCTTACCAATAACAAAGTGCCTCCAAATAGAAAAGCCTTTTGAATAGGCCGAGATTGTAACCTTTAATGAACCGATTTTTAAGTGTTTCTTTGAACTAACGCTACGGGTTGTGCGAGTTTTATCATGACAAAAAAAAGCCGAAGGCTATGCCTTCGGCCATTTAAATAATTTTAAAGTATATACGCCCTCAAAAGGGGTATAAATAATTCAGGCCGTGGCCTGTATAAACTCCCATTGTATGTTTCAGGAACTCACTCCGATTTTTCGTCTCGGTCACAAGCTCCATTTATCCGCCAAAAACCTCCAGAGTTGACTGGCATACTGGACACGAAATCAATTCTCCTTGGGAGTCAGACAACTATGTCACAAAAAATTTTGGGAACAAATCAAAACAATGGTCCTCCCCAAAGGCGTGATCCCTCTTCAAGTGTAACGCTCACCACGCTCACCTGACCCGCGCTGTTCCCGAACCCCACTCGCATGAGACCCAGAAAGAGGGGCGCCTTCCCGCTTCGGCAATCCCAAACCCATAATCAAAGATCTTAGGGCGGGACTTTGTTCCTGACCCTTTCGGAGACAGTCACCTTTGTCCACAGGGTTTATCATCTGCCACATTTTCTAGACTAGGGAGCAAAAAAAGCTGATCTATCCAGATCGGCCGAAGCTCCACGACTAGGACAACGACAGACTTGAATCTATTATACTCTCATATAGGATTACCACAAACCATAAATTTATAAACAAAATTTAATGAATCAGTTTTTGTGATAACACAGATCTATTCCACCTAATAAATTCAATAATATCGGGGTGTTTATAATCAGGGTATGTCCAGTTAAAACTTTGAACACCTTTTTTCGTGAAACAAAGGTTGAGATCACTATAAACATTTTTAGTTAGATAGATACGATGAGAAAAGCTTTTAAAGGTGGCCAATTGAAAGTTCTCAAGTGTTATCATTCCAGGGTCTATGTTAATCGTGCGAATATCATCATGTGAGAATTTAAGCTCAATTTCATAGCTCCATAACTTGGCCTGAACTAACTCTTCTCTTTTATACAATTGGTGAGGAACAAAAAAGCATCTTACTAAAGGCCCTCCCATTTCCTTTTCATAATAATTTTTCATAGGGAAAAATGAATGTTTAAAAAAAGCACCAGTGCCATATTTTTTCTGGCAGTTTTCTAAAAAAGAATCGAAATCAAAGTCTTGATGATATAAAAAAGAGAAAAATAAAAGCCCATCAAGGGGAGCTGTCGGAATGGCCATTTATTGTAATGTATTTGCGAGATGATTATGAAATTGAGAAAGCTCATCTAAGGCGACAGTAGCAGTTCCATTTTTACCAACAACAACACCAGCACCACAGTTTCCTATCCATGAAGCTTCTTCTAGAGTCGCACCTGATAAATAGGAGGCCATAAGAAGACTAATAGCAGTGTCCCCTGCTCCAGACACATCGAAGACATTATTGGCCACTGTAGGGATTATCTGAAAACTAGAAGATTGGCCAGAGTTCTCCAATAGCGCCATACCTTTACCACCTAAGGTAATGACAAGCTTAGATATTTCAAGTTCTTCAGAAAGTATCATGGCCATCTTTTCAATATCTTTTTCGCGATAACCTAGTTCATCTAATAAAATCGTTGCCTCTAACAAGTTTGGTTTTAATATATCCACACCTCTATAGAGATGAGGTTTAGTTGTTCTACTCGGATCCACAGCAACTTGCATGTTTTTATTTTTAAAATAAGTAATATAATCTCTGAGTAAACTTTCGGTGAGACTACCTTTTCCATAATCCTGAATTATAACGCCTGAATGTCCATCTGAGAGATCTAGGGTTCTCGTAAAAAACTTTTTACTTAGAGCTTCATCAATATCTTCATTGGATTCATAATCAACACGGCAAATTTGTTGTGTAGGTGTTGTCACTCTTTCTTTAAGTGTCGTTGGACGATCTGCTGAGCGAACTATTCCCCATGTTTTCAAATAATTTTCTTCTAAAAGATTTTCAAAGAGGGCCGCGTTCTTATCTTCGCCAATAATTCCACATAAAGTGCTATCGATACCTAGAGTTTTAAGATTATGGGAAATGTTGGCCGCTAGTCCAAGCTTAAGCCATTCACGTTTAACTTCAACAACCGGTACGGGGGCCTCAGGACTAATTCGTGTCACTTCACCATAAGTATATTTATCAATACCGATATCACCTATAATTAAAATGGGATCAAGCTTAGGAAATCTTGAAGTAATATCTTTAAATCGCTCTTCAGTTATAATAGGCATTATTAGTCCTAATTCTCTAACAATTGACAAACTTTTTCGAATGCCATGTCTACACTTATTTTTCCCATACATTCATAACTTGGACAACTGTTTTGCAAACACTTACTCGTTGCTTCACAATGAACTTCAGGCACTAGCAATTCTGTCATATTTTTTGTTCGATAGAAAGGACCCCAACGTTTTTCTGACTGACTTTTTATAGGGGAATAGAAAGTTAAAACTTTTGTACCAACTGTATTTGCTATATGCGTGGTCCCTGTGGATGGGCCAATAAATAATGAAGCCTTTTTGACCTTCTGAATAAACTCCCAAAGACCTTTGTGCCCTCCATCATAAAAGCAAATTTTATTAATATCCTCTTGGCCAAGATACTGCTTTACACCATTAACGTGTTCAATATCTGATTGCGTATAGCTAACTAAGACATTATACCTAGCACCATACTGATTCATTATTTTCTTAAGTAGCATAGCATAATTTTTCAATGGCCAATTTAGCGTATGTCCTGTCATCCCTGGGTGAACAATGATGGTATTTTCTTTTTTAATATTGTCGTCTAGATAAAGTTTCGGTCCTGGATGATCAGAACTAAACGTTATTCCTAACTGTTCAAGAAGTAGAAGGTTATAAGCGAGCTCATGATTCTTTATTTGACTTCTTTTTTGACGGTTTGCTTTATTCAAAAAGAGATAAGAAGGCCATTTTGATTTTAAACCTGCTCTAAGCTTTATTCGACTTAGGAAACTATAAAGGCTGGGCCTATGAGAGCCACCAACATAAATATAGGCATCAAACCCATATGTATTAATTTTTTTTCTAAGTTCTGAGTCATTAATATCCCAGACATCATCAACATACGGATTATTTTTAAAAAGAGGCTTTGTTAAGGCCTTAGTAATAAAAACAACTTTAGAACTATCCGAATGATTTTTAATAACTTCGGCCATTGGTATTGTTAAGATGGTATCACCAATAGCGTCTGATCTGTTGATAAGGACTCTCATTTTAAGATATCAATTCCTTTATCATTTGCTGCTTGCTTAACAATACTCTTCATTAATTCTAGTACCTGTTCTTGGTCTTTATCACTACTATCAATATTATGAGCATCCTGAGCTTGTTTTAGTGGGGCAACTGGCCGGTTTATATCTTTATCATCACGGTCTTGAATATCCTTAAGTACAACATTCAGATCTATTTCTTGTCCACGTTCTTTAAGCTCTAGCCACCTTCTTTTTGCTCTGACTTCAGCACTCGCTGATAAAAAGATCTTGCAAAAAGCATCTGGAAAAACGACTGTACCAATATCACGACCTTCCATAACAACGATTTTCTGAGAAGCTAGTTTTCTTTGAACATCAGTAAGATAATTTCGTACTTGAGGGAGTTTAGAAAAGTTCGATGCTAACTCACTAACTTGATGTCCCCTTATTTTATTTGTGAAATCAACGCCATCTATTTCAATTAGTTTCTCTTTTAAACTGCCTAGATAATTAAGACTAAGCTTTGATAAGAAGTTTTCCAGTTCTGTTTCAGAGGGGTTTAATGTTGATAAGGAAACCTCACTGGCCCTAAGTGCCAATGCCCGATACATAGAACCGGTATCGATATAAAGTAAGTTTAATTCTGAGGCCAATCTCTTTGCTAAGGTTGACTTACCGCTTCCGCTTGGCCCATCTATGGCGATGACATTAGAAAATTTCATAATGCCTATCATATTCTTAATTTAACCGAAATTAAAGGATGATATGGTCAGAAACTCTTAAATCCTCATTAGAGGCAACATCTACAGGTATACCATTAGGGAAAAGTTCATATCTTTTCTGCACCTCAGCTTCTTCTCTGAAACGATTAACGAAGGTCGTTTCATAGGGAGCTTTTCTTGCACTTAATATATCTTTATAAACTCTACCTAGGTTTTTGTAGGCCTTTCTTACTTTAACAAGATATTTATTCTTAACTCCAACACCTTTGCGTTCTTTTAATCTTTTTAGAACCCAACCTGGGCCCATATTATATGCGACAGTGGCATAAACGTAATTGCCCTTAAACATTTTAAGAAGCTTTTTAAGGTAAAAAACACCCATTTCTATATTAGTGTTAACGTTAAGGATAAAGCTGATTCTTTGTCTTTGTGAGTGAGGAAAATCGAGATCAAGGATTTCGGCAAGATACTTACTGGTACCTGGCATTATCTGCATCAATCCTCTGGCCTTCACATGACTTTTTGCTTTTTCATTGAAATGACTTTCTGTCCACATCACCGCAAGGACCCAAAAAGGATCTACTTGGTATTTATGCGCCACTTTTAAGGCTATTGGTAAATATTTTTGTACTCTTGATCTTAGTTTCTTAGGGATGGAACGAAGTATTAGGTCTTGGAAATCACGTTGACTAAATTCATTTGAGCGCCAGATATCTAAACTTCCGAAACCAGAATGAACTTTAAAGTCATAGATTTTAACACTGGCATGATCGTACTCAGAAGGAAGTGGCCCAAAGTAGTGTCCATCATCAGGGATAGGTCCGACTACTATTTCTTTAGTAGACTCTACTGGTGAAGGGCGCAGATCAACTGACCAGACAAAAAGCAGTGTCATTAGAAGTAATACGAATATTCCAACGAGCTCTTTTGACAATTGTAGCAATTGTGTATCATCGATACTAATCTGTTGGTCAGAGACATTAATTTCACGCATAACGAAATCTAGGTACATTGAATTCCTGCATGTTGTCTAGCCTAAAATCCAAAACCATATAACCTTTCCATTGCTGAGCATTAATAATTTTGTACTTTTAAAGGGTTAGCCCATGTGGTTTATTTAGATATAACCAAGGAAGTAAAATGACTGTTGAGGCTAAATATAACCGCTTAAAGGATGAAAAGTCCGCATACCTTCTACAACATAAAGATAACCCCGTTCACTGGTACCCTTATGGGCCAGAAGCACTAGAAGCATCTCGAATTGAAAATAGACCTATTTTTCTATCTATTGGATACTCTTCCTGTCATTGGTGTCATGTTATGGCACATGAATCATTTGAAGATCAGGAAACGGCAGACTTTTTAAATGAGAACTTCATTTGTATAAAAGTAGATAAAGAAGAGCATCCCGATCTCGATTCCTATTACCAGATAGCCTGCCAATTATTCACCAATAGTGGAGGATGGCCACTTTCTGCTTTTCTTCTTCCAGATATGCGACCATTTTTTGTAGGAACTTACTACCCTAAAAACGCAGGGCCTGGCAGACCTAATTTTATGGAGATTTTAAAAGAGCTTCATAGGGCCTTTGTTACTGACGATAAACTAATAAAAGAAAATGCTGAAAAAGTAACTGAACAAATTGAAATGGGTCTTGTTCCACAAGAGAAAGTAGATTTTAAAGGTCACTATCCGCCACCTCAATCAATTTTAGAGGCCGTTAAAAGCTTTAAGGATACGGACTCTGGGGGATATGGCGCTCCTCCTAAATTCCCTCACTTTGCCTTTTATGACTGGGCACTTGAACAAATGCTTGAAGGTATGATTCCAAAAGAGCAAGGAGATCATATCATATTTTCTTTAGAAAAAATGCTTTTTGGAGGGATATATGATCACGCTCGTGGTGGTATCCATCGATACAGCGTTGATAAAGAATGGCTCGTCCCTCATTTTGAAAAGATGCTCTACGATCAAGCAGGCCTTTTAAAAGTTTTAAGTAAGCTTGGCCTTATTTATCAATCTCCTCTCGTTTATGATGCATTAAACGACACTTTAGATTATTTAGAAAATGAAATGCTTAGTGAAAACAATTTCTTTTTTAGTGCTCAAGATGCAGATAGTGAGGGAGTTGAAGGTCTCTACTTCACCTTCACCAAAGAAGAGTTTGAAGACATACTTAATGGTATAGATGAGAATGCTAATAAAGACGAAGTTTCAAGTTGGTTTCAAATATCAGAAGAAGGCAACTTTGAAAAAGGTCTTAATATAATTTCCCTTAACTACGATTTGAAAGATCAAATCTATCAAAAGGAAAACTGGGAACTTATTAGAAAGATTAGAAGTGGACTCAGGGAAGAAAGAAAACAAAGGATTCCACCTCTAACAGATAATAAAGGCGTTGCCAGTTGGAACTTTATGGCCCTCACAGCACTGGTAGACGTTATTCAATATTGCCCTATTGAGTCTTTAGTTTTAAAGGCCACCACACTTTTTAATAAAGCTCTAGAGGGCGTATACACTTCTTTTCTTACTCCGGCGCCAACAAAAGATGAGGGGTCGGAAACTCTAAGAATAAGACAATCGACCACAAAAGAAGGATCACTCCCTTTATTAGAGAATTACGTCAACTTTGCGGAACTTCAATTAAGAGTTTATGAAATTTGTGGTAATTCAGTTTTTAAAGAAAATTTCCTAAAAACACTAGAATTCATCAAAAGTGAATTTATCATTGATAAAAATATTTTTACTCGTGCAAAGTACGCACAAGACTTTGAGCTTTATCCCAACCAAAAAGTCAGCACCTTTGATAACTCATACCGGTCTTCAAAGGCGACCTTATTAGGAATTGTCAAAAGGGCGAAAGTACTATTTGGCGATCCAGAAATTGATAATGGGCTCGAAGAAGTCATTGAATCAAGTATTCATGAAAGTCTAAAAAACCCTATTAGTGCCGGTGAGGCCCTTAGATCGCACACGTACCCTGAAGAGGCCTATAAAGTCGTTAAAGCTCCAAAGTCATGGCTTATGAATAAAGAATTTTCAAATTTCATGAAGTACTTCTTACCTCGGTTTGTTTTTGACTACATTGAAGAAGAAGGTAAGCAAGACTGGCAAATATGTAATTCTAATAGCTGTGAACTAGTTGGTGAAGGCCTTGAAAGCTTTATTCAAACTCTCACAAAAAATCAAGAGTCACATTAATGAAACAAAAACAGCTTCTCGCCATAAAAAATGCCATCTCTATTTACAATCACGAAATTAATAATCCTCTCACCATTCTTTACGGCACAATTCAAACCATGGAACCTAAAGATGAGGCGCAGAAAAAACTTATAGAACAAATGGAGAAAAACGCTGAAAGGATATTAAATGCTAGTGCTGAGCTAAATGAAATAGATCAAGAATATCTAACAGGGATATTACCAACAGGAGAGCTTTCGCTAGAAAATATCCCTAAGAAATCCTAAATATGTAGAGCTCTATTTTCAGTTGCAGCTAAACATGCCTCTTTAAAGGCCTCTGTATATGTTGGGTGTGCATGACAGATTCTAGATATATCTTCAGCACTGGCCCTAAACTCCATCGCCACAACGGCTTCAGCGATCATATCGGCAGCTCTAGGCCCAATCATATGTACGCCTAGGATTTCATCCGTGTTTTTATCTGCAAGAACTTTTATAAAACCTTCTGATTCATTTGAGGCCCTTGCTCTTCCACTGGCCTTAAAGGGAAAGCTGCCCGATTTATAAGCAATACCTTTATCTTTAAGCTGTTGTTCTGTTGCGCCAACACTAGCTACTTCTGGGTGAGTATAAACAACTCCAGGAATAAGGTTATAATTTAAGTGTGGTTTTTGACCTACTAAATATTCGGCCACAAACACACCTTCTTCTTCACCTTTATGGGCAAGCATCGCTCCCCCAATGACATCACCAATAGCATAAATATTGGGAACAGATGTTTGCAAGTGTTCGTTAACTTCTATAAAACCTCTATCACTTGTTTTAACTCCAGCTTTATCGAGACCTAAATTATCTGTGTAAGGACGTCTACCAACTGAAACCAAACAATAATCAGATATCAATTCAATATCTTTTGCTTGATCATTAGATTTGGCCATGACCTTAACACTGTTACCTTCTCTGATCACATTTTGGACAGCATGATCTGTGTAGATTTCCATCCCCTCTTTTTTGAATACCTTCTGAAGAACTTTACCTAAATCTTTATCCATTGTAGGAATGATTCCATTACAATATTCTACAACACTTACTTTAGTCCCAAGACGAAGCATAACTTGACCTAACTCTAAACCAATTACACCTCCACCAATAACGACAAGGTGCTGAGGTTTTTCCTTAAGATAAAGCATTTCAGTTGATGTTACGATTCTTTCTTTATCAACTTCAATACCTGGAAGCGATGAAGGTTTCGAACCTGTTGCCAAAACAATATTGGTTGCCTTTAATTCGACATCTCCAACAACAAGAGTTGTATTATCCTTAAATGTTGCATGACCATTTATAACTTCAATTTTATTTTTTTTCATTAAGAACTGAATACCACCACAAGTATCACTTACAACTTTCTCAACTCGTTCTCTCATTTTGGAAAAGTTTAAATTAACTGACTCGGCCTCAATACCGTGATCTTTATAATGATGGATTAAGGACTCATACTTTTCAGAACTATCTAGCCATGCTTTAGATGGAATACAACCTACATTTAAGCAAGTACCACCCAATGTTTTATATTTTTCAACTAAAGCAGTTTTAAGGCCAAGTTGCGCGCATCTAATTGCACATACATAACCACCTGGACCTGAGCCAACTATAACAACATCAAATTCTTTCATACACTATATCCTTATTTAAACATCAAGTAAGAGCCTTGAAGGATCTTCAATTAATTCTTTAACGGTTTTTAAAAAGCCAACAGACTCTCTACCATCAACTACCCTATGATCATAGCTAAGGGCGATGTACATAATTGGTCTAATTACAACCTGTCCATCAATCGCGATAGGTCTTTGAACAATATTATGCATACCTAAGATGGCCGACTGTGGGATATTTATAATAGGTGTAGAAAGCATGGAACCAAAAATTCCACCATTTGTAATCGTAAATGTTCCTCCTTGCATTTCATCGAGAGATATTTTTCCATCTCTTGCCTTAAGTGCGAGAGATAATATACCTTTTTCAATCTCTGCTAAACTTAATGACTCTGCATTTCTAACAACAGGAACAACTAATCCTTTTGGTGTCGATACAGCTATTCCCATATCTACATAATCAAAAGAAACCATATTAGTCCCATCTATTTGAGAATTAACTCCTGGGAACTCTTTTAGGGCCATACAACATGCTTTTGTAAAAAAGGACATGAAACCAAGCCCCACCTCATGTTTTTCTTTAAAAGCATCTTTATATTTTTTTCTTAATTCCATAACGGCATACATATCAACTTCATTAAAAGTAGTTAACATCGCGGTAGTGTTCTTGGCCTCAACTAAAACTTTAGCAATCGTTTTTCTAAGGCCTGACATTTTCTCAACTTTCTTTTCTCTTGAGCCACCAAATATAGGAGCTTGTGAAACCGTCTCTTTTGCGGCAGGAGCTGCTGGCCTTGGATCTGCAGGGGCGGATGCGTTCATAGCATCAGCTTTAGTTATTCTTCCATCTTTACCACTTCCTTGTACTGAACTTGGATCCACATTTTTTTCACTAAGAATCTTTTGAGCAGCTGGAGAAGGATAATTTTTATCACCACTAGATGGTGCAGCGGCCGGTTCCGCAGCTGGCGCTGGTTCTGCTGAAGTTTCCTCAGCTTTGGGAGCACCCGCTGAAGCCGAAGTATCAAGCTCCCCTATTTTGGCCCCAATATCATACTCTTGTCCTGCCTCAGCAGTTATCTTAATCACACCGGAGCTTTCAGCTGGCATTTCAACAGTCGCCTTATCACTTTCTAGTTCACATATCACATCACCTTGATTGATAAAGTCTCCATCTTTAACAAGCCATTCACTCAACGTAGCTTCTGTAATAGACTCACCAATACTAGGAATTTTAATGTCAACAACACTCATAACAATATCCTTTTTCTTATTTTAACTAAATCTTTTAAGTTCTTCGGATGAAAAAGCAGTTTCTACAATCTGATTTTGCTCTTTTTTATGAACAGAACCATGTCCTACAGCTGGTGATGAACTTGACTTTCTACCCACATATTTAAAATTTTCAAATTGTCTAAAACGACCAAGAAATCCCCAGACACCCATATTTCTAGGTTCTTCCTGAACCCACGCATGCTCTGCACTTTTATAACGTGAAAGTAGATCATTAACTTGTTTTTTGGGCATAGGATATATTTGTTCAAGTCTGATGATTGCTACATCTTCGATCCCTTCATTTTCTTTCTTTTCTAAAAGGTCGTAGTAAACTTTTCCTGTACACCATAATACTCTTCTTATTTTTGTTGGATCGGCCTTTGTATCATCTAACGTTTCTTGAAAATTACCTTGAGTCAACTCATCTACATGGCTTATAACCTTGGGATGCCTTAATAAAGACTTTGGTGAAAAGTGAATAAGTGGCTTTCTGAACTCCCAGTGAACTTGCCTTCTTAGTAAATGAAAGAAATTTGATGGAGATGTACAGTTGGCCAGTACCATACTTCCTTGGGCCGCGAGAGTTAAAAATCTCTCAATTCTAGCACTTGAATGCTCTGGTCCTTGTCCTTCGTATCCATGAGGCAATAACATTACTAAACCTGTCATTTTTTGCCATTTCTGTTCGGCCGCGGCAATAAATTGATCAATAATCACTTGAGCAGTATTGGCAAAATCACCAAATTGGGCCTCCCAAATACAAAGGGCGTTAGGAGAACCAAGAGAATAACCATATTCATATCCGAGAACGGCATATTCCGATAAAAGCGAATTATAAATTTCAATATTGGCCTGATTTGAATCTATATTATCAAGTCCACAATAAGGCTCATTTGTAAACTCATCAAACACTTTTGCATGTCTATGAGAAAAAGTTCCTCTTACAACATCCTGCCCGGTAAAACGAATTCTTTTTCCTTCAAGTAAAAGGCTTCCGTAGGCCAATTTCTCGGCCAAAGGCCAGTCAATTTTACTTTCTTCATATTTTTTTGCTCTATCTTGTAAAATTCTTTGAGCTTTTTTCAACGGTTTCACACTATCTGGCACAGTTGTAATGGCCTTAGCAATTTTATCTAGATTATTTTTAGATACTCCGGTATGCGGTGACTTATCCCAGTCTTCAGCTTTAGAAAACCGCAAATTTTTCCATTCTTGATGAGGGCCTTTCCCAAGGCCTTGAACTTCTTTTTGATGTTTTCTTTCAAATCTATCTTGTAAGAAGTTTTGAAATTCTTTTTCCATATCCTCAGCAAGTTTTTTAAAAGATTGATCCCCTTGCATAAGTTTATTGATATACATCTGTCTTGGATTTTCTGCTTTAGAAATAAAGCCATATAAAGCAGGATTCGTGAACTTAGGTTCATCACCTTCATTATGCCCATACTTTCGATAACAAACCATATCGATGAAAACATCTTCTTGAAAAGTATTTCTATAATCGATCGCCAGCTCGCAAACATATACGACAGCATCTGCATCATCACCATTGACATGAAAGACGGGAGCATCAATCATTTTGGCAACACTTGTACAATAGACTGAGCTGCGGGCCTCATACCATTCTGTAGTAAAACCAATTTGATTATTTATAACAAAGTGAATAGTACCACCGACGTCATAAGCTGGTAGTTTTGACATCTGGACACTTTCGTAGACAATGCCTTGACCGGCAATGGCAGAATCACCATGAAGAATAATTGGTAGCATTTTACTGCTATCTCCACTGTAAGAAAGATCTAACTGTGCCCGGCAATACCCCTGTACAACTGGCCCAACTGGTTCCAAATGTGAAGGATTGGGCATAAGCTTAATAATAACATCTTTATCTGTCAGACTCTTAATAATAGAAGTGTAACCCATATGGTATTTAACATCACCCGAACCTGGAACTCTCTCTACATCAAGCCCTTCAAATTCATCAAAAATAAACTCATATGTCTTCCCTACAATATTGGCCAAAGCATTTAACCTACCTCTATGGGCCATACCAATACACACTTCCTCACCGCCTAATTCCGAGTGTCTGTTAATCAGAGCATCGACTCCTGGAATCATTGTTTCTCCACCTTCTAGGGAGAACCTTTTTTGGCCAACAAATTTCGTTTGTAGAAAACTTTCAAAACATGTTGCTCCGTTGAGCTTTTCTAAAATTCTTTTTTTCTTTTCTAGTGAGTGCCTAATTACATGCGAGCTTGACTCAAAGTTTTCTCTGATCCAACGACGGATTTTTGTATTATTAATATGCATGTATTCAATACCGATTTTTCGACAATACACGTCTTGCATAAAATCCAGTATTTCTTTTAATGTCGCTCTGTTATCTTCACTTTTAATTGTGGCCCCAGAGTCTCTATGAACGAACTCTCCGACGAGAAATTTCTTATCCAGATCTTGCTCACTTAAATCATATTTTTGTAAAGATATATGAGCATCCCTATCTTTTCTTGGCTTAATAGGGTTCGTGTTAGAAAGAAGGTGACCTCTTGATCTATACGATTGAACTATTCTAAAAACATTAAACTCTTTTCTTAATTGTTCTTCAGAGATTTCAATCCCACCACCCTGACTCGTTTGACCATCTACTGCACTTTTTAATGCGTAGGAAAAACCCTTAAAAAAGTTTTGCCAAGAGCTATCTACACTTTCTGGGTCCGAGGACCAAGAGTCCCATAAATGATCAATAAAAGAGTTATCTGAGCCATAAAGATTACTAAAGTCATCTTTTCTTTTCATAAAAACATGCCCTCACAAAAATATAATTATTTTAATGGTAACATGTGGTAAATAGGTTTTAATATTGTGCATTATTTTCCAAAACCCGAGACTATCAATCAAGTTTCTTTGACTGCAATCATTCTTAATAGTTCTGGGTCTGAAATAAGAGGGTGTGTTCTACTCTCGTCTGGTATTACCTTCAGGTTAGAAAATATATAGAGAAAGATAATTTTAAAACCAATCCCGAGTATTTCGTTTTCAATCTCCATAGAATGTTTAATTCTACGAATGGGTAGAAACGGTTTACCTTCATGAAACATAAGATCTTCATAAAGAGCATTTGTAGTATGGCGGTATAAAGTTTTATTATTCTTATCAAAATATAGATGCTCTTCAAACTCCATTCTTTTATGATCCGTCATAGTCTCTAAAACATATAATCCGCCAGGCTTAAGTGCCCTGTAAATATTTTTAAGGGCATCTTGTCGTTCATTTTCATCAACCAAGCAATGCAGACAATGTCCATCAACAACAAGATCGTACTGGTTTTCATCTTTAAGCTTTGTAACATCAAGGCACTCATACTCAGTTTTACTAGGCTTACTCTTGGCCATCTCTATGGCCGACTCTGATATATCGATTCCCTTGGCCTTAAAGGCCGGTTCTTTAAGGTAATCAAAAACAGAGCCTGTACCGCACCCTACTTCTAAGGCGTGACAAAAACCATCAGGTGATACTTTAAGTCTTTCTGTGACATCACTTTCAAAAAACTTGATAAGATAAGATGGTCGGTTTTGGTGTTCTTTATTTGATTTTAAAATCTTTTGATATGCAATCTCGTAGCTGTCTGTATATTTCATAGTTAATATTCTAATTTAGAATAGGATAAAATTGTCTAAATTTTTAACAATTTATTATTCTTAAATAGATAACTTACTGATTTAACATATTTGTAAATGATACATGGTCATTTGAAAAGAACCAGAGCTATTCACTAAAATACTTTTATTATGAAATATGTAATTCTTCTTTTTTGGCTAAGTTTTTCAGCTCACGCTGCTCTTAAAACAGAGCATGAAACCAATGGCTTTAAAAGTTATACAACACTGCCCTCTATGCATAGTTATGTAGAACAGCTTCAAAGGGATAACAGTGATGTTATGGCCTGGAAGTCTTTTGGTAAGACCCATGAAGGAAGAGTACTAAAGTATGCCATTCTCTCTAAACCCTTAGTTAGTTCTTATGAACAAGCATTGGCCTTAAATAAAACAATCGTTGTCCTTGGATTTAATATACATGGTGACGAAAGGACTTTAAGAGAGTCTATGCTCATCTACTTAAGAGAGCTTGTTAAATCACCTTTCTTAAAAGATTTAGCAGTCATTGTAGTGCCTACTCTTAACCCTGATGGGTTTGTGAAGGCTAAAAGAAAAAATGCTCTTCATGCCGACATGAACAGGGATTATATCAAGCTTGAACACAAGGCCACTAAAAGCTTTGTTTCAAATATCCTTAAAAAGTGGAGACCTCATGTATGGGTCGATGGGCATAACGGTGGTGCAAGAAATTATGACATTCTTTATCTCTCTGCTACTCATCCAGATACACCCCAATATATAAGAAAATTTAGTGAACAAAAGCTTTTTCCTTCACTCACAGAAACATTAAAACAAAAGGGTTATAGATCTTTTTATTATGCTCGTCCGACAAAAGACCATTGGAAAATTGGAATGCATCACTCTCGAATTGGTCGAAATTATGGAGGACTAACTAATATAATTACTATTCTTTTAGAAGCGCCAAATGGAAAAGCTAAGAAAAAATCCGCTATTGTAGGTGTTGAGACACTTAAAGCGATCGTAAAGTATATTAAAATAAATAAAAAAGAAATTGTTAAGCTTGTTAAAAGAAGTCGAAAAGATGCTCTTGCTTTACATCAAAAAAGGGTAACACTTAAAGGAACTTATAGGCTCGGAACTCAAAATGTATCCTACTGGCGAGTTCCCAAAAAAGACTCTCATGGTAAACTCATTCCAAAGGCGTTAAGAAAAGAAGTATTTGTCAAAGATGGAAAAATAAGAAATATCCCTTACAAATTGAAAGCAAGAGATATTCCATATGGTTATCTTGTACCTAAAAAATTAACTGACGTTATCAAAGCGATTAAGCTTCACCGTCTTGAGTTTAAAGATTTAGGAGTAGAGAAAAATATAAAAACGCAATCTCACATACTTGGTACAACAAAAAAGAAAAAGCTTTATAATCATAAGCAGGCCGTTTTTGCGAGTGTCAAAAGCACCCTTAATAAGCAAATCGATAATTATGGCGATTATATATACGTGCCCACGGCCCAGCAGTATGGTAGAATTTGTCCACTTCTATTTGAGCCTGATAGTGAAGACAGTCTGCTCCTTTGGAATAAGATGGATTCCTATGCAAAAGAACAGACTCAATTTCCTATACTAAGAGTTATGGAACCTCTTAATTAACCACCCAAGTATCACCTGAGTTAAGAAGATTTGTCATATCTCCTTGGCCTTTCTTTTCAACTATGGCCATGTTTTGATTTTCCATATCCATTTCATAAGTTGGAGTTTCCATTTTCTTTAAAACGCCCAATGGAACAGGTAAACCTTCACCCTTTAGGTTTCCTAACAAGTGAGCTAGGAACTCATCATTTTCATCGTGAACAAGAAGGTCATTTTCAGTTACACCATTTTCACCAATAGTAACGACTTCTGGTTTAAAGCCATTGAGCCTTAGCCCTTTGTTTTTCTCTTTACCAAAAACCATTGGTTTTCCGTGTTCAAGTCTAACCGTATGATCATCTCTCGTATCTTTATTAGTATAAAGGTCATGAACCTTATCATTGAAAATGACACAGTTTTGCAATACTTCAACGATAGAAGTCCCTTTATGTTTTGAGGCCTCAGCAAAAACTGCCATCATATGCTTAGGGTCTGTATCTATTGTACGAGCAAAAAATGTTGTTCCAGCACCTAGGGCCAATGAAGCAACATTAAATGGTCTATCTACAGAACCATAAGGAGTCGACTTCGTTACAAGGCCATATTGAGAACTTGGAGAATACTGACCTTTAGTTAGTCCGTAGATCTCATTATTAAAAAGAATAATATTTATATCAACGTTTCTTCTTAATGCATGAATAAGATGATTCCCACCAATTGATAGTCCATCACCATCTCCAGTAATTTGCCACACTTCTAGATTTGGATTATGAACTTTAAGACCGGTAGCAAAAGCTGGCGCACGTCCATGAATCGTATGCATACCATATGTATTCATGTAATAAGGAAAACGTGAAGAACATCCAATTCCTGAAACAAAAACGATATCTTCTTTCTTTTTCCCAAGCTTAGTCATCGCTAACTGAACTGAAGATAAAATTGCATAATCTCCACAGCCCGGACACCATCTTACTTCTTGGTCACTTACAAAATCTTTCTTTTTATACGCTACTGTTTCAGTCATTACTGTCTCCCTTCAAGCTGTGACCCTACTTCTAGGGATTCAGGAACTGGTTTAAAAGATTTATTATTTGAGAGCTCTATAATTCTTTTCTTTAGCTCACTTACTTTAAACGGAAGTCCTTTAACTTGATTAATACCAACGGCATTACACTCAAACTTGGCATTCATAAAGTCTTTAAGTTGTCCCATGTTTAATTCTGCAACAACAATATTATTAAAGTTCTTCAAAATATCTTTTACATTAGAAGGCATAGGGTTGATGTACTTTAAATGCATAAGCGATACGCTATGGCCTTCTTTTCTAAGCTCATCAACAGCTGTATGAGTAGATCCATAAGTACCTCCCCAAGAAACGACAAGAGTGTCACCTGACTTATCACCTTCAATATTTTGTAGAGGAATATTCTCAGCGACTTTGGCAACTTTCTCGGCCCTAATCTTTACCATTTTTTGATGATTCTCAGGATCGTAACTTACGTTTCCAGTACCATCATCTTTTTCAATTCCGCCTACTCTATGCTCTAGCCCAGCAACACCTGGTATTGCCCACGGTCTAACAAGTTTTTCATCTCTTTCATAAGCGAGAAAATCACCGTCAACTTCTTCAATCAACTTGGTATTAATTTTATTAAAATTGTCCTTAAGATCAGGAATTAACCAAGGCTCGGCCCCATTGGCAATATAACCATCTGTTAGTAGTACGACAGGAGTCATATGTTCTAAAGTAAGCCTTGAAGCTTCAAAGGCCATCTCAAAACAATCACTAGGTCGAGATGCTGCCACAACAATCATTGGACACTCTCCATTTCTTCCAAAGAGTGCTTGATTAAGGTCGGATTGCTCAGTTTTAGTTGGTAAACCTGTTGATGGACCTCCTCTTTGAACATTGATGACAACCAAAGGAAGCTCATACATCATTGCTAGACCCATAGCTTCACCCTTTAATGCTATTCCAGGGCCAGAGCTAGTTGTAATCCCTAAAGCACCACCAAAAGAGGCTCCAATTGATGAGCAGATAGCTGCAATTTCATCTTCAGCTTGAAAGGTCTTTACACCAAAATTTTTATGCTTTGATAACTCGTGAAGAATATCAGAAGCGGGTGTAATAGGATAACTACCAAGGAATAATTTTAATCCAGAAGCTTGAGCAGCTTGGATAAATCCCCATGCAGTTGCAACGTTACCGTTTATTTGTCTGTACTTACCAGGTTTAATCTTTGCTGGAGGTATGTATGTAGAGACGACAGCTTCAAGAGTTTCAGCAAAGTTTCTTCCTGCTTTAAGTGCTGCTATGTTTGCTTCAGCGAGAATCGGTTTTTTTCCAAACTTTGTTTGAACCCATTTTATTGTTGGTTCAAGTTCTCTACCAAACATAAAGTATGTCATACCAAGAGCGTAAAAGTTTTTACATCGACCCTTGGCCTTATTATCTAAATCAAAAGAAGATAATGCTTCGAGAGTTTGATTCGTTATCTTTGCCTCAATCATTTGATAACTATCGAGCTCTCCCGTTGTTCTCGGATCCTCAGCATATCCACATTTTTTAAAGTTCAAAGGTGTGAAAGCATCAATATTGATAATAACAGTACCACCTTTTTTAATTGCATGAAGATTGGCCTTCAGTGCTGCTGGGTTCATTGCAACTAATACATCTGGTTCATCACCTGGAGTATTAATCTCTGTTGCACCTATATGCACTTGGAAGCCGGATACACCTGCAATCGTTCCTTGTGGAGCACGAATCTCAGCAGGAAAGTCTGGGAATGTTGCAATATCATTTCCCATGACAGCGGATGTGTTTGAGAACTGCGTGCCGGTAAGTTGCATACCGTCACCAGAATCTCCAGAAAATCTAATTACTACGCTTGTTCTTTCGTTGGACATGATTAGGAATCCTTGGAGTGAAATTAAAGTTGATAAAACTTATGACATAGATTTTTTAGTTTGTTCAGAAAAATATTTATATTTTAATCGTATACAAATAATTTACTGTGAGCGAAAATATTTTTGATGAACATCGACACAAAGAATTATCTTTTAGGTAAAAACCAAAAAGATCTAACCAAGATTGAAGAAGGTTATTTATTACATCGCGATGTAATAAGCTCCTACCACTTATTAAAAGAGCGCTGTTCCGAAAAAGGATTTGATTTAACGATTGCATCTTCTTACCGTTCATTTGATCAGCAAAAAAAAATTTGGAATGAGAAGGCATTAGGGAACAGAGTTCTCTTAGATGACACAGGCCTAAAGCTAGATTTTAAAAAACTATCGCAACAAGAAATACTATTAAGTATTTTGCGATGGTCAGCAATCCCTGGTTTTAGCCGTCACCATTGGGGCACTGAAATAGACATATATTGTCGTAAATCACTACCCTCAAAAGAGTACAATGTTCAGCTTATTCCAGAAGAAGTTAATGACGATGGCATGTTTGGAGAATTACACCAGTATCTAGACGAACTCATCCAAAGTAACAACTCCTGTGGCTTCTATCGCCCATATTGTGAAGATCGGGGTGGTGTTGCACCAGAGAGATGGCATTTAAGTTACGCCCCAATATCGAGTAAAAATGAGGAGCTCGTCGATTTAAACTTTTTTAGAGAGAATATATCTACTTTAGATATTGAACTTGCAGAGTTGATTCAGGCACAGATTGAGTTCACTTTTGATAGATTTGTCCATAATACGTGCCTCCCCCCCTTTGAAAAGCAATAATTTCAGCAACTTACAATCCTTGTAAATAATACAACACCATTCGCTTCGCGTTAAGAACCTATTAATATTACGTAAGAAATTTTAAACAAGAAGAGAAACTTATGAAAAAGCTGCTAAGTCTTTTTATTGCCCTAACTTTACCTCTTGGACTCTATGCCAACGAAACAAGAACATTCAAGGTTATCAATGACGAATACCCTATTTTAAAAATTAGTGAAGATAAGGAATTAGAAATCCAAGGACTTCTAAAAAGAAATTACTTTCAGGCCAAAGGCCCAATGGAGTGTCCTTTAAAGCTCAGCGGTAAAGTCGATAACGTTTTAAAGATGAGTGCTAAAATGGAAGCACTTAAAAACGCATGTTTATCTAAAGGTGCAACTTTAGACTCAGAGGCCAATATTAGTGAAGCTCTTACACTGGCCGAAACAGTTGGTATCGGAAATGATGCCGCTGTCGGAATGAATGCTTTTGGCACAATCATGGGTGGACTAGGTAGCTTATCTAAAAGAAGCTGTATAAAAGGAGAAGGAACACTTGAGGCCTTCATTAGTGTTTTTACAACAATGCTTAACCTCTCTGGAATGATTCCTGGAACAAACGGTTTAGCTATTTCTGGAGTATCTGGTGGCCTTGTCACAACTCTTATGCTTATACAAGGCCAATTAGAAAAGGCATGGAATTTCAATGAAGGACTTGAGAGGCAAAACTTTATAAAGTTAAGTTGTTCATTTTTTGATCTAAGACAAGAACTAAATGCCAGTGGTCTTCTTAATATTCCAACACCATCATTTAGAGCTGACTGTGGTCTTAATGGTGATATGATTGAATACCTTCAAGATTTAAAACAAGACAATAAAGATCAATTGGTACGAATTGAAGAGGAACTTAAAAAAGAACTAGAACTATTTTATAAAAAGGACTTGAAATCTGCTTACTATTTAGAGGCCGAAATCAATGAACTTTTACCAAAACTAAATGACTCAATAATGAATCAATCTCCTGCAACAGCAAAACTAAAAATAATTAATGAAGTGGCAATGAGAATGAATGAACTTAAAACTTCTTTAGAGAGCTTTAATAATGAAGAACACCCAACACTAGGTTTCTTCAATCAAATTCTATTAAGTGAAATTTCAAAATTTGACTACGTAAACAATTCTGACGGCTTTAATGAACTCTACAGTATGAACCCAGAAATTTTTGATACAAAAGTAAGGGCCAATCTTCAATTTCATTTTGAAAGAATTCTAGGTGACATTCAAAATGAAAAGGTAAGTTCACGTAATAAATGGGAAATCGAAATGGCAGCTGAAGAAAGTACTCTAGTAAAGGAAATTGAGCAAAGAAATAAAGAAACTAGAGCATACATTGTATACTTAGAAAAAAGAAAAAGAGTTCTAGATAGAGTTAGTAGATCTTGTAAAGCATCACTAGATTTAGATGCGGAACTATTTGGTCGTTCGGCACTTATCGATATCATGGCGAACTTTAACTGTTTAAAGAGTGAAATTGCGGCCAAAACGGCCTTTAAATTTGTTAATTTCTCAACAAAAGCTTCACTAGCTGGATTTAAAATGTTTAATGCTCGATTTAAGGGAATTAATCGCTACTTAAAACTAAACCCAACTACAGGTGAATATGAAATTAAAGGAAACTTAGATAGTTTAAATAATTTTCAAAAAATGAACCTGTGTCAACAAGGAGTTGATGCGAGATCAAGTTGGATTGAGGCCTCAGGAAACATTGATCAAACAGTTGGTTATGTTAAATCAATTCAAGATCTTCTCGTTTTACCAAAGAGAACTCTTTATAAAGACCGTCCTGAAGAAGAAAGAAAAGACTTCTTTATGACTAAAGGTGAAAAACTTAGAAGACATCTTCACTCTATTAATCTTGCAGAGAGAATAATCAAGGGTGAAAAAGTAGACAGAGAAAGAAATAAAAAAGTTTTAGCAAACTCATATGCTGGAAACCTTCTTCTTGAAAAAGAAATGAGTAGAAAAAAGATGAATGGTGTCCAAAACTTAATGTCCAAGATTTCTTGTGACAATATTGGAGTAAGCTTTGGAGGTAATACTAGCATTGATCTGGGTGGTGTTGACATAGACCTTGGAAGCATCAATGATGAGCTTGATAGCGGAGTTAGTTACGAAACAGACGCTGAACTAAGTGAAGACGTAAGTGTTGGGATTAGCTTATAAAAGCTAATCCCTAATGTTTCTAAGTAGACGGTTAATATCTAACCTTCCACCTGAAACACACTTGTTTTTAAGGCTTCTTTCCTTGGCAACAGTTGAAAGAAGCCTCTCCTTTGCCTCAAGATGATCTATATTTGGCTCAATTGAATATAAAAGTGCAAGCGCTCCAGCGACATGAGGTGCTGCCATTGAGGTCCCCCCCATTCTCTTATACCCATATCCATTATTGCTTCTACCTGCATAAAAATCTTTATTGGTGAGTGAAGTAATATTTACTCCTGGTGCAAACAAACCAACAGATTTAGCACCTACATTGGAGTTCATCCATTTCTTACCATTACCACTATGATTTCCTACATTGATCATATTTCTTGTATTATAACTTGGTGGATAAACAGTGAAACTTTTTAAGTTTTTACCATGGTTTCCAGCAGCCTGCACATAGAGCATATTGGCCTTATCAAGCCTTTCAAGGGCCTCTAAATAGGCCTTAGAGTAATCACTACCACCAATTGAAGAAGTCACTAGCGTGGCACCCATATTAATAGCGTAATCAAGAGATTCAACAATATCGGCCACAAAATATTTAGTTTTACTTCTTGTTTTAAGAATCATTATTTTAACTTTAGGAGCGACTCCAATAACGCCTATATTGTTCTCAGAAGCGGCCACAATCCCTGCGACGTGAGTACCATGTCCATTATAATCCATTGGTTTATTTCCCATACCGTCATCACCAAAGGCATAGCCAT
>Ga0055584_100001017_pt1 | contig 27144 bp, 22 predicted proteins | sample OSDHelmetaG_FD_58716 | JGI IMG/M metagenome (GOLD analysis project Ga0055584, IMG submission 58716) | Pelagic marine sediment microbial communities from the LTER site Helgoland, North Sea, for post-phytoplankton bloom and carbon turnover... | ecosystem: Environmental > Aquatic > Marine >...
GGGTTGAGGGTGCAGTCGGCGAGGCAGTTGGCGTCGGGCCCATTGGCAGCGCCGTCGTCGCACCACTCGTTGGACTCATGCACGCCGTTGCCGCACACCGCGGTGTTGGGGCTGGTCCCCGGGGGCTCGGGCTCGGGGCAGCCGGGGAGCAGGGCAAGGGCAGCGAGCAAGGCGAGGCGGCGCATGGGAGGTCTCCGGATCGCCACGCAGCGCCGAGTCCCGGCGGCGGGGCACGGGGCAGTGTCTCAGACGGAGCCCTGGGGGAACCAGGGGATCCCTCGACGGCTTGGATTCGGCAACCGTCGGGGGCGCTGAATGGGCGGCGACGAGCGACCACCCAACGCGGGGGGGGCAGTCCGTGCTCAACTCCGCCGATGCCCGCCCCCGACGACCTGCACGCCCCCATGCCCCTGGGGCCCCACACCGCCTCGGGGCTGTTTCGCGTTCTGCTGCCCGAGGAAGCGCAGTGGCTGCGGCTGCCGTCGGAGTCGTACGCCGACTGCTCGATCTGCCCGCCGGCGATGCGCGGCGAGTACGACCCCGGATGTCGGTGCTGCGGCTACATCCCCCACGTGCCGAACCTGCTGCTGGGGCTCGCGCTGGAGGACGATGGCGCGGCGCCCTTGATCGAGGGGGCCATCGGGGACGGATTGGCGCTGCCCTCGGGGCTCTGGGCGCCGCCGGCGCGGCTGCGGCGCAAAGTCGAGCTGGACGCCGCCGACAAGTTCGGCACCGAGGCAACGATGGCGTGCCCCTTCCTCAAAGGGGACGGCGGGTGCGGCATCTACGCCTACCGCAACTCAGTCTGCTCGACGTTCTTCTGCGTCAACGATCACGGGGAGCCGGGCGAGACGCTCTGGTCGACGATGCACGCTCTGATGGGCAACGCCGAGACCGGAGCCGCCCAGTGGGCCATGGGCGAGGCCGGGTTGAGTTGGGAGCTCCAGGCCGAGCGCATGGCCGAGCTGGTCGGCGACCTGGACCGGCTGTCGACGCTCGACGGATGGACCCCCGAGGCGCTGGCCCATATCTGGGGCGAGTGGTGGGGTCGCGAGGCGGAGTTCTACGCGGCGTGCATCGCGTCGCTTCGGGGCGCGCGCGAGGGGTTCTGGGAGCGACTGGCCGACCTCACTCCGACGGACGCCGTGGGGTTCGAGCTCGCCCAGCGGGACTGGATCCCCGAGGAGTTTCGCGACGAGGTTCCGCCCATCGCCACGGGCGACGTCAGCCGGATGCCCACCGACGACCTCTGGTACCGGATCCAGCTGCGCCTCAAGCAGCTCTGGGACCTGCCATTGGACGGCGAGACGGTGCGCTGGGCCACCGGCATCCAGATCGCGGGGCCGAGCAACAAGCTGCCCCTGCTGATGGGCAGCAAGCACCGGGTCGCCGGGGCGTCGCGTCTGCTGTGGCTCGACGACACCGAGCTCGCGCTGCTGGAGCGGTTCCGAGGCGGAGCGCGCATCGATGGGGCCTTGTTGGATTCGCCGGAGGCCGAGGCGCTGGAGAACCCCCGCGAGCTGCTCGCGCACTTGCTGCGGCGGGGTGTGCTGGTGGTGTGAGGGCGGGGTCGGCGGGGACGCTGGCTGGGCCCCTCGACTTGCGGCGAGGCGACCGACGTCAGCGCGGGGTCTGCTTCGGGGCCACCACGAGCACGGGGGCGAGGGGTCGGCCCACCTGCACATCGCCCGTTGCGTCGTGGACGGTCAGGACCAGAGCGAGTTCCCCCTCGACCCCGCGCAGGTCCAGCCGCCAGTGGCCCACCGAATCGAGTCGCAGCCGCCGCTGCTCCCAGTTCTCGTCGCCGAAGTGGACGGTGGCGACGACGTCCTGCCCGCGGCCCCCGGTGGTCCTCACCGCCACCCGCCAGCAGCTCCCCCGAAGCGATGGAGGGGCGCAAGACCTCCAGCGCCGCCGCCGACCGTCCGGCCCGATGCAGGGCCTGGCCGGCGAGCAGGCGCGCCGGCGTGTAGTCGGGCTGCTCCTTGACGGCCCGCCGCAAGGTGTCCCCCGCCCCCAGGTGCCCCAGTCGAAACTCGGCGAAGCCCCTCGCCCAGGCCGAGCCGGGGTAGGACGGCTGGCCCTCGATGGCGGCCAGGACGTCGACCAGGACTTCGTCTCCCAGGCGACTGAGCTCCCGGGTCTCGGCGGTGCGCGCGGCCCGCTGGACGGCTGCGAGCTGCTCGGGGGGGAGCGCGTCGAGCCGCCGGGCGTCCTTCAGGGTCTTGGCCCAGAGCCGAGCGTGCAGCGGGGGCTCGATGGGGAAGGCCGAGAAGTTCGAGACGTCCGGCAGCTGGGAGACGGGCGCGCCGCGTCGCAACACGAAGGGGTCCAGGCCCTGAACCAGGCTCGCGGCATCGCCCCGGAGCACCACCGCGAAGTCCCAGGGGCCGGTCTCCGACCAGTGCATCCACGCGCCCACGGTGGAGCCACGCGGCAAAAGCCCGTCGACCTCGATTCGCTCGGTCGTGCGGGTCCAGAACAGCTGCCCGGCTACGTCCTCGGGCTCCTCGCCCCTCTGGCGGACCCAGTATGTGGGGACGCGGTGGCCCTCGGGACCGGGGAGGAGCGGGGGGATGTACTCGTCGCCGGTCTTGCCCCCCACGAGCAGACGAACGACGCGGCAAACGGAGACGCAGCGGCCGTCGTCCCGTTGCCTCCAACGCAGGACGCGCAGCCCGCCGAACACGGGGCCTTCCGGGTCCTGGGCCTTCTCCACGGCCCGCAGGAACGCGGCTTGCGACGCCGCCAGTTGGCCACCCGGATCGGCCTGGTAGCCGCTCCACCCGCTCAGCAGCAGCATCGCGGCCAGCAACATCCGCCAACGCCGTACGGCGGCACCCCCTGCCCCGACGCTACTTGCCGGCGCGGCGCTTCGCCTCTGCTTCGAACTGCAGCAGGTTGTCGGGGAGGGTCTTCTGGGTGGCCAGGTTCTGGGCCGACTTCGGGAGGCTCCCGCCCGGGTCGGACAGGGTGCGGAAGGTCAGCTTGACCTTGCCGCCGGGCATGGGCTCGACCTCCCAGCCCCCGTAGTTGAACGGCGTGAGCACGGCGTCCTCGTCGATGGCGGTGGCCGTCGCGAGGTGGCTCGGGTGCTGGGTCGCGTCGATGAGCGACCAGGTCTGCACGTGGTGGCCGTCGACGCCGCCGACGTCGCGATTGAAGGTCATGCGCGCGAACCAGTAGCGGTCGTTGGCGAGGGTCCAGCCGGGGACATCCAGGTACTGCCAGAAGTCGATGGTGTTGCCGGACTTGCTGATGACCACGGACTTCTTGAGGGGGATGTCGTCGCTCAGGCCGACGTGGCTGCGGACGTCGAGGATGGCGTCAAAGAGCAGGTCGGGGTCGGCGTCGACGATCTTGATGCCCTTGAAGCCGGGCACCGGGGCCCCGGGCACATCCTTCTTGTAGACGTCCACGCCGTTGGCGTCCTTCGCCACAACGGTCCAGCCCGCGTCGTCGTTGAGTGACTTGAGGATGGCCGCGCCGTCGGCGGCGTAGGCAGTAGACGAAAGCAGGGCGAGCAACAGGACGAATCGCATCATCAACTCCATCGGGTCGGCCGGGTCCGCAGCCAACACCAGCCTCGCGCGGCGGGGCGCTGCGCGGAAGGTACCTGTGCATTGGACGGGGGCGGGGGCGGAGTATTCAGCGGGGGCGAACCGGACCGACGGATCCGGGAGTCGCGGGCGCTGGCCGGCCCACCGCCGCGAACCTGTCCGGCAGGTCCCCCGATTCCGGGACGAAACCGGCCCACCGACGCGAACCTGTCCGGCAGGTCCCCCGATTCCGGGACGGGATCGGCCCACCGACGCGAACCTGTCCGTCAGGTCCCCCGGTTTCGGGACGAGATCGGCCCACCGACGCGAACCTGTCCGGCAGGTCCCCTGGTTTCGGGACGGGATCGGCCCACCGACGCGAACCTGTCCCTCAGGTCCCCCGGTTTCGGGACGCCTACGGCTCCGCGGCGAAGAAACCTGGCCCGCCCCGACTCCTGCCTTCGTCCTCACCTTCAGCGGCATCTTTGCCGCGACAACGGGAGGTACACCTCATGGCGCTCGCCTGGCACATCGTCCTCAGAGTCCTCGACAACCGCGTTCTCGCCCCCACCCGCGAACGGCGACTGCACGTCGTGCGGACCGTCTCGCGCATCTCCGTCGGGCACGCGGTCCTGGCCTTCGCCCTGGCCGACACGCACATGCACCTGGTGGTCGTCGGCAGCCGAGCTCAGCTTGGTCGGCTCTGCCAGCGGATCGGGAGTTCGCTGCAGCAGACTTGTCGCTTCGGGCCCGCCATGGGGCCGGCGCACTTCACGGAGGTGCGCAATCAGGCCCACCTCTCACGCAGCGTTGCCTACGTCTGGCGTCAGCACGAGCACCACGGGCTGCCCCCCAGCCCGGCCGCGGAGTGCACCAACCTCCCCGACGTCGTCGGCGCCCGGGTGCTGTTCCGAGCCTCCGGCCCCGCCCTCGCCGATCACCTCCCGCGCCTCCGGGCCCGCGACCATTGGCCCGGAGGCTGGGCGCCGACCCAGAGTCTGGACTGGCGTTGGCTCTTCCCCGCTGCGGCCTCCGCCATCGCCCGAACGAATCTGGACCGAGCACCACGAGGCGGAGCTGCCCGCCCGCGCGACGCCACCCCGTCCGTTCACGCGGCCCGCGCCGCGGCGGTTCAGGTCGCTTGCCGGCAGTCCGACGACCCCCGAAGCGCAGCCCGAGCCTCCGTCGCCCGACTCCCGAGCAGCTCGCGTCATCGACTGCGGACCCAGCCGGCCGCCGCGGTCCTGCAAGAAGCCGTCAGGATGCAGCTGGCGCTGCGGTCAGCTCCGCTGGCCTGAGACGGGCAACCGCGCCGCAGATCGCCCCGCAGACCGCCCCGCAGATCGCCTCGACCACCCTGCCCTGCTTCCACCCCGCCCCGCAGCCCCCCGCTACACAAACCACGCCGCCCGCCGAACCTCCTCGGGCAGGTCTGCGTAGTCGAAGGAATCCATGGACTGCCGCGCGTGGTCGAACCCGAGAACCGTCAACTCGGGCGTCAGCTGGTCGTGGCTCTGGGCCACGCCTCGCGACAGGTACCGCGCCGCGCTGAGCCCACCAGCCCCCACGCAGATGCGGTTGTACGCGACGTGCCCGACCTCATCGACCAGCACCTCCAGGATCCGCTGCTCCATGGATTCCCGCACCTGCGGGTCGTCGGGGAACAGGGTGCCCAGACGACCCAACAGCCAGTGCAGCGTGAACACCCCGCTGATCTCCGCCCCCAGCAGGACGGGGTGGAACATCGACGGCGGGAACTTGGCGAGGGCCAGGATCAGCAGCTTCAGGGGCCACGCGGGCCGCCACGCCCCGACCACCTCGAGCCCCGGCACGTGCTGCAGCGCCCCGACCAGGATCTGCGTGTGGAAGGTCTCTTCGTGGCCCAGCACCTTCTCGACCTGGAAGATCGGCTCCGGCCGCGCCATCTGCGCCGCCCGGGCCACCGCCATCACCTCGACCCCGTAGGCCTCGCCGGCGTTCATCTTCGCGAACGCCAGCAGCGCCAGCTGCTCGGGCGTCAGGTCCGTGTCGACCAGCCCCTCGTAGCTGCGGTTGAACGCGACGCCGTCGAAACCGCCCCCAAAGGCGACTTCACGCCCGGGCAACGCCCCCACCCGCTCCGCTCGCGTCTGCCAGCCCCCGTCCTCCAGCCGACCGTTCCGAGCCTCCAGGAAGCCCAGGTAGTCGGCGAACAGATCGTCCGCACGCTCGCGATCGGGGGGCGGTTGGAAGAACGACGGGGTCGGCGGCACACCAGCTCCAGAGGGGTCGGAGCCCTGATGAATAGCCTGAACCCCAGCCGGGGTCGCGCCCGAAACCCCGGAGCCGACCCCGCAGCCCCTTCAAAGAAGCCCCCCAGAAACCTACCCCCAGACAGGCCGATCCCACCCGATCGACCAAAGGTAAGTAATCAGTCACCAACCCCCTTGCGCCCCGACAACCCTCGGGCTAAGTAAGTGCGTAGTCACAAACCAACCGAGCTCGCACCGCTCGGCCTCGCGTCGCCTCCCCAATCAAGGCGACGCCCCCCGGAGGTCCCATGGGACGCCCCCGCACAGTCAGCACCGACGCCATTCTGGAGGCCGCCCGCGACGTGTTCCTGGAACACGGAAGCAAAGGCTCGACCAGCGCCATCGCGGACAAGGTCGGCCTCTCCCAGGCCGCCCTCTTCAAGCGCTTCGGCACCAAGGCCGACCTCATGGTCGCCGCGCTCGCGCCCCCGGAGCCCCCGCCGTTCGTGCCCATGCTCGACGCCGGCCCCGACCCCGACGCCGACTTCCGCCCCCAGCTGGTCGAAGCCGCCGGCGTCATCGCCCGCTTCTTCCGGGAGTTCCTCCCCTGCCTGATGGTGCTGCGCACCTCGGACCTGCCCATCGAAGAGATGTTCAGCAAGTTCGACGTCCCGCCGCCCATCCGCGCCCAGGCGGCCGTCGCCGGCTTCCTGCAGCGCGCCATGGACAACGGCCAGATGCGCGCCGGCGATCCCTTCGCCCTGACCTTCAGCTTCCTCGGCGCCTTCTACATGCGCGCGTTTCTGACCCACCTCGCCAACCAGCCCTACGACGACGAGGCCCTCGACGCCTACGTCATCTCCGTCGTCGATTCCCTGTGGCACGGCCTCGCGCCGGAGCAAACCTGATGCGCCCCCTGCTGTTCCTGCTGCTGGCCACCCCCGCCCTGGCCGCCCCCCGCGTCCAGCCCGATCTGCCCGACGGCGCCGAGCGATTCACCCGCGGCACGGTCGTCTCCACCGACGCCCCCGACGCCTGGTGGACCGCCTTCGGCGACCCCGCCCTCGACGCGCTGGTGGTCGAAGCCCTGGAGTCCAACGCCGACCTGGGCGCCGCCCAGGCGCGCATGAACCAGTCCGCCGGCGTGACCCTGCAGACGCTCTCCCCCCTGCTCCCGACGGCCTCCTTCGACGTCGGCCTCAACGCCAGCCCCACCGCCAACAACACGTTCCAGCTGCCCCCCAACTTCAGCAGCGGCACCAGCGGCATCGGCGACCTGGCGTCCGACTTCTATCAATCCCTGGGCGTGCTTCGGGCCACCAGCCCCCCGGAGATCGTCGAGCTCCTCCCCGAGCTCCCCGAGCCCGAGGACGACGTCGAAGAGGAGGAAGACCCCGACGTCACCTGGAACGGTTCGGCGCTCTTCAACTTCGGCCTGAACATCGACCTGGGCCGCTCGGCCGCCGCCTTCCGCGCCAGCCAGTTCGACGCCGCCGCCGCCAAGGGGGACCGGGACGCCGCGGCCCGGATCATCGTCCAGCAGGTCGTCGCCGCCTGGCTCGACGTCCGCAACGCCCGCGAGCGCGTCGCCCTGGTGGAAAACCAGATCGCGACCAACAGCAACCTGCTCGAGCTGACCCGCCGCCGCTTCGAAGCCGCCCAGGCCAGCGGCCTCGACGTCTTGCAGCAGCAGCAGCAGACCGCCAGCACCCGCGCGCTGCTCCCCCAGGCCCAGCAGCTGCTCCGGCTCCGTGAGGTCCAGCTCGCCACCCTCCTGGGCCGCGACCCTAACGCCCCCGACCTCCCCGAAGGCGTCGGCAACCCCGCCCTGCCCGCCACCCCCGGCGTCGGCACCCCCCGCGACCTGCTCGACAACCGCCCCGACCTGCAGGCCGCCAACGCCCGCTTCCAAGGCGGCAAGGCCCGCACCGCCTCGGCGGGCCTCGCGTTTGCGCCGACCTTCCGCCTGTCGGGCAACGTCGGCTGGCAGCTGCGTTGGTTCAACGAGTGGGACAGCGCCGAGACCTGGGGCTTCGGCGCCGGCGTCTCCGTGCCCATCTTCAGCGGGCTGCAGCGCCACGGCGCCCTGCGCGCCACCGCCGCCGCCCAGGACGCCGCCGCCTGGGCCCTGACCGGCGCCGTGCGCCAGGCCCGCGCCGAAGTCGAGAGTGCGCTGACCCTCGAGGAAACGAACGGCGACCGCCTCGCCGCCCTCGCCGAGCAGCTGCTGTCCGCCCGCACCGCCTACGAAGAGGCCACCCGGCAATACGCCGCCGGGCAGGCCAACTACCTCACCGTGCTCACCTCCCTCGGCAGCTTCCAGATCGCCGAGCTCAACCACCTCCAGGCGCAGCGGGATCTCCTCGGAGCCCGCGTCGACCTGCACACCGCACTGGGCTCCCGCTGGGCCCGGCGCCTGGACTGAGGCCCCCCATGCCCAAGATCGTCAAGTTCATCGCCCCCATCCTCATCCTCGTGCTCGGCGTGGGGTCCGCGAAGATGCTCATGTCGCGCAAGAAGACGGCCACCAAGAAGCCGCCCGCCGCGCTCATCGCCGGCGTCGAGTACGTGACCGTCGCCGCCGGGGCCCCCCGGGCCCAGGTTCGCGCCACCGGCACGGTCGAAGGCGCCCGGCAGGTCAGCCTCTCCGCCCTCGTCTCGGGCGAGGTCGTCTCCGTCGCGAAGGGACTCGTGCCCGGCGGCAAGTTCCGCAAGGGCGAGCGCCTCCTGCGCGTCGACCCCCGCGACTACGAGATCGCCGTCGACCAGGAAGGCAGCCGCGTCCAGCAAGCCCGGCTCGAGCTGCAACTGGAACAGGAGCGAGGTTCCACGGCGTTGCGCGAGTGGGAGCTGCTCAGCGGTGGCAAGGACGCAGCCGAAGCGCCCCTCGCCCTGCGCGGCCCCCAGTTGGAGACCGTGCAGCGCAGCCTCGAGGCCGCCCAGTCGGGCCTCAAGCGCGCCGAGTTGAACCTGGAGCGCACGTCTCTGCGCGCCCCCTTCAACGCCATGGTCCTGTCCGAGACCGTCGAGGTCGGCCAGCTCGTGAGCCCCGGCGCGCCCGTCGCCACGCTCGTCGGCACCGACCGCTTCCGGGTCAAGGTCGCCATCCCCGTCGAGCAGCTGTCCCACATCGCCATCCCGGGCATCAACGGCACCACCGGCGCCCCCGTGCTCGTGACCCAGGATCTGGGCGGCCAGCTCCTGCAACGCAACGGCACCGTCGACCAGCTCGCCGGCCAGCTCGATCCCCAGACCCGCACCGCCGAGGTCTTCGTGGGCATCGACAACCCGCTCAGCGGAGACGGGCTCCCGCTGCTCCCCGGCGCGTTCGTCACCGTCGACATCGAGGGCAAGCCCGTCGACGGCGCCATCGAAGTCCCCCGCGGCGCGGTCGTGGACGGCAACGTCGTCTGGACGGTCACGCCCGAGGACACCCTGGCCCGCAACGAGGTCGTGATCGGCTGGCAGAACGACGCCACCGCCTTTGTGCTGCAAGGCCTGACGGCCGGCGACCGGGTCGTGACCACCCGCCCGTCCTTGCCCGTCCAAGGCGCGAAGGTCCGGCCCCAGCCCGCCAGCACCAACGTCGCTGGCGACGCGCCGACGACCCCGACGGAGGGCTGAGCCATGGCTTCGCAAACCGGCCTCAAGGGCCCCGTCGCCTGGATGGCGAGCAACAGCGTCGCCGCCAACCTGCTGATGATCATCATCCTGCTGGGCGGCGCGCTGGGCGTCGGCCGCATCAAGCAAGAGGTCTTCCCGTCGTTCGACCTGGACCTCGTGCGCGTCACCGTCCCCTACCCCGGGGCCAGCCCCGAGGAGGTCGAGCAGGGCATCGTCCTGGCCATCGAAGAGGCCGTCCGCGGCGTCGACGGGGTCAAGCGGGTCAGCTCAGCGGCGTCCGAGGGCGCCGGCAACGTGTCGGTCGAGCTGCTCATCGAGGCCGACCCCGACCGCGTCCTGGCCGACGTGAAGTCCGCCGTCGACCGCATCCGCAGCTTCCCCGCCGAAGCCGAAGACCCCCAGGTCGCCATCGCCAGCCGGCAGCAGCGGGTCATCGACCTCGTCATCGCCGGCGACCAGGACCTGCAGGTGCTCCAGGACATCGCCGAGCGCGCGCGCCTCGATCTGCTCAAGAGCCCCGAGGTCACGCAGGTCTCCATCCAGGGCGTGCCCGCCTCGGAGATCTCCATCGAGATCTCCCGCGAGAAGCTCGAGGAGTTCGGCCTCACGCTGCAGGACGTCGCCAACCAGATCCGCCTGGCGTCCCTCGAGCTGCCCGGCGGCACCTTGAAGACCGGCAGCGGCGAGCTGCTCGTTCGACTGTCCGACCGGCGGCGCACCGGCTCCGAGTTTGGCGAGATGGTGCTCCGCGCCACCGCCGGCGGCGGCACCGTGCGCCTCGCGGACGTCGCCACCATCCGCGATGGCTACGCCGAGTCGGATCAGGCGTCGTACTTCAACGGGCAGCGCGCCGTCCGCGTGTCCGCCTACCGGGTCGGCAGCGAGACGCCCCAGTCGGTCGCCGACGCCGTGAAGGCCTACATCCCCGAGCTGCGGGAAGGCGTGCCGGCGAACATCGAGCTCGCGTTGTGGAACGACGACAGCAAGATGCTGCGCGGCCGCATCGACCTCCTGGTGCGCAACGCCGCGTCGGGGCTCCTGCTGGTGCTCGCGGTGCTGGCGCTGTTCCTGAACCTGCGCCTGGCCTTCTGGGTCGCGCTCGGCATCCCCATCTCGTTCCTGGGCACGTTCCTGCTCATGCCCAGCTTCGACCTGACCATCAACATGGTCAGCCTGTTCGCGCTCATCGTGGTGCTGGGCATGGTGGTCGACGACGCCATCATCATCGGCGAGGCCGGGTTCTCGAAGATGAAGCCCGGCAAGGACAAGCTCGAGGCCGCCATCGAAGGCGCCAGCGAGATGACGACCCCGGTCAGCTTCGCGATCTTGACCACGATCGCGGCCTTCTTCCCGCTGCTGCTCATCCCCGGCCTGTTCGGCAAGATCTTCCGCATCATCCCGATGATGGTGATCCTGGTGCTGTTCTTCAGCCTCGTGGAGAGCTTCTTCATCCTCCCGGCGCACCTCGGCCACGAGGGCGGCTTCTTCGCCCGCTTGCTCCGCCGGCTCTACATCAAGCCCGTCCTCGACTTCCTGTGGTTCCCGTTCGGCTTCGTCCTGAACTGGCTGCAGGAGAAGGTCGCCGCCGGCCTGCGCTGGAACATCGACCGCATCTACCGCCCCGTCGTTCAGTTCGCGATCGGCTGGCGGTACGCGGTCCTGGCGACGGCGATTGCGTTCCTGCTGATGGGCGTGGGGATCGTGGGCAGCGGGCTCGTCCCGTTCAGCTTCTTCCCGGCGCTGGAGGGCGAGGTCATCTCGGCCACCGTGAAGTTCCCGTACGGCACCAACGTCGCCCGGGCGAAGGCGGCGGGCGAGGCGCTGCAGCGCTCGGCCGAGCAGACAGTCGGCGAGATGAGCGTCGCCGAGGGCGTCAACGGCATGTACCTCAAGGTCGCCGAAGGCCCCACGGCGGGCGGCCCCGGGGGCGGGGCGGCGGAGACCGGCGGCCACATCGTGTCGTACGAGGTGAACCTCGTGACCGCCGAGGAGCGCGACTTCACGGCCGAGGCGTTCAAGGACGCGTGGCTGGCCAATTTCCCGGAGATCATGGGCACCGAGTCCATCGTCTTCACGTCGGCGGCGGGGCCCTCGGCGGGAGCGGCCGTCGCCCTGCAGCTCTCGCACCGGAACGTCGAAGTCCTGGGCCGCGCCTCGGCCGAGGTCGCCGAGACCCTGGGCGCCTACTCGGACCTGACGAACATCGAGAACGGCTTCAGCAGCGGCAAGCAGCAGCTGGACTTCAAGCTCAAGGAGGCCGTCGCGACGCCCCTGGGGCTGACGTCGCAGATGGTCGCCAGCCAGATCCGCACGGCCTTCTACGGAGCCGAGGCGCTGCGCGAGCAGCGAGGCCGCAACGAGCTCAAGGTCATGGTCCGCCTGCCCGAGGACCAGCGCGTCAGCGAGCACGACCTCGAAGCCCTGGAGATCCGCACCCCCGTCGGCGGCTTCGTGCCCCTGGGCCAGGTCGCCGAGTTCACGCGCAACCAGGCGCCCACGACGATCGACCGAGAAGACGGCCGCCGCGTCGTCACCGTCGGCGGCGCGCTCGCCCAGGGCGTCCGCTCCCCCCAGAACATGCTCGCGGCCGTCAACGACGAGCTCATGCCAGCCATCAAGGCGAACTACCCGGGCATCGAGATCGAGCTGGTGGGCGAGCAGCGGGAGCAGGGCGAGGTCTTCTCGTCTCTGGGGCCCAACTTCCTCATGGCGATGTTCGTCATCTACTCGCTGCTGGCGATCCCGCTCAAGAGCTACATCCAGCCCGTCGTCATCATGAGCGCCATCCCCTTCGGCTTCGTCGGCGCCATCCTGGGCCACCTGATCATGGGGTACTCGCTGTCCTTCGTGTCGGCGCTGGGAATCATCGCGCTGGCCGGCGTCGTGGTGAACGACTCGCTCGTCCTCGTGGACACGACGAACCGCTATCGAGCCCTGGGCGCGACCGCCTGGGACGCCGTCGTGCAGGCCGGCATGCGGCGGTTCCGCCCGATCCTGCTGACCTCGCTGACCACGTTCTTCGGGCTGCTGCCCATGATCTTCGAGCAGTCCGTGCAGGCGAAGTTCCTCATCCCCATGGCCATCTCGCTGGGCTTCGGGGTGCTGTTCGCCACCTTCATCATCCTCCTGCTGGTGCCCTCGCTGTACATCATGGTCGAGGACCTGAAGGTGCTGTTCGGCTTCCCCGACGAGCGCCACAGCACCGGCTGGACGCCCGGCCAGGACGAGGACGACGGCTTCCCCGACGAGGACGACGAAGACGAAGTCGACCGCAGCTGGGCGGCCATGGAGCCGGCGCCGGCGTAGGCCTCAGCACAAGAACTCCCGAGGACCCTCCGGCCGCCTGCGGCGTCCTCCGGGGCTCCCGGAGCCTCCTCGGCTCCGGCGGCGCCTGCGGCCCCGCCTCCACCTGCGGGGTCTCCGTCCGCGCCTCCCGAGCGCCTCCGGCGCTCCCCGGCGCTTCGGGGGCCTCTTCGTGCAGCTCCTCCTGTCCCGCGGCCTCGGCACCGTCGGCGTCGCACTCGACCCCGCCCCGCCCGCCGGCGTGTTCCCCACGGCGGAGGCGCTCAAGGCGTCCTGGCCCATCGTCGGCACCTTCGAGCACCGCCTCCCCCCGGCTGGCTGATACGCTCTTGGTGGGCCGCAAGCGCCGCGGAGGACGATGATCACAGCAGCGCCAGTGGGCAGCCCGAGCGCCTCGTGAGCCGCTCAACGCTCGGCTCCAGCCCCGACCGCCGAGCCGCCGCCCGCCCCACGCCGCGCTCCCTCGCCATCGCCCTGGCCCTCGCCCTGACGGCCGCGCCGCAGCACGCCGCCGCCGACGTCGCCCCCAACGCCGAACCCGCACTCCCCCCCGACCGCGCCGGCAGCCTCTCCCTCGCCGTCCGCGGCGGCCTCCCCCTCGCCCAGGCCTACAACCACGAGTTCTCCGTGGGTTTGTCCCTCGGGGTCTGGCCCTCCACCTGGCTGGGCCTGGAAGGCTGGCTCACGGGCTTCCCCTTGAGCGGAGGCCTCAACTCCACGCCGCTCGCCGTCCAGACGGCCGCCACCTTCGACGGCATTGGGGCGCTGGAGTCGCTGGACCCCGCGATCGCCGCGGGCGGGGGCCTGATCCTGATCCCTGCCCGGGGGGTGTTCGGGCCACCGGGTCTGGAGCGGGCACGAGGGGAGCTGCTGCTCGGCTTCGGGGCGGGGGGCTCCCTCGCCCACCTCGAGTACCTGCGGCTGGAGGCGGGCGGGGAGGACGACCGCGTCGAAGCCGTCGCCGAGGCCCTGACCCTTCAGTGGCCCCACGGCTACGGCCTGCTGGGGGGACGCCTCGTGGGCCGCCACGGCGTCGCCTTCCGGCTGGACCTCCGCCTCTCCCTGGGCGGGACGCGGCAGTCCACCCGCGATCGGCTGGTCCCCGACCCCGACCGGTGGTCGGTGGAGCGGGAGATCGGGCCCTGCATCGATCCGGCCGCCACGAACTGTCGGCCGGTGCTCCTCGCGGGCGCCGGGCTCGAGTTCGCGGTGGAGTTCTCCGCGTGGCCCGGCCAGCCGGGAGCAGCCCCATGAGCACTGCGACCCGGGCGGGGATCCTCGTCGCGCTCGGGGCCGGGGTCGCCACGGCGGCAGCGGAACCGGCTGCCCGTTCGGCACTGCCCGACGCCCGCCTGGAGGTGTCCGCCGACGTGGACCTCGTGCTGGCGCCTCCTTGGGCTCGGTTCGCGGGGGGCGGCCTGCGGGTCAGCTTCCTGCCGACGCGGCATGTGTGGTTCGACCTGCTCGCGGTCGACGTTGCGAAGATCTGGCAGTTCGAACCGGACCGAGTGGCCATCACGTGGTCGTACAACGGCGAGCCGGTGCCGGCGTACAGCCGCGCCGAAGGCTTGTTCCTCGCGTCGGCGATGCTCAGCCCGGTGACGGCGTCGTTGACCCTCAAGGGCGGCGGCCGCGGCGAGGCGTCCCTGTACGTCCTGCTCGGGGGCGGAGCAGCGGGAACCGTGGACAAGACCAACCTGCGGGAGCCCATTTGCCGGCCGGAGCTGCAAGACGCGCTGTCCCAGCTGCAGTGCCGGGTCGGCAAACAAGTCCAACCCCTGATCGGCGTCGGCACCGGCGTGCGCGTCGTCCTGGGCGACCTGCTCCTCCGAATGGAGTTCACCCCCCTCATCTTCCGAGAGGAGTTCGTGGACGAGGGCGAGCTGCGGGAGGAGCCCCGAGCGTGGGTCCGGCTCGGGGCCTCGATCGGCGGGTCGTTCTGGTTTGGCGAGCCGCGGAAGCAGCCCGCCGAGGCCGACGCGACCGGTCAGTAGAACCCGCGGCCAGCCGACCTCGCGCCCCGACGTCTCCGGTACCCTCCCCCGGTGCGTGCCACCATCTTGCTTCTCCTGTTCCTGCCCCTGCTGGCCTCGGCCGCGGGGCTGGAGGACGAAGCGAAGCGTCAGGTAGCCCTTTGCCGGGCCGACTTCGACGCCGGGCAGTTCGAGCGCGCGATCGCCGGTTGCGACTCCGCGCTCCGCCTCGACCCCTCCCGAGAGATCCAGTGGGAGGCGTTCAAGCTCAAGGGCCTGGCCCTCGAGCAACTGGGCCAGCTGGACGACGCGCGCGCCATGCTGATGGCCTTCAAGTCGCTGCGGTCGGGCATGCAGGACGACCCCGAGGTCGAGGCCGCCTGGGCCCGCATCGAGTCCGGCCGCGACGAGCGCGGAGTCGGCCCGGGGCTGCGCAGAGCGGCCATCCCGGGCTTGGCGACGCTGGGCGGCGGCGTGGTGCTGGGCGGCGTGGGCTTCGGTCTGGGTGGCGGCGCGTGGGTCAGCGCGCAGGAGAACCTCGCGGCGCAGCAGGGCCTCTACTTCGGTGCCCGCCCGGAGTACGAGGGGCTCAAGACCCAGCACGAGGTTGGGCTGGGTCTGGGCATCGCCGGGGTCGGGGTGGCCGCCGGCGGCGCGGTGTGGACGATCGTCAGCTCGCTGCAAGGCGGCCCGAAGACCGCCTTGCTGCCCGTGCTGGACGCCCGCCCGGGCCGCCTGGTCCTGGGCATCGGTGGAGAGCTGCCATGAAGTACGGGGTTCTCCTCGCGACCCTCCTTGCCGGCTGCGCGCTGCCCGCGGCGAACGATCTGCAGTTCGTGACCGAGGACTTCGTCAGCCAGGGCGCGCTGGTCGAGGTCATCGACTTCGGGCCGACGTCCGAGGCCAACGGCATCGAAGACTGCGAGGTCACCTACGCGGTCGTCGGTCGCGTCGACGACGCCGCCGACGACTGCGAGGCCTGCGACCTCTCCATGGGCATCGACGTGGTGTTGGAGTCGGACAGCTGCGATCCGCGGCCGGGCGGCTACGGGAGCGCCGAGCGGACCGGAGCCTCGGTCGGCCTGGGCGAGGCCGGCACCTGGCTGCACGACGGCAGCAGCTGGTCGTTCTGGGTGCCCGGCGACCCCGGCAACAGCGACTTCACCGGCGCGACGGCCTGGGAGAACCAGCCCGGCGATTGGCGCATGCGCAAGCAGCTCGACCTGGAGTGGATCGCGCCGGAGTAGCCGAGACGGCTCACGACGAGGCCGACCTCCCCCGGGAGGCAGCCGGAGGCGCACCAAGGGTGAGCGCAGCGAGGGCCCGCGCCCCCCCCCCCTCGTGCTAGAAACGGCCCCATGGAGCGCAAGAACGCACGCCGCTTTGTCGTCCTCGACGAGCTCGACCAGCAGGGCGGAAACCGGCCCGGCGTGGCCGCCGAAATCTCGGCCCGCACCGGCGTGCCCGAAGCCGACGTGCACGGCGTTGCGACGTTCTATTCGCTCCTGCGCACCCCCGGCGACCGCACCCGCGTCTGCCAGGGCCTCTCCTGCAAGCTCGCCGGCAGCGACGACCTGGTCACCCGCCTGCGCGACGCCGGCGAAGTCGTCGAAGAGGTCAGCTGCCTGGGCCAGTGCGACCGCGCGCCCGTCGCCCTCGACACCAACCTGGAGCTGCGCACCTGGGGCGAGCCCGGCGACGTCACGCCGGACAACCCGGACCTGCCCATGAACCTGGGCGGCGCCGACTCCTCCGAGTTCGCCGCCCTGCGCCGCGCCCAGGAGGTCGGCCCCGACGCCGTCATCGCGCAGCTCAAAGCCTCGGGCCTGCAGGGCCGAGGCGGCGCCGGGTTCCCCGCCCACTACAAGTGGGCCAGCGTGCGCAGCCAGGCCGAGACGACCCGCTACGTCGTGATCAACGCCGACGAAGGCGAGCCCGGCACCTTCAAGGACCGCGAGGTCATGCTGCGGCGCCCCAACCTGATGGTCGAGGGCATGGCCATCGCCGCCTACGTCGCCGGGGCCCAGCGCTGCTTCATCTACATCCGCGGCGAGTTCAAGGACTGCATCCGCGCCGTGCAGGGCGCCATCGACGCCGTTCAGCCCCACCTGCCCGATGTGCAGATCGACATCGTGCACGGCCACGGCGCCTACATCTGCGGCGAAGAGACCGCGCTCATCGAAGCGCTCGAGGGCCGCCGCGGCATGCCGCGCCTCAAGCCCCCCTTCCCCACCGAGCAGGGCCTGTGGGGCAAGCCCACGCTCATGAACAACGTCGAAACGCTGGCCTGCGTCCCCGCCATCGTGCAGCGCGGCGGCGACTGGTTCCGCGCCCAGGGCCGCACCGAAGCCGGCAGCAAGCTGTACTGCGTCAGCGGCCACGTGCAGCGGCCCGGCGTGTACGAGCTCCCCCTCGGCGTCAGCCTCGACGAGCTCGCCGCAGCGGCCGGCGGCTACGTCGGGACCCCACTCGCCTTCAGCCCCGGCGGCGCCAGCTCCGGCGTCCTACCCATGAGCAACCGCGGCACCCCGCTGGACTTCAAGGCCCTCGTCGAGGCCGGCTCCATGCTCGGCTCCGCCGGCGTCGTGGTGCTCAACGACACCGTCGACATGGCCCTGGCCGCGCAGTGGTCCCTCGTCTTCTTCGAGGACGAGTCCTGCGGCCAGTGCACCCCCTGCCGCGTCGGCTGCCGCATGCAGCGCCAGAGCCTCCAGCGCTACCTCGAAGAAGGCGACCCGGCCCACCTGCAGCACTGCGAAGACGTCGCCTGGGAGATGGAGGAAGGCTCCATCTGCGGGCTCGGGCAGGTAGCCTCGTGGCCGCTGACGACTGCGATGAAGCACTTCCCGCAGGCGTTCGAGCGCCGGGAGCCCAACCAGTGACGATCCGCCTGACGATCGATGGCCAGGAAGTCGAGGTCCCCACGGGCTCGACCCTGCTCGACGCCGCGGCATCCCTCGGTTGCGACGTCCCGACCTTGTGCCACGACCCGCGCCTCGACCCCATGGGCTCCTGCCGCATGTGCCTGGTCGAAGTCGAAGGCCAGCGCCGCCTGCAGCCCGCCTGCGCGTGGCCCGCCGCCCGTGACGCCGTCGTCCACACGAACACGCCGCGCGTGCAGAAGCACCGCCAGATGCTGCTGTCCATGTACCTGGCGGACCACACGCTGGACGCCGAAGGCCTGCCCGCCGAGCGCGCCACCGGCAACGAGCTCCGCCAGCACGTGCTGACCCACGGGTCGGGCCCCAGCCTCCCGGACATCGGCACCCCCCGCGCCGGCCGCGACGACCCCAACCCCTACATCCACTTCGACCCCGACTCCTGCATCGCGTGCGCCCGCTGCGTCCGCTACTGCGACGAGGTCGAAGCCGTCTCCGCCATCACCCTGACCGCCCGCGGCGCCGAAGTGACCATCGGCACGGCCGACAACAAGGGGTTGCTGGACACGTCGTGCGAGCTCTGCGGCGGCTGCATCGACACCTGCCCCACGGGCGCGATGTCCGAGAAGCCCGCCCTGGGCATGCTCGCCTCCGAAGAGGAGCAGATCCGCACGACCTGCAACTTCTGCGGCGTGGGCTGCCAGCTCAACCTGCACGTGCGCGACGGCCAGGTGGTCCGCAGCACCTCGCCGCCGCCGGGCACGACCCTGAACGACGGCAACCTGTGCGTGAAGGGCCGGTTCGCCACCGAGTTCATCCACCACGAGGAGCGCCTGCAGGTCCCGCTCATCCGCGGCGCCGACGGCGAGTTGCACGAAGCGTCCTGGCCCGACGCCATCCGCGCCGCCGCCAACGGCCTGATGGGCGTGCGCGACCGCCACGGGGCCGACGCCCTGGGCTTCATCAGCAGCTCACGCTGCACGATGGAGGAGAACTACCTGGTGCAGAAGTTGTCCCGAGCAGCGTTCGGGACCAACAACTGCCACCAGTGTGCAGCCACGTGACACGCTCCGACGGTCGCCGGTCTGGTGACCATGTTTGGAGCAGGCGCGATGACGAACTCGATCCCGGAGATCCGGGACACCGAGCTCATGTTCGTCATCGGATCGAACACCACTGAGGCCCACCCGATCATCGCAATGGAGATGAAGCGGGCCGCGCGCAACGGCAGCAAGCTCATCGTCGCCGACCCCCGCCGCATCTGGCTGGCGGACATCGCCGACCTGTACCTGCCCCTCAAGCCGGGCACGGACGTCGCGCTGCTGACGGCGATGGCCCACGTGATCATCGAGGAGGGGCTGACCGACCAGGCCTTCATCGAGAAGCACACGGAGAACTTCGAGGACGTCATCGCGGCCGTCGCCGAGTGCACGCCCGAGTGGGCCGAAGGCATCACCGATGTGCCCGCCGACGACATCCGCAAAGCGGCGCGCATGTACGCGACCACCGACAAGGCCGGCATCTACTACACGCTGGGCATCACCGAGCACACGCACGGCACGGACAACGTCTACAGCCTCGCCAACCTCGTGTTGATGACCGGCCACCTCGGCAAGCCCAGCTCGGGCATGAACCCGCTGCGCGGCCAGAACAACGTCCAGGGCGCCAACGACGCCGGCGCCAGCCCCATCTTCTACCCGGGCTACCAGCGCGTGGACGACCCCGCCGCGCAGGCGAAATTCGAGGCCGCGTGGGGCGTGCCCCTCTCCCCCGATGAGGGCCTGAACCTCAACGTGATGATGAAGGAGATGCAGGCCGGCCGAATCAAGGGCCTCTTCGTCATGGGCGAGGACATCGTCCTGTCGGAGCCCAACGCGTCGAAGGTCGAAGAGGGCCTCAACAACATCGAGTTCGTGGTCCTGCAGGACATCTTCCTGAACGAGACCGCGCGCTACGCCGACGTCATCCTCCCCGCCGCCTGCTTCGCCGAGAAGGACGGGGTGTTCACCAACTCCGACCGCCGCGTGCAGCGGGTCCGCAAGGCCGTCGAGCCCCCGGGTCAGGCCAAGCCCGACTGGCAGATCCTCGTCGAGCTCAGCCGCGCCTGCGGGTTTGAGATGCCCGCCTACACCGGCCCGTCGGACATCTACGACGAGCTGGCCGCCCTGTCCGACAAGTTCAGCGGCATCAGCTACGACCGCATCGACAACGAGGGCGGCCTGCAGTGGCCCTGCCCCACGCCCGACCACCCAGGCACCCCGACCTTGCACGGCGACGGGCCCCTCAAGGGAAGGGGCACGTTCCAGGGCGTGGCCTACCGACCCTCGGCGGAGCTGCCTGACGCCGACTACCCGCTGGTCCTGTCCACGGGCCGCACGCTCTACCACTACAACTCGGCCACCCAGACCCTGCGGGCGAAGGGCGCGATGGCGAAGCAGCCGACGAACTTCGTCGAGATGCACAAGCGCGACGTGCGCAAGCGGGGCCTCTCCGACGGCCAGGTCGTCAGCGTCAAGTCCCGCCGCGGCGAGATCCAGGCCGAGGTCCTGGTGTCCCCCCGCATGCGCCCCGGCTGCGTCTGGATGCCCCTGCACTTCCCCGACTCGCTGACCAACCGGCTGACCAACGACGCCGGCGACTCGGTGACGGGCACCGGCGAGTACAAGGTCTGCGCCGTGCGGATCGCGCCGGCCTGATCCGGCCTGCCTTGGCGCCCGCGGCGCCGGTCCCGTAGCGTCGGCGCAGGATTCGGGAGGCTCCATGATCACGCTGCTGCTCTGGCTTCTTGCCACGCCCGCGCTCGCACAGGAGCCATCGGACCCCACGCCCGTGGAAGCCGACGAGGCGGGCACGGAACCGGCCGCCCCCGCCGAGCCCCCCCTCCAGCCCCTGGGCTCCGAGGGCCTGTCCATCCGGGGCGACAGCTGGATCACCCTGCTCGATCTCGCCGGCCAGGCCCACGACCTGGAGGTGTCGCGCACGGCGCTGGCCCGGGCGATCGAGGCCACGCCCAGCGAGGTGGCCCAGGTCTCCTTGCAGCTTCAGGTCGACCTGCTGGACGAACAGCTGCGGGAGCGCCGCGGCGACATCGCCCGCCTCATCACGGGGCAGGACCCGTGGTCGATGGCCGGCGTCAACGACGAGCGGGTGACCTGGGAGTCGGAGATGCAGGAGCTCATGGCTCCGATGCTCTCGCAGCTCCGGCAGGCCACCGAACGGCCCCGGAACATGGAGCGCCTCCGGGGCGAGATCGTGAACCTGGAGTACCGCACGGAGTTGGTGAAGGCCGCGATCCGCAAGTCGGAGCACGCAGTCCGCAAGACCCTGAACCCCCACGCCCGGGCCGAGCTGGAGCGGGTGCTCGCCACGTGGCTCGAAGTGCAGGGAGACATCCAGAACTCCTTGAAGATCCGCACCAGCGAGTTGCATGCCGTGCAGGACGAGCGCGCCGGGATCGCCGGCGTTGTTCGAAGCCTCTACAACCTGCTGCTGCGGAGCCGGGGCCAGAACCTCGCCACCGCCTTCGTGGTGTTCTTCCTGGTGCTCGTGCTCGTCCGCTTCGTGCACTGGATCCTGGTGCGCACCCACATCGGCAGCCAGCGGGAGCGGGTCACCGTCCGCGTGGCCGAGCTGGGGCTGTACGCCTCGGGGCTGGCGGCGGCGATGGCCTGCAGCCTCGGGGTCCTCTTCGTCTCGGGGGACTGGGTTCTGTTGACGCTGGCGGGGTTGATCTTCTTCGGGATCCTGTGGAGCGCGCGGGCCGGGATCCCCCGGTTCTGGAACGAGATCCAGCTGCTGTTGAACATCGGCCCCGTGCGCGAAGGCGAGCGGATGATCTGGGCCGGGCTGCCCTGGAAGGTCGAGCGGCTCTCGGTGCTGTCGATCATCTCGAACCCGGCCTTCCCGGACACGCACGTCCGGCTGCCGCTGCGGGCCCTCGAGGGGCTGGCGTCTCGCCCGCCGAGCCCCGACGAGCCCTGGTTCCCCAGCGAAGTCGGCGACTGGGTCCTCTGGGGTGACCGCGCGGCGGAGGTCATGAGCCAGGGCCCCGAGTTCATCCGGCTGATGCGGGACCGCAGCGAGATCTCCGTGCCGGCGACCGAGTTTCTGGCGGCCGGCGCCGAGAACCTCTCCCACGGCTTCCGGCACCGCGTGATGGTGACGCTCGACTACCGGCACCAGGCCCAGGTCACGACGGAGATCCCGCTCGCCCTCAAGGGGCACATCGAAGCGAGCCTCAAGGCGACGGGCGACTGGGACCTCATCTCGACCCTCGCCGTGGCGTTCGACTCCGCCGGGTCGTCGTCCCTGGACATCGAGATCGAGGCCGACTTCATCGGCGAGGCCGCGCCCCGCTGGGAGGACCTCGAGGAGATCGTGCAGGCCGCCGCCGTGGACGCCTGCAACGAAGAGAACTGGGAGATCGCCCTGCCGCAGCTGACGCTGCACCAGGCATCGATCGCGTAGCCGACTACCCCAGCTCGATCACCTCGGCCGGGTGGCCCACGGACTCGACGAAGCGCAACAGATCCGCAGGCAGCAACCCCGTCGTGCGCGTGTTCGTCAGCGGATGAACCTGCACCGGGGGCCCGGCCAGCACCGCGGCGTCGATCACGAGCTGCACCGCCCCCGTCACGTCGTTCACCACGGCCAGCGGCGACACCGACCCGGGCGTGAGCCCCAGGTACTGCATGAGTCGCTGGGGCGAGCCGAAGCTCACGCGCCCGGCCCCGATCTGCGCGCCCAGCTCCTTCAGATCCACCTGCCGGTCGGCGAGCATCGTCACCAGCCACATCCGCTTCTTCTTGTTGCGAAGGAACAGGTTCTTGGTGTGGACGCCCTCGGGCTGGGGGTCCAGCGCGTTGGCCTCGGCGACGGTGAAGACGGGCTCGTGGTCCATCGTCTCCGCGGCGATTCCCAGGTCCGCAAACCGCGCCAGCAGCGCGTCCGACGTCGTGGGCACGGAGCCGTCGATCAGCAGTTCGGGCACATCAGACACAGGGCCTCCCGGCGGCGAACAGCAAGGATGACCCGCCCGCGACCCTGTGTCAGGGTGCGGCCATGCTCAGCTTCGAGATGGCAGCCCCCTGGCGCGAGATGTCGTTCGTCTCCGTCGACGTCGAAACCACCGGCCTGGAGACGGACACCTGCCGGATCATCGAGATCGGCGTCGTCCGCTTCGAGCGCGGGCAGGTGGCCGAGCGGTGGGGCTCCCTGGTCGACCCGGGCGAACCCATCCCCGCGAAGGTCACGGAGATCACCGGGATCACCGACGAGATGGTCGCGGGCCAGCCGTCCTTCCGCGACCTCAAGTGGGAGGTCTACGGCCGCCTTCGGGATCGCATCCTCGTGGCCTACAACGCGCCCTTCGACACCGCGTTTGTGCGCAACGAGCTCGGCCGTGTCGGCCTGACGCCGCCCGACGTGCCAGTCCTGGACCCGCTGGTCTGGGCCCGCAAGCTCATGCCCAACGAGCGCCGCCACCGCCTGACCGCCGTGTGCGACAAGCTCGGCATCTCCCTGGACAACGCTCACCGCGCCGTCGACGACGCCGAGGCCGCCGGCAAGGTGCTGCTGCGGTTCGCCGACAAGGTCGCCTTGAACCTGGGCGACCTGCTCGCCGAGCAGAGCGATTGGAGCGACGCCCAGGAAGCCGCGTTCGCCGAGCGCCGCGCCATCCGGGAAGCCAAGAAGGCGGCCAGGGAGGCGGCCAAGGCGCCGGAGCCCGAGGACCAGGCGGCCAAGAACCAGAGCGGGCTGTTCGGGTAGCGACGGCCGCTGCAGGCCCAACCGGCCCGAGACCGGGGCATCCCTGGTGCATAGTGTCCTCCTCGATGCGCCGACTCCTCCCCTTGCTGTTGCTCTTCGGTCTGGGCTGCCCGGTCGAGGAGCCCACCGATCCCCTCGACGACCCGCGCTACACGGATCAGGAGTGCCGCCCCAACGGGGAGACGCGCTGCTTCGGCGTCGACGCGTTCCAGGTCTGTCAGAACGGGTACTGGTTCAACGAGGAGATCTGCCCCGGCAGCAGCGTCTGCAGCACCGGTCTGGGCTGCGTGTCCTGCGAGCCCCTGAGCCCCACGACGTGCTCGGGCGACGACATCCGCATCTGCGAAGACGACGGCTCACTGGGCGCGGTCGTCGACACCTGCCCGCCGGGCCAGTGCGAAGCCGGCTACTGCATCGAAGAGGAGTGCCCCGAAGGCACCGACCTCATCTACGTCGTCGACAGCGGCTACCGCCTGCTCAGCTTCGACCCCCGCGAGGGCGCCTACACGTTCAACTTGCTGGGCGCGCTCAACTGCCCCGGCGGCCCCCCGTGGCCGAGCTGGGGCGGCGGATTCGGCTCGTCGACCCCGTTCTCGATGTCGGTCGATCGGCGAGGCACCGCCTGGATCCTCTACACGTCGGGGGAGATCTTCTGGGTCCCCACGAACAACGTGGACCAGTGCTCGCTGTCGCCCTGGCAGCCGGGCACCGACTCGTTCGAACTGTTCGGCATGGGCTTCGTGAGCAGCACGCTCGACGCCAGCGTCGAGACGCTCTACATCGCCGGCGGCACGGCCTTTGAGTTGCAGCAGCACGCCACCGGACGGCTGGGCGCCATCGACCCCGAGGGCGCGGCGCTGACGCCCATCGGCAGCCTGACGCCGTCGGAGTTCGGCCCCGAACTGACGGGCACCGGCGGCGGCGAGCTCTTCGCCTACTTCCCGGGCACCGGCGCCACGACGGTCGCCCGCCTCGACCAGTCCACGGGGCAGAACCAGACCAGCTGGCCCCTGCCCGGGCTCGGCGGCCCCCTGCGCGCCTGGGCCTTCGCCCACTGGGGCGGCATGTACTACATCTTCGTGAGCTTCGATGACGCCGCGGGGCAGCTCCAGTCCCAGGTGCACCGCTTCGACCCCGCCACCGGCGAGTCCGAGGTCATCGTGCCCAGCGCCGGCTACCGCATCGTGGGCGCGGGCGTCTCGACCTGCGCGCCGCTGATCACGCAGTAGGCGGGCGGGCCGAAGCCCCTCGGTGGGCGGCCGCCGCCGTCATACTCGCCAGATGCTCCGCCTCCTGCTGCTGTTCAGTCTCACCCCGGCCGTCGCCCACAGCGCGACCTGGGTAGTCGACTCGCTCGGCTTCGGGGACTTTCCCACCCTTCAGGACGCCATCGATGGCTCCGCGGATGGCGACGTCATCCAGGCGGTCGCCGGCAGCTAGTCGGAACACCTCGACTTCAGCGGCAAGGCGATCACCGTGGAGGGGGTCTCGGGTTCGGCGACGACGACGCTCACGTCGCCCAACGGCCTCCCGAGCGCCCAGTTCATCTCCGGCGAGGGCCCCGGGAGCGTGCTGCGGGGCTTCACGGTCCTGGGCGGGGGGCCGGCGCTGTCGGTCGACGGCGCGGACCCGACCCTCGACGACCTCATCCTCCTGGGCGACACCGTGCTCATCGACAGCGCGGCGTTGTTCACGGACATCGAGTGGACCGGCGACCTGGCCGTGACCGGGGGCGACGTCGCCGTGGACGGCTGCGTCCGCTCCAACACCTCCGCCGCGGAGCTGACGGGCGCGGCGCAGGCGACGTTCACCGATTGCACATTCCACGACAACAGCCCGAGCTTCGAGCTCGAGCAGGCCAGCTCGCTGACGCTCGTCGACTCGGCGATCACCGCCAACGGGCTGCTGGGGCTCAGCGGGGGGGCGATCCACCTCGCCAACGGCGCCAACAGCCTGACGCTCGTGGACACGGACATCACGGACACCGACAGCCGCTCGGGGGCGATCTTCGTGGGCACCACGGCGACGGTGTCGATCAGCGGGGGCGTGTTCCACAACAACGACGCGGCGGACCACGGCGGTCTTGTCTACCTCGCCGACGACGCATCCCTGACGCTCGACGGGGTGACCGTGACCAGCAGCAACGCCGGCCTCAACGGCGGCGTGGTGCACGCCGTCAGCGGGGCCGACGTGGTCGTCAGCGACAGCACGTTCGCCAACAACACCGCCCTCTCCTCCGGCGGCGTGTGGTCCCTGCTGGACGTCACCAGCTACGCCGAAACCGGCGGGACCTACTCCAACAACAGCGCGGGCACCACGAGTTCCAACTCGCACGGCGGGGCGGTGATGGCGGTGCTGGCCGGCCCGCTCTCCATCGCGGACACCACGTTCACGAGCCACGAGGTCGAGGGCTATGGGGGGACGCTCTCCCTCATGGCCACCCAGACCACCAGCGACGTGGTGCTCGACAACGTGCAGGTCACCGACTCCGACGCCACCGGGAACGGTGGGTGCGTCCGTCTGCACGGGGCCAACGCCGCGGTGTCGGTCACGGTGCTGCTGAGCGAGTCGCTGTTCGACGACTGCCAGAACACCGACCTGGTCTCGTACGGGGGCGGCGGGATCCACAGCTCCGGCCACGGCGTGGACCTGACCGTCGAAGACACCACCATCTCCAACTCCGGCTCGGCCCGACAGGGCGGCGGAATCGACGTGCGCGGCAGCACGCTGACGTTGGATGGCGCGACGCTGGTGGGCAACGAAGCCGGCGTCGACGGGGGCGGGCTGCACTACGAGCCGGCCACGGGCGACTTTGGCGACGTCAGCATCGTCGACACGCTTTTCGACTCGAACACCGCCGAGCACGGCGCCGGCATGCACCTCGACGGGGCCGGGGTGGTCTCGCTCGATGGCGCGACCTTCCTCGACAACACCGCGCTCCCCACCGGGAGCGGCGGCGGGGCGTACGTCCTCGCCCCGACCAGCGTCGAACTGGCGGCGGTGTACGTCGGCTGCAACACCGCCGGCTTCGGCGGCGGCATGCGGATCGTGAACCCCACCACCGGGGACGTCTCGGTGAGCAACTGCGTGTTCGTCGAGAACTCCGCGGCCACCACGGGCGGGGGCCTCTACCTCGCCGGAGACAACGGCGGGCAGTACATCAACAACACGTTCGCCGGCAACACGGCGGGCGGTTTGTACGCGGCGTTCAAGGCCAACGTCGGCGTCTCCACGAACAACTCGTTCTACGAGAACCCGGGCACCCACGCGGTGTTCGGCGACGGGACCTACTCCTACAGCCACCGGGTGGCGACCGAGGTGGGCGGCGGTTGGGCGAGCCAGAGCGCCGTCGGGCAGAACGGCAACATCGCGGGCCTGCCGAACTACGCCAACTGGAGCCAGGACGGCGACTGCCGCAACGACAACTTCGCCCTCGCCAGCACCAGCCCGCTCATCAACAGCGGGTGGCCCGCGCTGTCGGATCCCGACGGCTCGGCCAGCGACATCGGTGCGTTCGGGGGGCCGGGCGCGCCGTCGGTGGACTTCGACGGGGACGGGTTCGCCGACGACGTGGACTGCGACGACGGGGACGCCGCGGTCTTCCCCGGGGCGCCCGAGGGCTGCGATGGGGTCGACAGCGACTGCGACGAAGCGCTGGGCGACGACGAGATCGACGACGACGGAGACGGCGCGACCGAGTGCGACGGCGACTGCGACGACGACGATGCGGCCCGCTTTCCCGCGGTCGCCGAAGGGTGCGACGGCATCGACACCGACTGCGACGGGGCGCTCGGGGGGGACGAGATCGACGACGACGGCGACGGGG
>Ga0055584_100001018_pt1 | contig 27131 bp, 26 predicted proteins | sample OSDHelmetaG_FD_58716 | JGI IMG/M metagenome (GOLD analysis project Ga0055584, IMG submission 58716) | Pelagic marine sediment microbial communities from the LTER site Helgoland, North Sea, for post-phytoplankton bloom and carbon turnover... | ecosystem: Environmental > Aquatic > Marine >...
AGGAAGCCGGCGTCTACCTGGGCGGCGACGCCCTGAAGGCGACCACGACGGCGACGTCCGTGCGCATCCGCGAAGGCGACGTCACCACGACGGACGGCCCCTTCGCCGAGACCACCGAAATGCTCGGCGGCTACTACATGGTCGACGTGCCGGACCTCGACGCGGCCCTGCTGTGGGCGCGGAAGTGCCCGCTGGCCAACTACGGCACCGTCGAAGTTCGCCCCCTGATGACCTTCGAGTAGTCCGCTGGGCGCACCCTCCATCGAGGCGGTCTTCCGGGCCGAACAGGGGAAGATCCTCGCCACGCTGATCCGGTCGCTGGGCGACTGGCAGTTGGCCGAGGACGCCTTGATGGAGGCGTTCGCCACGGCGCTGGAGCGCTGGCCCCAAGACGGGATCCCCGACCGTCCGGGGGCCTGGCTCACGGCGGCGGCGAAACGCAAAGGCATCGACGCCGTGCGGCGGCGGCAGACCCGGACGGCCCATGCGGGCGCCGTCCAGACCCACCTGGAGCTGATCGTCGGCGAACGCCGCGAGCAGGAGGCACGCATGGGCGACGACCGGCTCAGCTTGATCTTCACCTGCTGTCACCCCGCGCTGGCGCCCGACGCGCGCGTCGCCCTGACCCTGCGGTACGTGGGCGGGCTCAGCACCCGGGAGGTGGCGCGCGCATTCGTGGTCGGCGAGGCGACCATGGCCAAGCGGCTCGTGCGGGCGAAGCACAAGATCTCCGGCGCTGGCATTCCCTACCGGGTGCCCGAGGGCCCCGAGCTCGGCCCCCGCGTGGGCGCCGTGTGCCGGGTCGTCTACTTGATCTTCAACGAAGGCTACGCCGCCACGGAGGGCGACGCGCTGGTCCGACGTGAGCTGTGTGAGGAGGCGATCCGGCTCACGGAGATGCTGCGACTCCTCCTGCCCGACGAGCCCGAAGTCACCGCCCTGCTCGCGCTCATGCTGCTCACGCACTCACGCCGCGATGCCCGCACCGACGAGGGCGGAGAGCTCGTCCTGCTGACCGAGCAGGACCGCACCCGGTGGGATCACGCGGCCATCGATCGCGGTCACGCCGCGTTGCAGGACGCGCTGCGTGCCGGGCGCCCGGGGCCCTTCGTGCTGCAGGCCTGCATCGCCGATCTGCACGCCACCGCGCCCTCCACCGACGCCACCGACTGGGCCCAGATCGCCCTGCTGTACGACCAGCTGTGGGCGCTGACCGGCAACCCCATCGTCCGCCTCAACGGCGCCGTGGCCGTGGCCATGGCGAGCACACCGGACCGCGGGCTGGCCCTGCTCGACGACGCCCTCGGCGACGCCCTGGCGGGCTACCACCTCTTCCACTCCGCCCGGGCCGACCTGCTGCGGCGGATGGGCCGGTGGTCCGAAGCCGGCGTCGCGTACGAGCGCGCGCTGGCGCTCACCGCCAACGGACCCGAACAACGATTCCTGCGGCGCCGCCTCGCCCAACTGAGCGATCCCTGAAGCATCCGATTCCCGCTGCCGACAGGTGATGTCAGCAGCCCCCCCGCGCGAACTGCGACCGACCCCGGGTGCCCGTAAGTTCGCGTTCCTTCGATTTCCGCCCACCACGGCGGCCCCAACCTGGAGACCTTCCTCATGGCCTCCAACAACAACGAATTCTGCTGGCACGGCGTCATCTCCACCGACACCGACAAGGCCAAGGCGTTCTACACCGACGTCCTTGGCTGGACGGCCGTCGAGACCCCCATGGGCGACAACGTCGCGACGATGTTCGCGGCCGCCGACGGCGTGCCCCGCGCCCACCTGATGGCGCCGCCCATGGAGGGCGTTCCGTCCCATTGGGACAACTACCTCAAGGTCGACGACGTCGACGCCCGCACCGCCGCGGCGGCGGCCAACGGCGGCAACGTCGTGGTCCCCGGCACGGACATCCCCGTCGGGCGCTTCAGCGTCGTCACCAGCCCCAGCGGCGCGGCCATCTGCTTCTTCCACGAGGCCGACGAGGCCACCGCCAACAACGCCGGGGGCGGCGAGGGCTCGATCCACTGGGTCGAGCTGCACAGCAAGGACCTCGACGCGGACCTCGCGTGGCTGGAGTCGACCCTCGGCCTCACTCACAGCGAGATGCCCATGCCCGAAGGGAAGTACTACATCCTGGCGTCCGGGGACTCGCAGATCGGCGGGGCCATGACCTCCATGAACGAGCAGGCGCCGTCGATGTGGCTGACCTGGGTGTCCGTCTCCGACGTGGACGCCGTTGCGGACCGCGCGAAGGCCGGCGGCGGGCAGCTGCTGGCGGACATGTGGGAGGTCCCGGGCATCGCCCGCATGGCGATCCTCATGGACAACACCGGCGGCGTGTTCGGCGCCATCACCCCCACGCCCAGGGGCTGACGGGACGGGCCGGCGGCGCGGGCCCCCCTGCGTCGCCGGCCCTCGGTTCCCTCCCCACCCCGGGCGTCGCGAGCGGACGCGTCGGGGCCAGTCCGGGGGGACCGCTCAGCACTCAGCCGGCCAGCAGCTCCGCCGCCACCGCCTGGATGCGATCGGCGAGGCCGGCGTCCTGGACCGACGTGCTCAGCACCGCCGCGCCCACGGCGACTACCGCCCGGGCGATGGCGGCGGCTTCGTCTCCCCCGCCGTCGGCCGCGTCGATCAGCTCGACGATGCGCTGGGATAAGGCCTGGGCCCGCGCGTCGGGCCCCCGCCGGGCGTCGGCCGCGTGAGCCACGAACGGACACTGCGTGAGGCCGTCCCTCACGGCGGGGTCCAGGTAGTTCAGGAACGCAGCCTTCGTCCCCTCTTCGTCGTCGGCCGCCCGCAGCTTCCCGATCAGGCCGGGCTCCAGCCCCAGCACCTCCGCGACGAGCGCTTCCTTCGATGAGAAGTGGGCATAGAAGCCGCCGCGCGTGAGGCCCGCAGCCCCCATCAGCTGATCGATGGAGACGCCGTCGAAGCCTCGCTCCCGGAACAGGCGCCGCGCCGCCTCGACGAGTCGGCTTCGGGTCTCGGCCTTGTGATTCGCTGGGTACCGCATGGGCGAACTATTGCATGACACCCGTCATTCCATCGTTATATGTTGAACGTCATGCAAACGAACTCTGCTGCTTCGACGCGGGCCTGGACGGCCCTGCTCCTCTTGACCGCGATGGCTTCGGGCCGCGCTATGACCCTCGCCTTCATCGGGCGGGCGGGCGGCGATGGCGCGGGGGATCCGCCCGCCGCCTGGCTCATGCCGCTGGTTGGCGACGGCGTCGTGGGCGTCGCGGCCGTGGGGGTCGCGCTGGCCCTGTGGCGCCGACCGGGCCGGCGGACCTGGCTGGCCGCCCTCGTGTTCCACTGCCTCGCGCTCTGGGACGGGCTGTCTGCGTGGCTGGTCCACGCCAGCGTGCCGTGGCCCGAGTTCTTCATGATCGAGCTGTTCGGCTGGACCATGTTCCCGGCCGCCGCCGGACTCCACGGCGCCTGCCTCGCCCTGCTGCTGACCGCCTCGGTGCGTCAACGCACCGGCTCGCTCACCCTGTAGTCAGCTCTTCATCCAGCAGCGCCGCCAGCTGCGAGAAGCAGCCGAACCACCCCTGCTCGTGCATCAGCCGCGCCTCCTCGTCGGCGAACACTCCGTGGGTGAGCTCCAAGGCGGACCCGCCGTCCTCGGTGTCCTCGAAGCGCACCGTGACCAAGGTGTAGTAGTCGGCCGACTCCGCCGCGCCGGTGAACGTGTAGGCCAACCGCTCCTGGTCCCGCACCTCGACGAAGTTGCCGTGGATGCACGAATCCCAGCTGCGGTCCTTCGGCCGGATGTGCAGCTCGTAGGTGCCCAGCGGAGCCAGCTCGACCTTGGCGTCGTAGGTCTCCCAGCCGGGGTCGGCGAAGTGCCACTTCTTGAGCAGCTCGGCGTCGGTGAACGTGCGCCACACCATGGCGCGCGGAGCGCGGAACGTGAGTCGCATCTGCACGACGGGGCCGGCGGGTTCGGAGGATCGGATGAACATGGGGACTCCGTGAGTCGGGCGTGAGCCCGGGTTCAGTCGACTTCGAACGGCAGCTGCTCGATCGCGTCCTGGTGGATGGCGAACAACTCGAGCAGCGACTGGGCGGCCACGTTGATGATGCCGTAGCGGTAGCTGCCCAAGGCCTTCATCTCGGACTTCAGGCTCGTGCCCGACTTGCCGTAGATCTTGACGGTTGCTTCGTTGTACCGGCCGGCGAAGCGCTGCACGTCCGCATCCGACGGCACCGCCCGCAGGCGCTTCCCCTGAAACGTCCTCAGCACGAAGCTCGCGCAGTTCGCGAAGGCGCCACCTCCGTGGACGTACCGGGGCGGCCGCCCCACCGTGAGGTCGAGCAAGACGTCGTAGCTGTTGCTCCCGTCGACGAACTCGAACAGGTCGGCGAACTGGTAGCTCATGCGCGGGTTGATCTCGATGACGGCCATCCGGTCCGTCGCCCAGTCGTAGAACAGCTCCACGTTGAACTGGCCTTGATCGAAGCCCAGGGCCGCGACCACCCGACGCGTCAGGTCGTGCATGCGCTCCTGGACGGCCGGCGGCAGGCGCGAGGGGTACTCGAAGCGTTCGAAGGTGTGGGTGCCGGGGAACATGACCGAGTCGGTGATCCCCGCGATGTGCACCTCGCCGTCGAAGGCGAACCCGTCGACCGTCACCTGGTCTCCGGCGATCAGGCCCTCGCCGATGAACCAGTCGGCGTCGTGGGACAGGTCCGTGAGCCCCCGCAGGAGGTCGTTGAAGGGCCGGGTCACGCGGCGCAACAACAGCCATTCGAAGACGCTGAAGCCCAGGTGCTTCTCCAGGTCGGCGGCCGAGTCCACCCGGTCCGCAAAGACCGAGAACGTGCCCTTCACGGGCTTCACGAAGAACGGGTAGTCGATCTGCGGCGTCCACCCGGCGCGCGACGCGAGCGGGACCAGCGTGAACGGCGGCGTCGCCTCGGGGATCGACGCCGCCTGGGCGACCCGCGAGGCGTGCTTGTGCTGGGACCGGATGATGGCCGCGGGGTCCGTCCCCGGCAGCCCCAGGCGCCGCGCGACTTCGGCGGCGACGATGGCGCCGATGTACTCGTCCGTCGACATCACCCCCGCGAGGCCCGCGCCGGCGTAGCGATCGACGAGCTTGTCGACGAAGCCCATCGCGTCGAAGGCCAGCAGCTTGACGCTGCCGGGGAAGCTGAAGAGGTCGTCGCCCGCGTACTCGAACTCGTAGACGCCCTCGTACCGGGCATCGTCGAGGCGGTGGCGATCCCAGGCGTTGGGGAACAGGACCAGGATGCGGAGGGCCATCGGATCAGTCCGTCGCGGCGATGACCCCGTACCGGTCGACCGTCGGGCCTTCGGCGCACCGCGAGGACAGCCACGGGCCGAACGCCTTGAAGAACTCCTGGGCCTGCATGGCGCCCAGCTCCTCCTTGGACCGCACGCGGATCGTGTGGCGGAAGGCGCGCTCGTTGCTCAGGGACTGGCCCGAGACGTACCGAACGCCAGGGTGGTCGCGGCCGACCGCGTCGACGAACGCGCCGATGCCGGCCTTCGCTTCGTCCAGATCGACGTCGTCGCGGAGCACGTAGCTGACGGTGATGTTCAAGGACCAGGCTTCCATGGGCGGACCTCCGTTGCGGGGACACGACGCTAGCGCAGCGAGCGGGCCCCGGGCGACCCGACGGACGCCCAGCCGGAGTACCCTCCCCGCCTGGAGACGCCATGACCCAAGACGCTGTTCAAGTCGCCGGCCACTGCTACTGCGGGGCCATCGAGTACGCCGTGAGCATCCCCGCCGGGGACGAGCCCATCTTCACGGCCTACTGCCACTGCGACAGCTGCCGCCGGGCCCACGCCGCGCCGCTGTACCACGTGGCTTGCGTGGACACGAAGCACTTCGAGCTGACCGCCGGAGCGGACCACCTCAACGAGTTCACGAAGCCCGGCGGCCGGATCACCCGGGCGTTCTGCCAGCTGTGCGGGACGCGGATCCTCAACCGCTTCGGACCCTGGCGCCCCGGCGGGAAGACCCCCGTCGCGTTCTTCCCCGGCACGCTGCGGGAGGCGGACCAGCAAGCCCTGCCCGCGCCCCTCCGGCCGCAGCGCAACAACGCCTACGACGAGTGCGTCCTGGACACCGAGTTCCTGGCTCGCCACATCGACGGCCTGGGCTGAGGCCACCGGCCGGCATACTGCGCCGGCCATCACGGCGAGGGGGCCGAACCCGTGCACATCCGATTCGATCCCCACCTGCGCGGCGCGGCCTGGCCCGTCGTCGACGGCGCCGCGAGCTTCGGGCAGCTGTGGGTCGGGCCGAGCGGCCTGCTGTCGCTCCTGGAGAGTCAGGTGGGGCGGGGTGGCCCCGGCCCCGCGCCGGCGCTCCGCAGTGCCCGGCTGGTCCCCGCGCTCGCCCAGCCCGGGTTCTGGGCGGGCTCCGCCGCCGTCGATCCCCTGGGCGTGGCCGCCGACCTCGTCTCCCTCGTCGACGACCTCCAGCTGGAAGGCTGGCGGGGCGAGGGCTCCGGGCGACTGGCCGAGTTGGCGGGCGTCGCCGACGCGATTCCGCCGGGCATCGGGGCGCGCCTCCAGGCCCTGCTCGCCGACGCCGAGGCCTGCGGGGCTCGCGTCGAACACATCGAGTTGCTCGCGCCCCGCGGCGCTCTACCGCGCGCCTGGGCCGATGTGATCGACGGGCTGGAGCGCGGCGGCTGCCGGATCTCTCAGGCCGTCGAGCCGGGTGCGCCCCAGACCACGCCCCAACTGGTCCGGCCCCCCGGCCCCCTCGCCGCCGCCGACGCCGTCGCCGCCTGGCTCGCCCAGCGCCCCGGCGACTGCCTGATCATCGGGGCCGACGTCGTGCTCGACCGGGCCCTGAGGCGCCACGGGATGCCGACCGGCGGTGCCTCGCACTCCGGCGACAACTCCCTGCTGCAGGTCCTGCCCCTGGTGCTCCAGCTCGACCGCAGGCTGCCCGATCCCCAGGCGGCGCTGGAGCTGTTGAGCCTGCGGGTGGGCCCCGTCCCGGGGCGGGTCGCGCGGCCGCTGATCAAGGCCCTGCATGACCAGCCGGCGGTGGGCGGCGGCCCATGGCAGGCCGCCTTGGCCACTGGGCTGGACGCCCTGGACGAAGACCGCCGCGACTCCGTTCGCGCCCGGCTGACGGCCCTGTTCGGCGGCCGCGACGACCGCTCGCCGGCGCGCCTGGCCGAGCGCGCCCAGCTGGTCAAGACCTGGCTCGCGGGGCGACGACAACACGAAGAAGGCGACGCGGGGCCATTCGACGCGGCGCTGGTGCAGTGCCAGGCGTTCGGGGATCTGGTCGACGCCTGCCTGCTGGCCGCCCCCTCGGAGCCCACCGTGCAGCGACTGCTGCGGGACGCCACCGCCGCGGCCCCTGCCGTTCCCCGGCTCCCGGCCCAGGCCGGCATCGCCTTCGTCGACGAGCCCGGCGCCGTGCTGGACCGCGCCGGCACCGTGGTGTGGTGGGGCTTCACCCACGACTCTGCGCCGAGCGTGCAGCGGTCGCGGCTCCGGACCCGGGAGGTCGCCGAGCTGGCCGCCGCCGGCGTGATCCTCCCCGACCGCGGGGGCCTCGCGATGCGGCAGGCTGTCCGCCACGAGCGGCCCTGGCGCCACGCGCAGCAGCTGCTGCTCGTCTGCCCCGAAGTCGACGCGGCCGGCGCGGCCGTCGAGCCGCACCCCACGTGGGACACGCTGGACCGCGCCGGCGCCATCGCTGCTCCGCTCCCGCTGCCCCTGGCCGCGGCGGACCCGCTCCCCCTCCCGGCCCCGGTTCGGGACTGGGCCGTCGACGCGGGCAGCGTGCCCGCGCGGGAGACCGAGTCGCCTTCGAGCGTCTCGACCCTCCTGGGCTGCTCCCTGCAATGGGCCCTTCGCTACGCCGGCGGCCTGCGCCCGGGTGGAACCTCACGCCTCACGGTCGACGACTCGCTGCTGGGCGGTCTGGTCCACGAGCTCATCGCCGAGCTGCTGGCCGAGGGCCCCTGGACATCCCCCGACGACGCCTCGAACCGCGCCGCGGAGCTGTTCGCGAGCCGCGGGCCCGAGATCGCGGCGCCTTTGTTCCAGCCCGCTCACGCCGCGCTGTGCGCCCGCGCCCGCCGGGTGACCACCGTGGCCGCCGCCACCCTCGTGGCTCAGCTCCAGGCGGCCGGGCTGAGCGTCGTGAGCGTCGAACAGCGCCGCAGCCGCCCGTCCCCCGTCGGCCCCGAGTTCGCGGGCACCGCGGACCTCGTCGTGGGCCCCCGCCCCGGAGTCATCGACTTGAAGTGGGGGGGCCGGGGCTACCGACACGACCTGTTGGCCCGGGGCGGCGCCTGGCAGCTGGCGGCCTACGCCTGGCTCGAGTCCCCCGGACAGGCCGCCGACGTCGGCTACTTCATCCTGCGCGACCAGCGCCTGCTCATGGGGGCCGACAGCGGCTTCCCCGAGGCCGAGGAGGTCGAAGGCCCCGGGCCCGTCGACATCTGGGACGCCGCCGTCGCCGCCTGGGGGGCCGCCTGGGCCGAGGTCGAGGCGGGCCGGCTGGTGGCCGGCGGCGTCGACGGGGGCGACGGCGTGGTCGAGCACACCGCCCTGACCGCCGAGGGATTCCAGGCGTCACCGGGCTGCGGCTTCTGCGACTTCTCGGCGCTCTGCGGACGGGGCGTGAGCCCGTGAGCCCGCGCATCCAGGTCATCTCCGCCTCGGCGGGCAGCGGCAAGACCTACCGGCTCGCCGAGCTGCTGCAGGAAGAGGTCCTCAGCGGCGCCGTCCGCCCCGACGCCATCGTCGCCACCACGTTCACCCGCAAAGCCGCGGCCGAGCTCCAGCAGCGGGTTCGCCAGCGCTTGCTGGAAGCCGGCCGCCCCGCCGACGCCCAGCGCCTGTCGGCCTCGCGCATGGGCACGGTCAACTCGGTGTGCGGGTCCCTCGTCACCGAGTTCGCCTACGAGCTGGGGCTGTCGCCCCGGGTCGCCGTCCTCGAGGAGGGCGCGGCGGACAGCGAGATGGAGGCCGCCATCGGCGCCGTCGTAGGCCACGAGCAGCAGCTCGACCTGCAGGAACGGTGCGCTCGGTTCGGCGGCCCCGAGGCGGTCAACTGGCGCGGCGCCGTCTCCCGGATCTGCAAGGCCGCGCGCGCCAACGGCATCGACGCCTCGGCCCTGACCGCCATGGGCACCCGCAGCGCCGAGGGAGCCGTGGCGCTGTTCGCTCCCCCCGACGACTCCGACCTGGACGGCGCCCTCGCCGCGGCCCTGGGCGACGCCGTCGACGAGCTCCGCGCCGGGATGGACGAGCGAGAGCGCGCGGGCAAAGCGCCCGTCAAGAAGACCGCCGGGGCCTTCGCCCGCGCCCGGCGCGCCCAGGCCACCCTCGGGCGCGGCCACCGCTTGGGCTGGGGGGACTGGCAGCACCTCGCCCGCCTCGCACCCGAGAAGGCGCTGGAAGACGCCGTCGCCCCCCTGCACGCCGCCGCCGCCCGGCACGACGCCCACCCGGCGCTGCACGCCGACGTGCGCGAGGTCATCACCCAGGTCTACGCCGTCGCCACCGACGCGTTGGCGGCCTACGAGCAGCGCAAGCGGGAGCTGGGCGTGCTGGACTTCGTGGACCAGGAGGCCCTCGCCCTGCGGCTCTTGAAGCGCCCCGATGTCCGCCACGAGCTCGCGCAGCAGCTCGACCTCGTCCTGGTCGACGAGTTCCAGGACACCAGCCCCATCCAGCTGGCGATCTTCCTGGAGTTGTCGGCGTTGGCGACGCGCTCGGTGTGGGTCGGCGACCAGAAGCAGGCGATCTACGGGTTCCGGGGCGCCGACCCATCGCTCATGGACGCCGCCATCGCCGCCATCCTGGGGGGAGAGGAACCCGAGACGCTCCCGAAGTCCTGGCGCAGCCGCCCCGAGCTCGTCCGCCTCACCTCGGCCCTGTTCAGCCGCGCCTTCCCCGCCCAGGACATCCCCGCCCAGCGCGTCCACCTCGTCCCCGCCCTCGAGGTGGAGCCCCCGGGTCTCGGCCCTGAGATCGAGCGCTGGACCCTCGAGTCGAAGAACCAGGCCGCCGACGCCGCCGCCCTCGCCGACGCGCTGGGGCAGCTCCTGGCCGACGGCGCCGAGGTCCGCGACCGCGAGGCCGACGTCCCCCGACCGCTGGTCCCCGGCGACATCGCGGTCCTGTGTCGAAGCAACAAGGCCGCCGACGGCGTCGTCTCGGCGCTCGCCGCCCAGGGGATCCGGTCGGTGCGCCCCCGCGCGGGCCTGCTCGCCACCCCCGAAGGCCGCGTCGCCGAGGCCGCCCTCCGCCTCGCCGTGGACGGCCGCGACTCCCTCGCCGTCGCCGAGCTCACCCGCTTTGGGGCGGGCGCGTCGGCCCCCCAGGTCTGGCTCGGCGAGCTGCTGTCCGAGAAGTACGCCGCCGCCCTCATGGACACCTCGCCGGTTCCCGAGCTGCGGGCCATCGCCGACGCCGGCCGCACCGCCGGGCCCCTGGCCTTGCTGGACGGAGCCCTGGACGCCGCGGAGCTCGACGCCCGCTGCGCCGGCTGGGGAGACACCGAGCGACGCCGCGCCAACGTCGAGCAGCTCCGGGCCCATGCGGTCGCGTGGGTCGACAGCTGTGAGGCCAGCGGCGCGCCCTGCACCCCCGCCGGGCTGCTGGCCCACTTGCAGGCCCTCGCCGCCGACGACACCGACCGGCAGTCCAGCCGCGCCCGCACCGACGCCGTGACGGTGTCCACCTGGCACGCGGCCAAGGGGCTGGAGTGGCCCGTGGTCGTGCTCGCCGACTTGAGCAAGACCTACACCGGCTCGGCGCTGGGCGTGGCCGTCGAGCCCGCCTTCGCCCTGGACCTCGCCGATCCCCTCGCGGGACGCTGGGTCCGCTGGTGGTTCTCGCCGTACGGCAAGCAGACGACGGGGCTGCCGTTCTACGCCCGGCTCGCCGCCACGCCCGAGGACCAGGCCGCCGCCGAACGCGAGCGCCGCCAGGAGCTGCGGGTGCTGTACGTGGGCTGGACGCGGGCTCGGGACCGGGTGGTGCTGGCGGCCCGGGGGGGCAAGCTCACGGCCGGCCTCCTGGGCCACCTGAAGGCCAGCGGAGAGCTGCTCCTCGAAGACTCGATGACCGCCTGGGCGGGGCGGCCGGTCGCGCCGCTCCAACGGACCGGGACGCCCCAGGATCCCGTCGACACCCAGTCCGAGCCGGGCACCCAGCTGCTGGCCACCGGCCCCGTGGATCACCCCGCGGCGACCGTCGCTCCGTCCTCCCTGGACGGCGCCGGTTCCGTCGGGCCTCTCCTCTCCCTGGGCCCCCGCCTCCCCCTCCGCGGCGATCCGCCCATGGCGGCGTTGGGCGAGGCCGTGCACGGATTCCTGGCGTCTGCGACCCAGGACGAAGCGACCGCCGCCCGCTTGCTCGCCGCCTGGGGAGTGCAGGGGGCGCTGACGCCCCGCGACGTGGTGTCCGCGGGAACCAACCTGCAGACCTGGATCGACGCCCAGTGGCCCGGCGCCGCGGCGCACGCCGAGTGGCCAGTTCAGCAGCGTCTGGCCGGCGGGACGCTGCTGCGCGGCTTCGTCGACCTGGTGCTGGACGTGGGCGACGGCTGGGTCGTCATCGACCACAAGACGTTCCCGGGGGGATCGACCGCCGCCCTGGCCCGCGCCGCCGAGTACGCAGGACAGCTCGCCGCCTACGCCAACGCCCTGACGGCGGCCACCAGACGGCCGGTGGTGGGGCGGTTCATCCACTTCCCGGTGTCGGGCTGCGCGGTCGAAGTCCTGCCCGCCTGACCGCGCTCGGTGGGGCGCCGGACTTCGCCGAGCGGGCTGGGTCCGTTAGGCTGCCCGAACGCGGTCGCCGGGGGCGACCCACCGACTTCAGACGACGGAGAGAAGCATGGCGAACTTTGTGATTCTGTACACGGGCGGCGGCGGCATGGCCGCAGAGCCGGCCCAGCGCGAGAAGATCATGGCCGCGTGGGGCGCCTGGTACGGAAAGATGGGCGAGGCCATCGTCGACGGCGGCGCGCCGTTTGCGGCGAGCAAGCACATCACGATCGAAGGCGGCACCGCCAACGGCCCGCTCAGCGTCCCGCCGGCGACCGGCTACACGGTCCTGTCCGCCGACTCCCTCGACGAGGCGGCGAAGCTTTGCGAGCGGCACCCGCACCTCAAGCACGGGGGCCAGATCCAGATCTTCGAGACGGTCCAGATGTAGGTCGGCTTCACCGCCCACCGAACGCGACAACGCCCGGCCCTCCCCTGTGGAAGGCCGGGCGTCGTTGTCTTGGGGGCGCCGGATCGGACGACCGCGGACGACCGCGGCCATCAGCCGTTGGGCAGCGCCTTGTCGAGCACGACGCAGGTCGCCTGGACCTGGGTCAGCCAGCCCGCCACGACCGGCAGCGCCAGCCCGGCGGCCCCCTCCTGCCAGCCCGTCCGCGCGCCGCACAGCAACGGCTGGGGGTCGTACTGCACCTGGTAGGTGAAGACCCCCGGATCGGCGTTCCAGACGACGGCTTCGCCGAGCACGCCGGTGCGGGCTTCCTTGCGGCCCCGGTACCAGACGTCGGCGCCGGCATCGCCCTCGGTCACGAGCTCGGCTCCGGGCAGGCGCACCCACTCGGCGTCCACGAAGTGGCCCAGCACAAAGCGAACGTCCCCGCGCTCCGGGTCGGCGCGGTGGCCGGCCTCGTCGGCGAGCGCCGCCCAGTCCCCCACCGGCATCAACTCCACCGTCGGCAGCTGGTTCTTGCGCGTGATCCGCAGCGGCAGCAACGTCTGCGCGTAGCCCGGCCTGGCGACCTCGAGGATGACTTCGGCCGACGCCCCCAGGGGCGCCAGGCGGTAGCGCCCCTCCACGTCCGAGTGCACGCAGGCGACGGCCTCCCCGAACTCGCAGACCCGGGCAAAGGACAGAGCCTCCCCCGTGACCGCGTCGACGATGCGGCCCTCCTGGGCGTACCCCTCGAACGCCGGCGCCTCGTCGGCGGCGGCGGTCCACAGGGTCGGGTCGGAGCAGGCGGTGAGGAGGCAGCAGGTCAGGGCGAGGGCGATGCGGTTCATGGCGGGCTCCGGCTCAGCCCATTCGTCGGGCTCGACCTCATCAACAGCAGGGACCGTGCCAGCCCGGCCCCACGCCCCCAGAGCGCCGTCCGCCCCCTCCCGCTTCCTGTCCCCCCACCCTCCCGCGAGGCCCCCGGCGGCTGATAGGGTCCCCGCCGTGCACATGCGGTCCACGATCCGGGGCGTCGGCTACACCTTCGGCACCGTCCGAGAGGTCCTCGCCAAAGCGAACCCGCCCAAGTCCGGCGACGACCTCGCCGGGGTGTCGGCCGCCAGCGCCGTCGAGCGCACCGCCGCCCGCGCCGTCCTCGCCGACATGACGCTGCGCCACCTGCGCAACAACCCCGTCGTGCCCTACGAGATCGACGAGCTCACGCGGCTGGTCGAAGACACCCTGGACGAGCAGGCGTTCGCGGCCGTGGGCCACCTCACGGTGGGCCAGTTCCGCGAGTGGCTCCTGGAGACGACGACCACCGGCGACGTCATCCGCTCCATCTCCCCGGGCCTGACCCCGGAGATCGTGGCGGCCACGGCGAAGCTCATGTCCAACATGGACCTGCTCGTCGTCGGCGCGAAGTGCCGCGTCGTGGTCCGCGCCAACAACACGTTCGGGCTGCCCGGCCGCCTGTCGTCGCGCGTCCAGCCCAACCACCCCACCGACGACGTCGCCGGCATCTTGATGTCCGCGCGGGAGGGGCTGGCCTACGGCTGCGGCGACGCGGTGCTGGGGGTGAACCCGGCGACGGACACCCCCGAGTCGACGGCGGAGATCCTGCGGGAGTTGCACGACCTCCGGACCCGCAACGGCATCCCCACACAGCACTGCGTCCTGTCCCACGTGACGGTGCAGATGAAGGCGCTGAGCGAGCTCAAGTGCCCGATGGACCTGATGTTCCAGAGCTTCGCCGGCTCCCAGAAGGCCAACGCGGCGTTCGGCATCGACATCAAGCTCATGGACGAGGCCTACGCGATGATGCGGGAGCTGGGCAGCGCCTCGGGCCCCAACTCCATGTACTTCGAGACCGGCCAGGGCTCGGCGTTGAGCAGCGATGCACACCACGGCGCCGACCAGGTGACGATGGAGGCCCGCTGCTACGGATTCGCGCGGCGCTACAAGCCGTTCCTGGTGAACACGGTGGTCGGCTTCATCGGCCCCGAGTACCTGGAGAACGGCCCGCAGATCACGCGTGCGGCCCTCGAAGATCACTTCATGGGCAAGCTCATGGGCCTGCCCATGGGCTGCGACGCCTGCTTCACGTACCACGCGTCCATGAGCCAGGACGAGCTCGAGAGCCTCAAGGTCCTGCTGGGCGCCGCGGGCTGCTCGTACCTGATGTCCATGCCGGTCGGCGACGACATCATGCTCAACTACCAGTCGACCTCGTACCACGACGTCCCCAGCGTGCGGATGCTGCTGGGCAAGCGCCCGACGCCCGAGTTCGACGCCTGGCTCAGCTCCGTCGGCATCATGGACGGCGGCGTCCCCGGCCCCCGCTTCGGCGACGTGACGGTGCTACGATGAGCACGCTGTCGGTCACCCGCGCCCTGGTCGCGTCCCTGCGTCGGCAGCTGGGCGAAGACGACCCGTTGCCGCCGCCGCGGGAGCCGGTGCGCGTCCTCGATCCGCCGGTGCGGGTCTTCCCCAAGCCCCGCCGCCCCAACAAGTTCGCCGCCGAGGCCGCCGCTCACACGACGGCGCTGGTGGGCATCGGCCGGGTGGGCACGCGCTACGCGACATCCGTGGTGCTCCAGTTCCAGGCGGAGCTGGCGGTCGCTCACGAGGCCGTGGGCACGGTCCTGCCCGACTCCTGGGCCGAAGAGAACGGCCTGCTGCCGCTGAAGTCCCGCGTGAGCGAGCACCGTGAGTTCCTGCTGCGCCCGGATCTGGGGCGCCGGCTGGACGAAGCGTCGCTGGAGCGCCTGCGGTCCGACGCAAAGCGGGGCGTCGACATCCAGCCCATCCTCGCCGACGGCCTGTCCGCGGTGGCGTGTATGGGCTCCGGTCCCGAGCTCCTGCAGCACCTCACGGCGGCCTGCGAAGCGCGCGGCTGGACCGTCGGGACGCCCCTGTGCGCGAAGTTCGCGCGGGTCTGGCTGGAGGACGAGATCGGCCAGGAGGTGGACGCGAAGGTCGCGGTCATCCTGCTGGGCGAGCGCCCCGGGCTGGGCACCGGCGACGGCCTGAGCGCGTACATGGTCTACCAGCCGGCCGTGGGCAAGACCGACGGCGACCGGAACATGATCTCGAACATCCACCAGCGCGGCATCGTGCCGAAGGACGCCGCCGAGCGCCTCGCGGTGCTGGCGGGCGCGATGCTGGACCAGGGCACCTCGGGCGTGCCCCTGGACCTCTCGCCCCTGGTGTCGGAGCTGGGCGACGCCGGCGGCACGGGGCTGCGTGAACCCCAAGTGCGTGAGCCCCTGGTGTTCGTGGGCGAAGGACCGGAGGACGCATGATCCTGGAGCCCCTGCTGCCGACCATCCTGTCGGTCCGCCGCATCCCCAACGCCGACCCCGCGCTGCTCGCGGCCTACGGCGCGGACCCCGACCGGCACCGGTCCCTGGGGCTGATCACGGCCGACCAGGACGACCCGGTCTACGTCGCCCTGGACGAGGCCACGAAGCACGCGTCCGTCGACGTCGTCTTCGCCAAGTCGTTTTACGCCGGCGCCGGCCACGCCAGCGGCCCGCTCTCGGGCGAGATCCTGGGCGTCATCGCCGCGCCGGACCCCGACGAGATCGACGAAGGCCTCGCCGCCCTGATCCGCTGCCTGGAGCACGACGCGTGCTTCTACGGCGCCAACGACGCCGGCACCATCGCGGTGTTCCCCCACGTGATCGCGTCGCTGGGGCACTACCTGTCGGCGGAGTCCGGTCTGCCCGTGGGCTCGTCCATGGCCTACCTCGTCGCGCCGCCCATGGAGGCGACGATCGGCCTGGACGCGGCGTTGAAGGCGGCCGACGTGACCGCGGCGCAGATCTTCCCGCCGCCGTCGGAGACCAACTTCGCGGCGGCCTGGCTCGGGGGCTCGCTCCCCGACTGCGAAGCCGCCGCCGCGGCCTACGCCGAAGCCGTCATTGCAGTGGGGCGCCAGCCCCGGGAGCGCTGACCCCCATGGACTTCAAGCACACCATCCCCGTCGCGCGGCCCGCCGACGAAGTCTTCGCCTTCGTGTCGGACTCCTCGAACAACCCCCAGTGGCAGAACGGCATGCAGTCGTGCACCTGGACGAGCGACGGCCCCATCGCCGTGGGCTCGACCTACGACCAGAAGGCCCGCTTCATGGGCCGCGACATCGTGAGCCGGTTCGTGGTCACGGACCTGCAGCCCGGGCGCAGCATCTCCATCGAGACCACCGAGTCCACGTTCCCCATTCAAGTGACGCGGAGCGTGGAGCCCGACGGCGATGGCTGCTCCGTGACCGCACACATCCGCGGCCAGCCCACGGGCCTGCTCAAGCTCTTCAGCGGCATGGTCCCCATGGGCGTGCGCAAGGACTACAGCAAGCTCAAGGCGCTGCTCGAGGGCTAACGACGACCCCGATTCGGGGACCCTCCGGCCGCCCGCGGGGCGGCCTCCAGGGCTCCCGGAGCCTCCTCGGCCCCCCCTCCGCCTTCGGCTCCGGCGCCGCCTGCGGGGTCTCCGTCCGCACGGCCCGGGCCCTCCGGTCCCCAGGCCGACGCGCCCAGTCCGGGCACACATTGGCGGCGCCTTGACGCTGCTGCTCACGCAGCCTCAAGGTGCCCGCCCTTCGCCGTAGTGGTACGCCCCTGCTGCCCCCCCACCAGCCGCGAATCACCAGCTCGGCCCGGCCGCTGTCGGCGTCGGGCCAGGCCTGGGCCGGCGGCCGGGTACGACAGCTCATCGCCGCCGATCGACCCCTCGCCGGGCGGGCCCTGTTGCGCCTGCTGCTCAACGACGGCCTGCCGGAGCCGTTCCACCGGGCCCTGGGCGGGGTGGGCGAAGGCCGCGGCCCGAGCGCCCGGTTCGCCAGTTCCTTCCTTCACGAGGGCCAGGCCACCTCCGACCGCCCGACGCCCTGGACCGAGCGGTGGGATTCGGAGCGGGACCTGCAGGCGCTGGCGACCTTCCTCGACGCCCTGGCGGCAGCCCGTCCACCGGCCGCCAACGTCCTTCGGCGCGGGCTGCTCCACGTTCAGGCCGACCACCCCCTGGGCCCGTCGCTGTTCGGCCGGGCGCCGGGCGGGGACCCGGCCGAACACACCCGCGCGCTCGTCGCCTCGGTGCGGGCGGAGCTCAGCATCGACGGCCCGTCGACCTCGGTCGCCGGCCCCGGCCTCCGTCGCTGCCTCGCCCGCCTCCGCCCCGAACCCGCTCAGCTGGCCGGTGCGCTGCGCTTCCTGACCCGCGGCCCCCAGCGACCGGGGTCGACGCTCCCGGACCCCGGACGCCTCGCGTTCGCCGCCGACGCCCGGGCCGCTCTGGCGGCCGAAGCCCGGGCGCACCTCGACCGCAACGACACCCTGGGCGTCAACGTCCTCTGGTTCACCCTGCTGGGCGACGACCAGCCCCACCCGCCGTCCCGCGCCCTGTAGGAGCTGAGCGCCCTGCCCGGCGGTCTGCACCGCCACCACCGGGGGTACACGCTGCTGACCCTCCTGCGCTCCCCTGCTGCGCCCTGGGCCGGGCCCGACTCGGGGCCCGATCGCGATGCCCTGAGCGCGTTGCTCTCGGCCCTGGACGCCAGCCCCGACCCCAACGTCCGCGACGACGCCGCGGGGGCCCGTCGGCAGCTCGCGCGACCGCGGCGCCCCCGGTCCTCGCTGGAGTGAGCCCCCCACCCCGGTCCCCACCGCCCGCCGCCGCTTCGCTAAGATCGAGGCCATGCGCGCGCTCGCTCCGCTCCTGATCACGTTGACGGGCTGCGTCGCGTCCAACTACGGCGAGCCCCACTACCTCTACTTCGACGGCGACTTCGGGCCGGTGGCCTCCCCGTTGGGCATGGTCTACGGGACGCTCACGGTGGACGGCGTCTCGTCCATCGCCGCATCCACGCTCTGGGCCGGCGACCCCATCGGCGTCACCGACTCCGGCGACTCCTTGCTGCCGCCCGTGCTCGGCCCCGACGGCTACGTCGTCGACGCCAGCGGCGGTGAGCTCCGCGTCTACACGGACCGCTTGTCTCCCTGGTCGTTCCTGCCCCTGGCCGGCGACGCGAGCCGGGCCGTGCCCGCGGTCGACGCCGAGGGCACCAGCTACGTCGGCGACAGCAACGGCTTCGCCCACGCGTTCGACTTCCACGGCGACGCGCTGTGGTCCTCGGACCTGGGCGGCAGCTTCGGCATCGGCCGACGCTCCCTGGACGGCGAAGGTCGCCTCCTGATGTTGCGCGACAACGCCGGCGAAGGCCCATCGCCCGGCTACGTGGCGGTCGACGTCGCCACCGGCGAGGTGCTCTGGGAGGTGGACGCCGCCCACCCCTGGAGCCCGCTGCATCCCCACGACGGGCGCGCCTACGGCGTCCAGTACCTGGGCGATCCGAGTCCCAACGTCGACCGCGACCTGGACCAGTACCGCCTGTTCGCACGAAGCCTGGAGGACGGTTCGCTGCTGTGGGAACAGAACCTCGGCATGTTCCCGCTGGCGCCATCCGTCTACGCGGGGGGCGACCTGGTCGTGGTGATGAACACACTCGACGCCAGCTCCGCCGCGGTCGCCCGCCTGACGCCCGACGGCGACGAGGTCTGGCGGGTGAACGACGAGACCTTCTACGGGCGCCCGACGATCCTCAACAACGGCCACATCCTCCTGGGGTGCGGCGGGGAGCTGTGCGAGCTCAACTCCGACGGGAGCGTGTTCCGCACCTTCGACATGGACGGGTTCAGCGCGGCCTACGCGCCGTTGGTTCAGGACGGAGTGGTCGTCGCCAACTCCGCGGGCGTGTACGCGGGGTGGGACACCCGCTCGACGCTGCGCACCGCCACGGACGGTTGGCCCCGCTACGGCGGCGGCAACCACGGCGCCGGGAGGGTCCCGTGAGCCCCGTGAGCCTTTTGATTCCCGTGCTTTGCCTCGCGCTGACGGGTTGCTTCGCCGTCACGCTGCCGGCCGGCGACAGCAGCGGCTGGCCCAACGTGCCCGCGCGTGGCGTGTACGAGATCCGGGTGGAGGACTCGACGCTGGATGCCTGCGAGCTGGCGCCGCTGTTCACGGAGCAGCCCTTGTGGAACCTGGCCCTGCGGGAGTCCGCGCGCGACGCCTTTCAGCTGGCCCAGCCCCAGACCGCCCGCACGGTGATGTGCGGCCACGCCAACCCCGGCTACGTGTGCTTCGAGTCCGACGTCGGCACGTGGATGACCGGGGGCCGCGAGCTGGCGGTGTGGATGGACGGCGAGGACCGCAGCGACGGCTTCGCCATCAGGGTCGAGGCCCTGGAGACCTGCGCATCGTCCGGTGGCGGCTGCGCGGAGCCCTGCGAGTCCGAGTTCGTCCTGCACGTCGCGGGGCCGGGCTGATGCGCGCCTTCCTGCTGGCGACGCTGCTGCTGGCGGGCTGCACGGGCGCCGCCGAAGCCGAGCGCGTGCTCGATCGGCGCGGCTTCCCGACCGACGGCGCGGGCGCCGGCCTCGCGCCGCCCCCGTCGTGCGAGGCGCCGGACTGCTGGTCGGCGAGCACCGGCGAGTTCGCCATGGACCTGTCCGCCGACGGCGCCGGCGGCGTGACCTACATGGCCTGGGAAGGCGGAGGCTGGGACATCGAGCACACCGGCGGGAACACGTTCGTCGGCGCCCCCGCGGCGTTGATGCACTTCGACGCCGCCGGCGCCCTGAACCAGACCCTGGGCTTCGACAGCCACATCAGCCCCCACGACTTCGACCACACGGGCGACGGCGGTCTGGTCGTGGCGCTGGGCGATCAGGTGGCGCTGCAGGGGGTTCCGCTGACGGGCGCCGGGTCGGTCTTCAAGCTCGACGCCAACTGGGAGGTTCAGTGGCAGGTGCACAGCCCCAGTGGCGGCCAGCCGGCGCGGTTCGGCGTGGTCGGCATGCCCGACGGTGGCGCGCTGGTCCTGGCCCGGACCCACAAGGCGGTGCTCGACGACGAGGGCAACGAGCTGCTCCCGCAGACCGACGCACAGCCCAACACGCAGCACGGGATCGCGAGGCTCGGGGCCGACGGCGAGTTGATCTGGGCCCACCGGACGCACCCTTTGGGCGAAGCGGCGGTCGGCACCGATGGGAGCGTGGTGTTCAGCCTCGAGATCGGCTTCGGAATGGACGCGCCCCTGTGGGACGGCTCCTCCCTTCCCTTGGACCTGGGCGACGCCCAGGAGGGACGCTTCGTGGTCCGGGTCGATCCGGCCGGGGACCTGATGTGGGTGTTGCCCATCGGCTCGCACGTGACTGCTGATGGACTTCAGGTGGCCCCCACCAGCGACGGCGGCGCCTGGATCACGCCGGCCTGGTACCGGCCGTTCGGCGCCAACGCCGCGGACCTCACGGTGTACGTGGGCGAGGCCAGCTCGACGCTGCCCTCGACGGACCCCTACGCCCAGCACGCCGCGATCGTGAGGCTGGACGGCGACGGAGCGGTCGTGTCCTGGGAGTGGCCGTGGGCGGAGGTCGGGCTCCAGGAGTACCTCGTCGGCGAGATCGAGGACATCGCCACCGACGTCGACGACGGGCTGCTCGTCAGCGGCAAGCTCATGGCCTTCAGCATCCCCTTCAACGACCTGATCCCGTTCGACGCGGGCCTCACGACCCTGGCCGGCTCGGCCGTGGGACAGAGCGGCGACTACCTCGCTCGGGTCGAGCCCGACGGTCGCGGGGGCTGGGGACTGGGGCACGCGATCGGCAACGAGTACCGCGTGAGCCACCTGGCCACCGACGGGACTCACGCGTTCCTCGACTACGTCGGACCCGACTGGGACGGCGCGCCGGCAGGCCCCGGGGGCCCGCTCGTCCGGATCCCGCTGCCGCCCATCGAGTAGTCGATCAACCCGGGTGCGGCTCCCCGACGCAGCCCGTGCCCGCCACGATCGGCGATCGGAACCGCAGCACGCACCACTGGAACTGGGGCTGGCCCGCCTCCCGGTAGACGTTGCCCCGGAACGTCGCGGCGACCTCGCCCGCGTCGTGATCGATGGCGGTGGTCCAGTTCTCCGACGTGTTCCGCCCGAACGTGCAGGAGTCGGGCGCGCGGACCAGGTGCTTCCAGGTCCCCGTGTTCGCCCACCAGAGCCGGTGGCCGCCGCGGGCGACGTCGTAGAGCTGCTCGCCGATCCCGCCCACGATCGCGTCCACCTCCTCGGCGCAGTTGGGCGAACCGTCGCCCTCCAGCATCTCTCCGGTCCAGTCGCTCGCCGACCAGCAGCCGTCCACAGCGCAGTCGCCGTCGGGCTGCACGGGCCAGCCCACGGTCGCCGGCTCCGCGACGCCGTCCAGCGCCATGCCCAGGGGGAAGCTGAAGTCGCCGGTCGAGTCCAGCGTTCCGCTGTCGGCGTAGTAGTAGTCGTACGCCCAGACGTGCCCCCGCCGCTGCCAGACGCCGTCCACGAGCGTCAGCGTCGAGCTCGCCAGCGTGTGCATGCGGGCCGTGTTGTCGTGCCCCTGGACGTCGAAGGCCGGCATCGTGCAGTGGCCGTCGTCCAGGGTGACGGACCACCCGTTGTCCGCGCCGTCGGCGTCTACGCCGCTGCCCACGCACTCGCCGCCCCCCTCGGTCGTGTCGGCCTCGCCGGGGACCGGCAGGGGCAGGTACCAGTGCACGCGCGTGGGGCCGGTGTGGGTGTCGTCCACAAACGTGCCGCGGGCGTTGTTGTCCTCGAAGCGCATCAGGAAGCAGGCGGTGGGGCCGGCTCCGGCGCTCCAGTAGAAGCCGGCCAGCTCGCCGCCGATGGACCCGCAGAACATGTCGCCTTCGGGGGGCTCGTTGGCGAGGCCGGCCGTGCAGGCGACGAGGACGAGCTGGGTGGCGCACAGCACGAACAGCAGGGCAGCGCGGACGATCATGGGGGGCCTCTCCGGGCGCCCGAACGCAGCGCCGTCAGCCCAGGATCGGCGACCGGACGCCGGCCTGTCTACTCGGGCCGCAGCCGCCGCTGGAAGGGAGGGGCCGGCGACGGGTAGCCTCGCCCGCAGGAGTCCTCATGCCCCCTCGCTCTGCCCCGTTCCTCGTCCTCCGGCTCGTCGCGTTGGCCGTTGGCCTGGCCGGCGTCGCCGCCACGTCTGCCTGCGATGCGGTCCCCGGGCCCGTCGACCCGCCCGACGACGTCGAGACCTGCGCGGGCGCGGGCACCAGCGTGGGCTGCGCCGACCTGGACGGAGCACCCCAGGAGTGCCCCGGCGACGACTTCGCGGCGTCGCTGGCCCACGTGGCCTGGACCGGGGCCGGCGGCTTCCACGACGGCGACGGCTTCACGCTGATCCTGGGCCCCGGCGACCGGGATCTGGTGCTCGCCGTCCACCTGCCCGACGGCCTGACGGGCCCCGGCGAGGTCTCCCTCGACGACGCGCTGGCGACGGCCTGGGACGTCTCCGATCCCGCGGCCCCGGTCGGCTACCCCAACGTCTGCGGGGGCCAGTTGATCGTCGACGCCTACACCGCGGGCGCAGGCGGCCAGGTGGCCGGGCTCGTGTTCCTCTACCTGGGCGCGACGGCCGACTCGTGCGCCAACTTCCCCCCCGAGGTGCAGCTGGGCGCCGAGTTCGACGTGCCCTGGCAGGACCCCACGTGCGACGCGCCCGACGCCATCGAGGGCGAAGACCCCGTGGACGATCCCTGCGCGGGCACGGCGACGGCGGGCTGCATGGACCCGGCCCACGGCTGCCCCGACCTCACGGGCCCCTTCGATGAGGGGGCGCTCGGCGCCGCGTGGTGGGGCGGCACGGCGACGGCCACCAGCGACGCGGTGACGGTGTCGACCGAGGGCTCCGACCGGGCGATGACCGTCGACGTCGGGGCAGCGTTGGAGCCCGGCCGGACCTACCAGTTCGACGAAGTCGCGGCCTCGGTCACCGGCGCCGACGGGATCGTCCGCGACCGCGTCTGCGGGGGTGTGCTGTCCGTCGACGCCGCCACCACGGCCGACGCCGTCACGGGCGCCTGGCTCTGGTACATCGACACCGCCGCGGGAGACTGCGCGGTGTGGGAGGACGTGCTCCAGACGTCGGGCGAGTTCTCGGCCGCGCCGGTCTGTCCGTAGGGCGCGGGGCTCGACTCCGAGGCGCTCAGGTGGGCAGGCGTTCGGCCGGGTCCTGCCGATAGAAGGCGACGAACAGCGCGTAGAGCTCGGGGTGTTGCTCCCGCAAGGCGTGGGGCCGCTCGAAGAAGGTCTCGGTCACCACGGCGAAGAACTCGGCGGCGTTGGTGGCGCCGTAGCCGTCGAGCACGGTGCGGCGGTGCTGCTCCAGGTCGTCGACGAGGCCCCGGAACGCGTCGCCCATGTGCTCGGCCCAGGCGGCGTAGGCGCGGCCTGACCCGAGTCGCGGGGCGCCGTTGCTGCGGGGCTGCTCGGCGTCGAGCTGGTGGGCGAACTCGTGGAACACGACGTTGTGGGCGTCGGTCGGGTCGGCGGCGCCGCGCAGCACGCCGGCCCAGGACAGGACCACGGTGCCGGCCGCCCAGGACTCGCCCAGGCGCCGCTCGACGGTCTCCTCGGCCTGTCCCGTCAGGCCCTCCCGGGTGGCGGGGGCCCGGTAGGTGTCGGGGTAGACGACGATGGACCGGAGCTTCGGGAAGTAGTCGTGCTCGCGGTTCAGCAGCAGCACGCCGGCCTGGGCGGCGATGATCGCGGCGATCTCCTCGGTCATCTCCAGGCCCCCGGCACCGACGAACTCCTTCTCGTCCAACAGGATCTGGACGTGACCGCGAAGCTCGACGCGCTCGGGCTCCGTGAGCAGGCGCCAATAGGGCACGCCGCGCTCGATGGCCCGGGCCCACCCCGGCGGGAAGGGCTGGGCCAGGACCCGCTCGCGGCGGCGCTTCTTGATGCCGAACATGGGGCTCCGAACGGGTTGGTGGTGACCGCCGGACTCGCGTCCAACGGCAGGCTGACCAGCGGCGACCCCGACACCATGCGCCGCGTCCCCGGCGGTGGCCATCGGTCGATCCACCGGGCTCCACTTTTTTGACCAGTCGTTCAAGAACTTCTTGACCGGTCGTTCAAGAACTCATAGAACTCGCTCCCTGGCCAGACCCCGCGAGTTCAACGAGTCCGACGTCATCGCCGCGGCGATGGAGGTGTTCTGGCGCAAGGGCTACCAGGCGACCAGCGTCGCCGACCTCGTCGAGGCGACCGGGCTCAAGCGCGGCAGCCTGTACGGGGCGTTCGGCGACAAGCACGCGATCTACCTGGCGGCCCTGGACGCCTACATGGCCAGCGCGCTGGGCCTCTTTGTGGGACTCCGCGACGCCCACGACGACCCCGTCGACGCCGTCCGGGCGTTCGTTCGCCTCCAGGGCGAGGACTGCCAGAGCGGCAAGGGAGCCGAGCGCAGCTGCATGATCAGCACAGCCTGCGGCGAGCTGCTGTCGACGGACGCCATCGCGCGCGAGCGGGTCCAGGGCTATCTGCAGAGCGTTCAGACCGCCATCGCCTCGGCGCTCGCCGTGGCTCAGGAGCGCGGGACCTTCGACGCGCACCGCGACCCCGCGGCGGTCGCTCTCTTCATCCAGACGAGCATGCAGGGCCTGAACCTGCTGGCCCAGAGCAGGCCTCCCCCCGGCGCCATCGACGGCGTCGTGGCCGAGATCCTGCGCACCCTCGACAGCGCGCCCTGAGCCGGAACCTCGCGTGCGTGCGCGCGCGTCAGAGCAACGAACCCCTGAGACCTGGAGACGAGATCATGAGCAAGAACAACGCAGATCGCACCGCCCTGGTGACCGGAGCCAACGCGGGCCTGGGCTTCGAAGCCGCCGCCCAGCTCGCCGAGGACGGCTGGGGCAAGGTCGTCCTCGCCTGCCGCACGGTCGAGAAGGCCGAAGCCGCCCGCAAGCTCCTGGTCGAGCGCGTGGGCCGGGACCCCTACAGCACCCTCGCCATCGACACGAGCGAGGTGGCCCCCGCCCAGGCCGCCGTCGACGAGCTGGCCTCCCGCGGCGAGGTCATCGACTTCCTGCTCCTGAACGCCGGCGCCAGCCCCAAGGTCGCGGCGTTCACGTCCCAGGGCTACGAGATCACCTACGCCAGCACGCTCATCGGCCACCACGTGCTCACGGTCGGGGCGCTCGCCCACGGCCTGCTGGGCCCCCATGCCCGCATCGTCATCGCGGCCAGCGAGGGGTCGCGGGGCAACATGCCGGGCATGGGCCTGCAGGACGTCGGCAAGCTCGCGGCCAAGCACCACGACGGCGACCGGGCGAAGACCATCGAGTCGCTGGTGAAGCTGCAGCTGCCCGAGCAGAAGTCGTTCGTGAACATGCGCGAGGACGTGACCGCCAAGCTCATCGTGGGCTGGTGGGCCGCGGCCCTCGCCCCGCAGCTGCCCGCCGGGATGACGGTCAACGCGGTGTCGCCGGGCGCCAACCTGGGGACGACGTTTGCCCGGGACGCCCCGGTCATGATGAAGCTGGTGATGATGCCGTTCATGAAGCTGATGGGGCCGCTGCTGGGCATGGACGGACCGGTCGCCGACGGCGCCCGTCGCTACCTCGACGCCGCCGAGCGCCTCGACGACGACACCGGGAACACGTACGCCACCGCGCACCCCAAGAAGTTCGTCGGGCCGGTGGGGCTGCAGACGACCTTCCCTCAGTTCTTCGAAGAAGAGAGCTTCCAGCCGGCCTGGGACGCGCTGGTCTCCCTCACGGGCGTCGGCTTGCCGCAGACCGCGACGGGGGCCCCGGGGGAAGCGGCGAGCGCCTAGAGGTTCTGCGCAGGGAATTCGGTGAGTCCTTGCGCAGAACCACTGTGCTGGACCACCAGGGCTTCGAGAACTCGCTCACGAACGACCAGATCACCTGGTGGGTGGATACGCCGGCCACCTGGTCGGGCCAGGCGTCTCCGCCCTCGCCCAGGCGATGGTGCTCCACGCGCACGTCGCCGTCGCAGCCGTCGTGGACGGTGTGGGCCGGCGAGCCGGACTCCGTCTCGGCTTCGTCCTGGCAGCTGTTCTGGTCTGCGCAGAACTGCACCAGGCTCGGCACGTCGTGCATGGGCCCGACCGCGTCCCACTCCTTCCAGTCCCACGGGTCGGCGTACGGGATGATCTCGTCGTCGATGGCGTGGAGGTGCATCACCGGCAGGGGGTCCTCCAGGACCCAGGACGTCGAGCTGGTTCGACAGTGGGTACAGCACGATGAACCCCTGCTCCTCGGCGAGGGCCTCGAACCGCTCCGCCTGAGGAAAAGCGGAGTCTCGACCTCCGCCCCCGTGCGCGGCCACCAGCAGCGGCATGGGCCCCACCGGCGGGTCGGCGGGCACGAAGATCCGGTACTCGCGGGTCACGTCGCCAAAGGGAAATCGAGGGCGCGCAGCGCCGCGCCGCCCTTGCAGCCGGCAAGGGCGAGGATGGACAGGCTGAAAATCAGTTGCCTCCGCAGGACGTTGCCTCCGGGTCGGATCAGGGGCGGTCCGCTCCCGCCGATGCCGTCGGGAACGTAGCCCAGCGTGGGGTGATCCGAGGGCTGGGGTTCCCGCGGTCCAACCCGCCGACCGCCGGCCCCGCCCGTTCGGTGGATCTCCTGGATCGCAGAGAAACCTTCCCCGACCGTCCAAAGCGTGTAGAAGACCCCACGTTCGACCGCGACCGTCGCGAACGAACGTAGGGAGCGACACAGCTCCAAAGCCGCGGACACCCTGTCCGCGCAGTCGATAGCCGGCCGATTCGAGGCTGGCGAGAGAAGTAGATAAGATCATGGGTAGCAAGCTCTTCATCGGTGGCCTCGCGTGGGCCACGGACGACAATTCCCTCCGTGATGCGTGCGCGCAGTTCGGCACCGTCAACGAAGCCAAGGTCATCACCGACCGCGAGACGGGCCGCTCGCGCGGCTTCGGTTTCGTGACGCTCGGCTCCGACCAGGAGGCCGCGGCGGCCATCGCCGGCCTCGACGGCACCGACCTCGACGGTCGCACCATCCGTGTCAACGAAGCGCAGGAGCGCTCCGGTGGCGGCGGCCGCTCCGGCGGCGGCGG
>Ga0055584_100001019_pt1 | contig 27101 bp, 19 predicted proteins | sample OSDHelmetaG_FD_58716 | JGI IMG/M metagenome (GOLD analysis project Ga0055584, IMG submission 58716) | Pelagic marine sediment microbial communities from the LTER site Helgoland, North Sea, for post-phytoplankton bloom and carbon turnover... | ecosystem: Environmental > Aquatic > Marine >...
CCACCGATCCCTTCTTTCTCTGCGCTCTTTGTGATCTTTGCGGTTGATTCAGGGTTTCAACTGCCGTTTCCCGGTTGATCAAATTACAACCGGTGCAGCGCGAGCCGTTCATATCGCGCTGATCCCGGAGAGACGACACAGCAACAACTGCCTGCCCCCTGGGCTCAATGATCCACGGTGATGGATTCGGCGTAGGCGAGTTCGCCGGTGCGGCCGTCGAAGTATTGGAAGATGACTTGCGGATGCGGGTAGGCGACCCAGCGTTTGTCACCAAGCTTCTTGGGCATATTGAAGACGTTGTTCACCTGCACGACGCAGTAGTGGGGATAGAGCCGTTCCAGACGCGGGAGGTCGGGGAGGATGTAGCTGCTCCAACGGATGTCGCACTCACGGGGACCAAACTTCCATTTGCCGGTGGCGGGGCGGTTGCTCTCGTCGTTGGCGGGGACGTGGTTCACGCTGTTGTGCGGACCACAGCAGAATTCCCAGACGTTCTCGGTGACCTTGATGGCGAAGCTGTTGTGCAGGTCGCCGGTAAGGACGAATACCTTCTTGCCCATCTTGTCCCACTCGTTGATCAGCATTTCACGTTCGTCAAAGAAACCGGTCCAGGCTTCCTCCTTGTTGCCGGCGGCTTCGAACCCACCGGCACCGCTGTGCGGGATCATGAAGGGCACGGTGGAGATGACGAAGAAGAAGTCGGCATCGCTTTCGCGCATCGATTTCAGAAGCCAGTCGCGTTGCGGTTTGCCGAGCAGCGACACGCCTTTCTTGCCCCGGTCAGTGACGTCGTGCATGTCACGATCGCCGCGGGTGTCGATGAGGAAATACTCGCAGTTGCTGACGCGGAATTTGCCATAGGAACGACGACCGATGGAGTAGGTGACGTTGTCCGTCACCTTGGCGGGCATGTGCAGCTTGAGGGTGTGCTTATTCACGACCTTCACGATGTCGTAGACGTACGAGTTCTTGTGTCCCTCGTCGTTGTCATACTGCATGTCGTTGACGCCGGCTTCCTTGGTGCCCCAATGCACGTGCAGGTTCAGCATTTCCTGGAGCGGGAGTTTGGTGAAGTCGGTGGAGGTGTCGATGAGCAGATCGCTGCCGGCTTCCATGCTGGCGCGGGCGAAGTGGACACGGTGATTGTGTTCCACCGGGTTGGCCCAGCCGAGGTAGTTGAACCAGGCATAGGTGCCGATGTCGCGGAAGACGGTGCGGCGATGACGCTTGCCGGCTTCGGCGGCCCCCCAGATGTCGTTCACCAGTTCGTGATCATCAAAGGTGAAGCAGCTCGGGACGTTGCGATGCCACTTCGCGAGTTCGGTGCCGCGGCTGAGGTAGAGTTTGTAGTTCTCCCAAACGCCGACGACGGTCGGCATCACATCGACGGAGCGGGGCAGCTTGTCCACCCCTTGGAGCAGGCGCCAGGCCTCGGGCGGATACTCACGCAGTTCCTCGTAGAGCCAGTCGCCATTCATGAAATGGAAATGCACCTTGTCCGCCCAGTCGCGGTTCAGATTCTCGTAGGTCGGGGAACGATGACCGATGCCATGCAAAGGATTCTGATTGGCGCAGGATCCGGCTTCGAAACGAAAGTTGAACAGGCCCTTGGGGTTGTAATCCTTGTTCCGCGTGTCTGCCGCGCTCGGCAAGGTGCGGAACGAACCGGGCAGTCCATGCGGACGTTCGTTCACCCAGATCTGGTAGTGGTAACGGGTGTCCGAAGTCAGCCCGGTGAGCGTAGCGACGCCGGTGTTGTCGTCCTCGATCTTGGTGGTTGTAGGCAGACTCGTATGCGTCAGCGCATTTTCGTTGGTTCCGTATTTGACCACGAACTGGCCGGGATCAGAGGTGCGTCCCCAGACCAGCATTGAATGGGCGGCGGGCCGGCCGAGCATGGGGCCGTGGGTCAGACGGATGGGATCGCGTTCAGCGGAAGCCGAATGGACCAGGGCACACAGCGTCAGGAGCGCGAGGAACTTTTGCATGCGCGGGATTATGGGGAGGACGGGGCGAGGGGCAAGGGTTGGTTGTTCTTGGTTCTTGGTTTCTTCGGCTGCGCCTGCGAGGTCGGACTTCGTCCGGTAGTCAGGGCTCGCGGGGACTCTCTCCACACCATGGGGTGGAACGCTGTCGCTACAAACGCAGCGGGCAGTCCTGCGCAAGCCCCCTTGCCACCAGCCCCAGGTCCCGAGACCCGTTGTCCGATCTCAGATCACTGAGGACACGATGTCCTGTGCTTCGGACTGGATCTGTTTGAGGTGATCGGCGCCTTTGAAGCTTTCGGCGTAGATCTTGTAGATGTCCTCGGTGCCGGAGGGGCGGGCGGCAAACCAGCCGTTTTCGGTGGTCACCTTGAGGCCGCCGATCGCGGCGTTGTTGGCCGGGGCATGGGTCAGTTTCGCGGTGATGGCTTCGCCGGCCATTTCGGTGGCGCTGACCTGTTCGGCAGAAAGCTTCTTGAGGGCGTCTTTCTGATCCGGCGTGGCGGGTGCGTCCATGCGTTCGTAGACCGGGCTGCCGAACTGAGATTCGAGGGCGGCGTAGTGTTCGGCCGGATCTTTGCCGGTCTTGGCGGTCAGCTCAGCGGCGAGGAGGTTCAGAATGATGCCGTCCTTGTCGGTGGTCCACACGGAACCGTCCTTGCGGAGGAACGAAGCACCGGCGCTTTCTTCGCCGCCGAAACCGTAGGAGCCGTCCACAAGTCCGTTCACGAACCATTTGAATCCGACCGGCACTTCGGCGAGCGTACGACCCAGGCTGGTGGCAACACGATCGATCATGGAGCTGGAGACGAGGGTTTTGCCGACGGCGGCATCGGCCTTCCAGCCTTCGCGGTTGCTGAAGAGATACTGAATGGCGACGGCGAGATAGTGGTTCGGGTTCAGCAGCCCACCGGTCTTGCTCACGATGCCATGACGGTCGAAGTCGGGATCGTTGCCGAAGGCGATGTCGAACTTGTCCTTGAGGCCGATCAGGCTGGCCATCGCATAGGGAGACGAGCAGTCCATGCGGATCTTGCCGTCCTTGTCGACGGTCATGAAGCGGAAGGTGGCATCCACGTGCGGATTCACGACGGTGATATCGAGTCCGTATTTTTCGGCGATGGGCTCCCAGTAGGCATGTCCCGCGCCGCCCATCGGATCGGCTCCAATTCGGAGACCGGCGGATTTGATGGCGTCGAAATCGATGACGTTTTCCAGGTCATCGACGTACGCCTGCACGTAGTCAATCTCATGGGTCGTCCCGGCTTTCATGGCCGCTTCGAACGGCATGCGTTTCACGTCGCGCAGATCGTTGGCAAGAATCTCATTGGCGCGATTCTGCACAGTCGTGGTCGTATCCGTGTCGGCGGGCCCGCCGTCGGTGCCGTTGTATTTAAAACCACCATCCTGCGGCGGATTGTGACTGGGTGTGATGACGACCCCGTCGGACAGGCCGGAGGTCTTGCCACGATTGGCGGCGAGGATGGCATGGGACACGGCCGGCGTCGGCGTGTAACCAAGACCGGCCTGGATTGCCACTTCGACACCGTTGGCGGCAAACACTTCCACCGCGCTGCGGAACGCGGATTCGGAAAGCGCGTGGGTGTCCATCCCGAGAAAGAGTCGCCCGCTGTAACCCTTGTCGGCGCGGTATTCACAGATGGCCTGCGAGATGGCGAGGATGTGCGACTCGGTGAACGTGTTCTTGAAGGAAGTGCCGCGATGACCGGACGTGCCGAACGCAACCTTCTGCGTGGCATCACCCATGTCGGGGCGGTTGGTGTAGTAGGCGGATACCAACCGGGAAAGATTGACGAGGGATTCAGCGAGAGCGGGCTTGCCGGCCAATTCGTGCAGACTCATGGGCGCAGCATCCGAAACCCGGAGGAAACGGGTCAACTCTAATTCGCTGTCACAAGCAAACGTCCGCGTCAGACAGGCTAAGATTGAGTTTCATGGTTTTCCAACGGGAAGGCGGGGAATCGGTGTGCATTGATTCGCGCAAGCGTCTTGTAGTGCGATGGCATGACACCGCTTTCCTTTTGGCCTCGTAGATCATGGGCGCAGCGCCAAGGAGCTCTGCACTCCAGTTTGCTTCGGATGTGTCATCGGATCAACGCCATCCAAAGCGGTGTCATGCCATCGCACTACAGGACGCTGTCGCGACGTTCCTTCGCCGTTGGACTTTCGGATGAGAGTCACCGTGCCTCCGAAAATGGTTTGTCACACCGCTCGAACGGGCTAGACCCATCCCATGCCCATAGGGAACTCAGAGGCCCGTTCACCTGCACGAAACATCCAAACCGTGTGATATCGAGAAACTACCTGAAAACTTGTTGGCTACCGAGAAACAGGATTATGAAGCAAGAAGATAGACACTGGTATATCACTACGATCGCAGCGATCTACTTCGCGCTGTGTTCCTTTTCGTGTGTTCGTTACGCATTCATGGCGATTCGAGGGAATATGGGAACGGTTCCGCTCGCGGTGCAGTTGCTCAGCCTCGGTATGACGCTCTCTGCCGGCACATATTTTGTGACGTGCCGTGAGGGTCACAGAGGGATGATCTTTTTCACGATTGCCACCCTTCTGATGATCGGAACATCTGATCCCAACGCCACGTTCTTTCACTTGTTTATCCTGTCGATTCTTCTACTGCCCTTCATCTGCAGACGCCCTGCAATTGGCTCAGAAAGCGAACCGGGCACTGGACAGAATGCGGTATCGCTGCGCTCCACCGCATCTGTCGGCTGATTGTTCTGCTCGAAAATGATCATCCGCGACGAGGCCGTTGCCATAGTCGCCAGCAATTGAAATCAATGTGCTCTTTCGGCAGGGCGTGACTGTGCTCGGACGTTCTGCGAAAAGGATGACATGCAGATCAGAAGTAAACTCACGTTGATCGTCTGTGCCCTGTTGTCAGGCTGCGTCAGTGACGTGTCGTTTCGGCGATTCGATAATCCAACGATCCGACAGCTTCAGGAGGCGGAGACGGCCCGGCACATCAAAGATGATTCGGCGAGGGCGACCCTAAAGAAATCCATTGGCGAGCGCGTGAGCTTGGTCTACTCGGCGATGCCCTCCGATGCTGAATCCGACGGCGGGCGGGTAACTGCGGTGACGTCGGATGGCTATCACCTCACGGCCTATCACGTGGTTCGGGATCGGACATTCTTCATCGAGAAAACGAAGATGATCAGACAACCTCCAAAAGGTCCGTTCAAGAGTTCCACGATTGACCGATATTTTTCGAAGCAGCGCTACCCAGGACGACTCGTCTGGCACGACCCGGACAACGATCTGGCCATCGTGAAGTTTCCCTTCACCAATTCGTCCCATTTCAAGACAGCCATGGACACTCCGGAAAAAGGGGATCTCGTGTACACCGCGGACGATGAAGGCCGTGGGTTCATACCTGCGAACGAACAGAATGAAACTTCCTTCGAGAATATGTTGGGCAACGGAAGGTTCTTTGCCGCTGGAACGGTGAGGTCTTCTTCGCGGCGGAACCGGGGAGCAAGAATCACTCAGATCACGACCACACTGGTGGGTCGCGGCGGCATGAGCGGAGCGCCTTTGGTGACGACCGACCACGAATTGTGCGGCATCATCCAAAGGATCAAGCTGCCTGGATTCTTCCGTTCACCCAAGACGGTGGCGTCAATGATTCCCCCCGATCTGCTCCATGAGATCATCGAAACCGATCGGGCCGAACAGGAAACTGGTGGCGAGGCCGATTGAACTCGCTGATTCGCTTCGCTCTGGACACGCCAATTTCGCCCTGCCACAGCTATAAAGTTAACATGAAGAAGGGACTAAAGACGCTCATCGCCGGCATCCTGCTTTTTCTGATCGGGTCCTTTGTTGTTCCGCTGGCAATTATTATGCCGGTCATCTTAGGTGACTCAAATGAGCATCAGTTCATCATTCCGGGAAGTACAGCGGTCGAGATTGTGGAGCCGGGACGCTACTACCTGTGGAACGACTTTCAGACAGTTCATGACGGAAAGAGTTACAACCGTTCAGAGAGCATTCCAGATGGGCTTGAGATCAACGTGAAGAATGAGATTGGAAGCAGTCTTCTCTTCAGTAGCGACACTTCGATTTCCTCACGTACAGGACCTCACGTACAGGAAGCAGGGCGAAGAATAGCATTGGATATGTCGAAGTAGCGGAGCCCGGCAAGCTGACGGTGTCAGTGACGGGAAGTTCTGATCAGCGAGTCTTTTCCTTTTCTCAATCCGGAATCATGAAGATTCTCGGTGGCTTCGGTCTTTCGATGCTCTTGGCACTGGCGGGAACAGGTATTGCGATTTTGGGAATAGTCAAACTCGTGAAAAACAACCGGAAGGGCGAACAACAAAGGTGATAGCTGAAGCGAGGAACGAGGTTCCGACTGTGCCCCTGATTGAACAAGCCCGTTTGTCAGGATACGGGAAGCCATCCCGTCCTACGGCGGGCGGCATCAGACGATGCGCTCACGGATCGCTTTGGCGACTGCGGCGGTGGCGGTGTTTACCTGCAACTTGCGGTAGATGTTGCGCAGGTGCATGTCGACGGTGTGAAAACTGACGCTCACGCGATCGGCTATTTCCTTCTTGATCAGACCCTCGACCAGCAGTTGGAGGATTTCGTTTTCGCGTGGGGTCAGCCGGTAATCCTTCTGGGAGGCGGAGGATTGTTTGAAGAATCCAAGAATTCGGCTCGCGATCTGGGGATTGATCGGTGCACCACCGTCCTTCACCTGGCGGATCGCGCCGATGATTTCCGTGAGTGATGCGGTTTTCAACAGGTAGCCGGCCGCGCCGGCACAGATGGCGGAGAAGATCTTGTCCTCGTCCTCAAACACGGTGATCACCACGACTTTGATATCGGGGGCCTTTTCCACGAACTTGGAGATTCCTTCCAAACCGCTCATCCCCGGAAGTCCGACGTCCAACAAGATGACATCTGGAACCACGTCAGCGGCGAGCTTCGCCAACGCGTCTTCGCAGCGGGTGTAAGATTGCGAGCAGACCATGCCGTCCGCATCATTGATCGCTTCTGCCGCGCTGCGCCGATAGGACTCATTGTCCTCGATCAACCATACGTCTATGTCCCGAAGCGTGGTCATACGATTCATCGGAGTGGCAGGCTCACGCGGAGTTCGATGCGAGTGCCTTTTCCCGGTTCGCTTTGTATCTCAAGACTGCCACCGATGGAACCCGCGCGATCGCGGAGGTTCCCAAATCCGTTGCCGCGGGACTGAGCGGAGGCATCGAAGCCGATACCGTCGTCCTCCACACAGAGCCGGAGTTCACGCTGATCGATCCTGATCTCCACCGAGAGTTTCTGCGCCTGTGAATGGCGACGCGCGTTGTTCACCGACTCCTTGCAGGTGAGGAACACGTTGCGAGTGAAATCCAAGGGCAAGGGCCGGGAATCACTGTCGCCGCGTTCGCGAAGATCCAACTCGATGCCTTGCCCCGCAGCCCGGGCGACTGTGGCCATCTGTCGCCGCAGTTCGACAGTGTTGGAATTGCCGGCCTTCAACATCCACACAATGTCCCGCATGGAACCCGCGGCTTCCTGGGCCGTGGCCACGATCTCGCGAAACCTCTCCTCGTTGAGATCCGAGTCGCCCGCCTTGGCGATCCCCGTCTCGGCCAACAACGCAATGCTGCCGAGATTGCTGCCGACGTCGTCGTGCAGATCACCGGCGATCTGTTGTCTGATCCGGTGGGCCGCCTTGGCCGACTCGCGGCAACTGCGCACGCGGACATAGACCAAAGCCGCGAGCAAAATGGCGAGCAGACTTAGTCCGGTCCAAAGCAAGGTTGCCAGCACACTGTCCTCGATCTCGACACGAAGTTTTGTCAGGTCCAACCGCCGTTGCTCCAACAACCTCCGTTGATCAAGTCCGCGCAGGTGCTCCTGCCGATCCATCACGGGATGCCGGCTCGAGTAACCGTCGGTCACAAACTCCGGCCTCCATCGCGCGCCCGTGAATTGGTCAGATGCACTGACCTTGGTGCCTTGGGCGATATTGTCGCCGTCGGCTATGATCAGAACTTCCGCCATCGAGAGGACATGAGCCTGTTCGTTTTTCCAAAGTTGGTTGGCGGAGAGGCGCAGGTAACGAAACTGGTTTCTGCCAGCGACAATGATCACGGGATTCTCTCCGGGGTTGGCGAAGTCCCGCTCAGAGTGATCAAACAACACTTGGTGCTCACGGAACGTCGGATCGTACCCCGCGAGCAATTTGAAGCGGATAGGAAAACCCATCCCCGGTGAGTCCGCCGTGTCTGTCGGACGGGCAGGGAGCAGGTGGATTTCATCCGCGCGCCGGGAACGGCCGAGATCAATCTGCAACCATTTCAGCTCATTGGTGGGATCGGCATTGGCGCTCAGGTAACCGTTGGATGGACTCGCACCTTCCTTCACCGGAGGCCCCAGAATGCTATGACCGTCGGTCAGGTTCTGCCGCTGCCAGGCATCGGGAAACGACACCTCCCGCCCGCGTGCGATGGTCACCGTCTTGCCCAAGGCCACATTGCGTCCACCGGAGATCACCAACAATTCACCCAAGGCAGTTTGCCATTGGCCGGCCGATTCCGAATGCCCGGTAACAGTGAGTCGAAGATGGCGGGCAATGATACCGCCACAAATGAACAGCACGGGATGTCGGCCCGGATTGGCAAAGTCCTCCGCTTCCTGTTTCACCAAGGTCACCGGGTGGTTGAATTCGGCATCCACGGATCCCTCGATCCGAAATCGGCGGGGAAATCCATAGCCTTCGTCCGGACTGCCGGTCGCATTGATGCCAACCGGAACGAGCGCCACCGATTCCAGCGGATAATTGCCGCGCAGATCAATCTGCACGGCGAACGGATCCTGCTTGCTGGCGTGGGCGGAGGAATGAATTCCCAGCCGGCTACTGCTGGGCCGCCCACTGATCCGCGGAAGTGTTTTCAGCGTTCGCTCAACGTTGGCAAGCTCCTCAATGGTTTCGCGCAGCGCAGGACTGGCCAATCGCGCCAAACGGGGCGCCGGACCGACCTCGTCCGCAAACCCGGTGATAGGGCGCAAGAACAGGACGAAGATGATCACCAAGAAACGCATCGATTCATTCTTTGTACGTGCTCACGCGGAACTGCTCCGCCTGATCCGAACCGATCGTTCGCAGGCATTTGCGAAGACGGCGCGAAACCGTAGCCGCACTCACGTTGAGGTTTCCCGCGATGAGGATCCGATTTTCGAATTCAGCGAGGTGAACGACGAATCGATCGGCGTATCCTTTCGCGAAGAGTGGTGTGAACTGTCCCCAGTTCATGCCGGCGGATTTGAGCATGTTCACCACAAGTAACCCCCCGGGTTTCAGGCTCTGACGGGTCAAAGGGGGAAGTCCCTGCCAACAGATCTCCGGTTTCTCGACGTCACCAGGCACGGGTATGGAGAGATCTTCGATTACCGCGTCGAATTGGGCACGTCGTTGTTGCAGCCAAGCGAGCGCATCCGCCTGCGTGAAGCAGACTGAGCCAGACCAAGCGGACGAGACTTTGCGAAACAACTCGTATCCCCGCAGGTCGAGATCGACGCTGTGAACTTCAAGGTCCGATCCCGCTTTCCGCAACGGAGCGATCATCCCACCGCCGGCAAAACCGAGGAGACCCAACTCATGGCCCGGAGAGAATTCGGCGACGGCAGCCGCCAAGAAATCGAAGACGCTGTTCGTGGGTCCCGGCTCGCTCAGAATCTCGCTGAGTACACAACCGTTTTCCTTCATCCGATACCCGCGCAGCGTTCGCTGAACTTCGAAAGCCATGCGGAGTTTCTAAGCGATCCGGGGGCGGGAATGCGAGTCCGGCAATCGTGGATTCAGAGTCCCGTTCAGGGTAATTCGAGTATGCTCACCGGTGGAAATCTCAAGAACCGGACGTATTGTCCGCTTTTTCCTCGCCTGCCGCTTGCGCAGTTTTGCATAGTTCGCGCCCTCAAAAATGACAGCAGCAGGAACTTCCGATCTCTCCCATCCCGATCAATTTGTCCGCCGCCACATCGGTCCCAACATCGATGAGACCGTCGAAATGCTTCAGGCAATCGGTCACGATTCGCTGGCTGGCATGGTCGATTCGCTCGTGCCGGAATCCATCCGCCTGACGGAGGATCTGGACCTGCCCGAAGCGCTCACTGAACACGAAGGAATGAAGTATCTTCGGGCGCTGGCGGACAAGAATCAGGTCTGCAAATCCTACATTGGCATGGGCTACCACGATTGCATTGTCCCGCCGGTCATTCAACGGAACCTGTTCGAGAATCCGGGTTGGTACACCCAATACACGCCTTACCAGGCGGAGATCTCGCAGGGACGTCTGGAGTCGATGTTGAACTTTCAGTCAATGGTCTGCGATCTGACCGGTCTGCAGATCGCCAATGCCTCGCTACTCGACGAGGCGACCGCCTGTGCCGAAGCCATGACGCTGTGTCACCGCATCAAAGGCAAAGGTGGCCGCAACCGCTTCCTCGTCGCGGAAACCTGCCATCCGCAAAACATCGCGCTCGTGCAGACCCGCGCCGAGCCGCTCGGTCTCGAAGTCATTGTTTCAGCAGTCGACGAATTTGCGATCGACGATCAGGTCTTCGGCATCCTGCTGCAGTATCCGGATACCAATGGCACCGTGCATGACTTCGCCGAGATCGTTCAGAAAGCGCACGACGCCGGCGCCATGGCAGTTGTCGCCACAGACCTGCTCGCGCTGACGCTGCTGCGCGCCCCGGGTGAGTTCGGAGCCGATGTGGCCGTGGGCAGTGCCCAACGATTTGGTGTGCCCATGGGCTATGGCGGACCGCATGCCGCGTTTTTTGCAACGAAGGACGAATTCAAACGCAGCCTTCCCGGCCGCCTGGTCGGGGTGAGCAAAGATTCGCGCGGTCGTCCGGGTTATCGGCTGACACTTTCCACGCGGGAACAGCACATCCGCCGCGACAAGGCCACGAGCAACATCTGCACGGCCCAGGCGCTGTTGGCGAACATGTCCGCGATGTACGCAGTGTATCATGGACCGGACGGTCTCCGCGCCATCGCCCAACGCGTGAATTCCCTGACCACCATCCTCGCCAAAGGACTCGAACGCCTCGGGCATTGGGTCTCGATGGGTTTCCATTTCGATACCGTCCGGGTTGGGATCAAACAGGAATCCACCGCGAAAGATGTCCAAGATCTCGGGGAGACCGAAGGCATCAACCTGCGGAATTTCAACGTCAATGCCGTCGGCGTTTCACTCGATGAGACCACTTCGGCCGAAGATGTCGCGACGCTCCTGCGCGTTTTCAACGAGGGCAACGATCCCGATTTCACCGTCGAAGAAATCGCCAAGTCAATCGAGCGCGAGATTCCGGAACCGCTTCGCCGCACCAGCGAGTTCCTCACGCATCCGGTCTTCCACAAGTATCGATCGGAAACGGAGATGCTGCGCTACTTGAAACGGCTTGAGTCACGCGACCTTTCACTTACTGCTTCGATGATCCCGTTGGGTTCCTGCACGATGAAGCTGAACGCCGCCAGCCAGATGATTCCCATCTCGCTTCCCGGCTTGGCGAACCTGCATCCCTTTGCCCCCATCAAGCAGACGCGCGGTTATCTCGATCTGTTTGCCGATCTCGAGGACTGGCTCGCGACCATCACCGGATTTGAAGGCATCTCGCTCCAGCCCAATTCCGGTGCGCAAGGCGAATACGCCGGTCTTCTCATCATTCGCGCATTTCAGAAAAGCGAAGAACAGGAACATCGCAATATCTGCCTGATCCCGACCTCCGCACACGGCACCAATCCCGCCAGCGCCGTGATGGCCGGCATGAAGGTGGTGCCCGTCAAGTGCGACGAAGCCGGAAACATCGATGTCGAAGATCTGAAAACCAAGGCAACCACCCACGCCAACGAACTTTCTGCCCTGATGGTCACTTACCCATCCACACACGGTGTGTTCGAGGAAACGATCAAGGAGATCTGTGAAGTCATCCATGCCAACGGCGGACAGGTCTACATGGACGGCGCGAACTTGAACGCCCAGGTCGGACTATGCCGTCCGGGGGACATCGGTGCCGACGTCTGCCACATCAACCTGCACAAGACCTTCTGCATTCCACACGGTGGCGGCGGTCCCGGTATGGGACCCATCGGCGTCGCTGAACACCTCATCGATTTTCTGCCAGACCATCCCGTGGTGAATCTGGGGGGTGAAGATCCGATCGGACTGGTCTCCGCTGCCCCGTGGGGCAGTCCCAGCATCCTGCCGATCTCGTGGATGTACATCGCAACCATGGGGGGCAGCGGTCTCACCGAAGCCACCAAGTATGCGATCCTGAACGCCAATTATGTTTCCAAGCAACTGGCGAACCATTTCCCGACACTTTACCAGGGCCGCTCCGGTTTGGTCGCTCATGAATGCATCTTGGATCTGCGTGCGTTCAAGAAGACCACCGCCGAAGATGTGGCGAAACGTCTCATTGATTTCGGTTTCCATGCCCCCACGCTTTCGTGGCCAGTGGCGGGAACCCTCATGGTCGAACCCACCGAGAGCGAATCGAAGTTCGAGCTCGATCGCTTCTGTGAAGCCATGATCACCATTCATGCGGAAATGACCGAGGTGGAGAATGGTGAGATCGATGCCCAGGACAATCCGCTCAAGAACGCCCCGCACACGGGCGACATGATCGCGGATTCCGGCTGGGATCATCCCTATCCGAAAGAGCAGGCCGCCTATCCCGTCGAGGGGCTCTACGATTTCAAGTACTGGCCTCCGGTCGGTCGCATCGACAACGTCCATGGCGATCGCAATCCGATCTGCACTTGCGCAGGGATGGAAGACTTCGCCGAATAGCAAAGGCATTCGACAACTCAAGCGCCCGCGATTCCCCTGGTCACCGAGAATGGCAGTCTTGTTTCCGTTTGGGTGCATGACTAGAGTCGCGCCGTGATTTCGGTTTTCAAACACGCCAGATGGGGTTTGCTGTTGTCGGTTCTGCTCTGTGGCAGCACCGCCGAATCGCGGGGTCAGGCGACCAACCAGGTATTGAATGGCCTGATCTATGGCAGTTTCGAAAAATGGACGAACTGCCTGGCACTCCATGATCGGGAGAAACGCTACCAGGCTGTGGTGGCGACGGATGCGGGGGCGCGAATCCTGCATTACTCCTACGATCTGCTGAACATCCTCTACTGGAATCCTGAAGCGAATGGCAAGACGCTCGCCAACGCGCGGAAACCGTTCTACCTCGGCGGTTACCAATGCGACATCGGACCTGAGACACAAGGGCTGCCGTCGCGTCCCGAGCTTTCGGTCGGGCAACACAAATGGCGTTCACCCCGAGACTTCACGGTGGACACGGTTTCCCCAATCGATGCCCGCTTGGGCGTACGCCTGTACAAAAGCATCACCATCGATCCGGACACCGGTGAGCTCGGTCTCATGCAGCGGCTGCTGAACGTATCGGAAGATCCGATCTCGTATTGCCTGTGGGATCGCACGGTCTGCAAGGGGAAAGGTTTTGCCTTCTTCAAACGCAATCCAAAAAGTCGTTTCGAACATGGCCTGTCGACGTTGCGCGCGCAGGGTGATCGCTTTTACTACGAGGAGATCGACGCACTACCGGAAAATGTGAAGACCTACGGTGACACCGTGGTGATCGATACCAGCAGTGGTTCGGCGAAGATCGGCGCCGACACCCGCACCGGCTGGGTTGCCTACGTGCTTGGGCGGCTGCTGTTCATCAAATACTTCCCGATTGATCCGAATGGTGACTACGCCGATGGCAACAACACCTTGGAAATCATGTGGACGGGGACAGTGACCGAGCTTTCACCTTTGAGCCCGGTGGTTCGTCTCGCGTCGGGCAAGGTCTACGATTTTCCCGCCCGCTGGATGCTCAAGCCCTTGAAGCGTGAAGTGAAAAGCTTCCGCGATGTGCGCAAGCTATTGGACGAGATCGACGCGAGCCCGTTCGAGGAGAAGTGAATTCACATTCGCCCGTGGCGCAGGATGGAGATCATCAGACCCAGGGCCATAAAAGCGGATAGGATAAATCCGCTCAATCCCAGCCGCGGGTCGAGACCCGCGTGAACAATCAAGGCCGAGCCGATGATGAGTGACGCCAGCACCAGCGCGTAGGCAATGCGATTGCTGACGCGTTCGGCGGATTCGATCGCCGGCTCAAGCCCGCGATGTTCAAAGTTGATTTTGGCGTCGCCCGTCTTGATCTGCGAAATGATGCGGCGCAACTCGGAAGGAAACTCACGGGCCAGCTCGCTGAAGTCCCGACCGAACTCCAACATGCTGCCGGCGAAGCGTTGGGGGCGGAGACGGGCGAGACGGGCTTTCTTCATGAACGGCTCGGCCTGCTCCACCAGATTGTGCTGTGGATTCAGATGACGGACGAGTTCTTCAGTCAGGCTGAGCGCCTTGAGCATCACGAAGATATCCGGCGGCAAGCGCAACCGGTTCTTGGTGGTGAGCTCGAAGAGTTCGGTCACCAGCTTGGCAAATTTCATTTCCCCGGCCGGCCGGTAAAAATGCTGATGCATGAAATCGGCGACGTCTGCTTCGAGTCCTTCACGGGAGGGTTCCGAGTCCGACGCGGCGAGTTTCAAGAGGGCGTTGGAGACACTGATTTCGTTGCGGCGGGCGATACCCCAAACCATGTCCACAAAGGTTTCCCGGGTGCGGATATCGACGAAGCCCATCAGGCCGAAGTCGAGGAAGCAGATGCGATTGCCGGGGAGAATGTGAATGTTTCCCGGATGCGGGTCGGCGTGGAAGAAACCAAACTCAAAGATCTGCTTCATCACGAGGTCGGCGATGCGGCTGGCGATCTCGGTGCGATCCAGCTTGGCTTCCGCGAGTTGATCGAGACGCGAGGCCTTGATCGCATCGATGTATTCCATCGTGAGCACCCGGGAAGTGGAGGCGGTGTAGTAGACCTTCGGAACGTAGATCGTCTCCTCCTCGTCAAACTGCCACGCGAAGCGTTCCAAGTGGGCGGCCTCCCGTGAAAAATCCAATTCGCGTTCGAGACTCTTGGCGAGTTCCTCAACGACCGCGGTGGGGCGATGGACGTCCCAGCCCTCCAGGTGACGTTCCATCATCCACGCGATCTGCTGCATGATCTCGAGATCCAGAGCGGCGTTTTGGGCGATACCCGGACGTTGCACCTTTACCACAACGGGTTCGCCGGACAGCAACACCGCGCGGTGCACCTGGGCAATCGAGGCCGCACCCAGCGGATTCTGTTCGATCGATCCGAAGATGCTTTCGATCGGAGCTTTCAGTTCCTTCTCAACCACCTCACGCAGCGCATCGAATTCAATGGGCTCCACCTCGTCCTGAAGTTTCTTCAGTTCATCTGTAAACTCCTTCGGCAGCAGGCGAGTACGGGAGGCAAACAATTGGCCGAGTTTGATGAAAGTGGGACCGAGCTCTTCGCAGGCCCTACGCAGGCGTTCCGGCTGCGTCAGTCTGGCGATCGCGGCCTGGGCTTCGCGGTTTTGCAGCAGCGGAATACGTCGGACACTTGGCAGCCCGATGCGGGTGGTGAGATCGCGAAACCCGTACTTCAGCAAGACGCTGACAATCTGTCGAAAGCGCTGGGCGTGTTGGATCGTGCGTCCGAGTTTCTTGAAGCGACTGACAAACATTGGCGTACGGCGCGAACAACCGCGGCGAGGCTGGGATTCTTAAAGCGGCCCATGCCACCCGCAAGCGAATTCACCGAGGGATCACGGTTTGACCTTGATCTTCCTTTTCTCCGGATCGGGATTGCGGCGGAACAGCACGATGACGTGGCCGATCGAGGCAATGAGCGTGCTGTTCGTCACTTCCGCGAGTTTCGTGGTGAGATCTTTGCGGTCGTCCTTGTGCTCAACGAAACGCACCTTCACGAGCTCGTGCAGTTCCAGCAATTCGCCCACACTCTTGATGAAGGCGTCGCTCAAGCCGGCCTTGCCAACCTTCGTCATGGCTTCCATTCGCTGGGCGATGCCGCGCAGTTGTTTCTTTTGTCGTTGCGTCAATTCGTCGGACACACCCACTCGATAGCGGTTGTCGGGAATCATCGCGAGCGAATTTGTTGCTGACATCGTGGTCGGATCGGTTTTCCCTTTGAAGCAAGGAATCCCAGATCATCCGCCATGAGTCATACCCAGAATTATCTCGAATCGGTCACCCTCGACGAAGTTGAAGTCGAGACCCTCGTCAACTACATCATTCTCGACTGCGTGGAAGTCGCCGCCAGTGACATTCACATCGAGCCGTGGGAGGAGACTCTCGCCGTCCGTGCCCGGATCGCCGGCGTGCTGACGGAAATGATTCACCTGCCATTGGACCTGAAGGAAAAGATCCCGGGCCGATTCAAGGTGATGGGCAACATGGCTTCCCATTTGGTCGGGGTCGGCCAGGACGGCAAGGCGAACATGGGAGCCGAGTTCGGCAACATTCAGTTGCGTATCTCGATCATGCCCACGGTCAACGGCGAGAAGGTCGTCGCCCGTATCTTTGATCCCTCGACCCGCGGTTTTGACATCAACCAGCTGGGCTTTGATGACACGACGCTGAATGAGTTCATCGAGCTGCTCAACAAGCCTAACGGCCTCATCCTCCTGAACGGTCCGACCGGTTCCGGCAAAACGACCGCAATGTATTCTGCTCTCAACTATCTCATCGAGAAACATGGCACGACGATGAGCATTGCGACGGTTGAGGACCCCGTTGAAGTTCCGCTGGCCACAGTTGCCCAGGCGATGCTCAATCCCGGCATGGAATTCGGCTTCTCCGAGGCGCTCCGCTCGCTCATGCGCCAGGATCCCGAGGTGATCATGGTTGGCGAGATTCGCGATTCGGAGACGGCCAACATCGCTATTCAGGCGGGTCTAACGGGTCACTTGGTGATCAGCACGGTCCACTCCGGAACGACCGCGGGTGTATTCGCCCGTCTGATCAACATGAAGATCGAACCCTTCCTGCTGGCCTCCAGCATCCTGGGGATTCTTGGTGTCCGACTTGTCCGCAACAACTGCGAATACTGTGCGCTTCCGTATGAGCCAGATCCGTCGCTGTTACGCAACCTCACCGCCGAGCAAATCGAAAACGGATCCTTCCGCCGGGGAGAAGGTTGCGAACAGTGTGCCGGCACCGGTTATGGCGGTCGTATTTCGCTGACCGAACTGCTCCGCATTTCCGAACCGATCCGGGATGCGGTGCTCGAAAAGAAACCGACGCGCCATATTCAGCAATTGGCCATTGACGCCGGCTTGCGGACGCTCTGGGACAGTGGCATCAGCCGGGTTCTGACAGGTGAAACCACGATTGAAGAAGTGGCCAAGAAGACCGCCACCGACCAGATCTGATCTTTTAGTCAATCCCTTGGGAAACGCGCGTCCGTTTCAGGCGCGCGTTTTTCGTACATTTCCAGAATTCGGGTTGCGATACGGCTTCGTCCATTTAAAGTCGATGAACCTCCACCTGTATCCGTCTGAAGATGATCGTCGTGAAAAGACTTCTTGTAATCGCCGCCGCTTTTTCGATTTCGGCCACCGCCATGGCGCGCTCGTTGCCTTCCGCATACGAAGGCGTGGTCGAATTCTCGCCGGACATTGAGCCGATCCTGAAGGCGAACTGCTACTCCTGCCACGGTCCCAAGAAGCAGAAAGGCGGCCTCCGTCTAGATTCGCAGAAGTCGGCGCTGCTGGGCGGCGACGAAGGCAAGGTGATCGTGCCGGGCAAAAGCGCGGAGAGCAAATTGATCCATGTGATCGCGGGCTTCGAGGAGGACAAATTGATGCCCCCGAAAGGAGAACGGCTCTCGATCGATCAGATTGCCAAGCTACGACGCTGGATCGATGACGGTGCCATCTGGCCGGAGTCCAAAGAACCGGAACCGCGCGTGGTTTCCGATCATTGGGCGTTTCAAAAGATTGTTCGTCCCAAGGTTCCCCCAGTCGCTGATCACGTGGACAATGCGATCGACGGCTTTGTCTTGCGGCGACTCCATTCGGAGGGGTTGAGTGCCTCTTCGCGCGCAGATCGGACCACCTTGATCCGACGGCTTTCCCTGGATTTGCTCGGCTTGCCGCCGACCTTGGAGGAGGTTGAACACTTTCTCGCGGACGACGGCCCGAATGCTTATGCAACCTTGGTTGATCGGTTGCTCGCTTCCGAACATTTTGGCGAGCGTTGGGGACGCCACTGGCTCGATCTCGCGCGTTACGCGGACAGTGATGGCTACGAAAAGGATCGTGCCCGGCCTTACGCCTATGTCTTCCGCGATTGGGTGATCAAGGCGGTGAACGATGACATTCCCTTCGATCGATTCAGCAAGATGCAACTCGCCGGTGATCTTCTTCCTGATGCGGGTCAGTTTGAAAAACTCGCCACCGGTTTCCATCGTCAGACGCTCACCAACACCGAAGGCGGAACGGACAAAGAAGAGTTCCGTTGCAAGAACGTCGTCGACCGCGTGAGTACCACCTCAACCGTCTGGCTCGGCGTCACCATGGGATGTGCGGAATGCCACTCGCACAAATACGATCCGTTCAGTCAGCGCGAGTTCTATCAGCTGTTTGCCTTCTTCAACGACGCGTCAGAGAAGAACATCCCCGCGCCACAGTCGCAGGAGTTGCAAAAATACAATGCGGCTCTGAAGACATGGGAGGGGGAAAACAAGCAACGCACGGCCGCGCTGAGCGCGGATCAAAAGAATGGACTGCCCGATCGATTTGCAGAATGGGTGAAGTCTGCGCCTGCTCCCAAAACGTCTTGGCATGTTCTGAAGCCGGCCAAGCTGATCGCCAAGCGCGGCTCCACCCTGAAAACTGCAAAAGATGCCGTGGTGATCGCATCCGGTACGAATCCGGGAACAGACACCTATGTCTTCGAAGCCACCAGCGGACTGCCATCAGTGCGCGGTGTGCGGCTGGAGGCCATTGACGATCCCAGTCCGAAGAAGGGGCCGGGCCGGTCTTCCGACGGCAACTTTGTGCTCACCCGTTTCAGTATCGAAGCCACGCTGCCCGACGGGAAGAAGCGGACGCTCACACTGCAGAATCCCAAGGCAGACTTCTCGCAGGTGCGCTTCGATGTGAAATCGAGCATCCTCGGCAAGACCTCCACCGGTTGGGCGGTTTCGCCGAAGAAGAGTGAATCTCACGTGGCCGTCTATGAGGTGAAGGAAAAGGTGAAACTACCGGCGGGAACGAAGCTCACCTTCTCGTTGGAACACAACTACAAGACCACCTATTTGCTGCAACGATTCCGCATTTCGATCACGGATTCTGAAGGTCCGTTCATACCCACGCTTGGCGGCAACGAAGGCATTGGTCAGATTCTCGCAAAGTCGACCGAGCACCGGACCAAAGCAGACAAAGCGCAGCTGCTCGCATATTTCCGTGACCACGTGGATTCGCAGTCGGTCACGCTGCGCAAGGCGTATGATGATCACAACACCAAGAAACCCAAGTATCCGCCAACCATTGCGGCGACCATGATTGCGGAACCCAAAGGGAGAACGACTCACGTTCACAAACGTGGCAACTTCATGGACAAGGGCGACGAGGTACCACCGCTGACACCGGCGGTGCTGCATCCGCTGAAACCGCGCGGCAAGAAACCGGATCGACTGGATCTCGCGAACTGGCTGTTCGAAGAAGAAAATCCGCTCACCGCACGGGTTACCGTGAATCACGTGTGGAAGAATCTGTTCGGTCGCGGATTCGTGAGCACGGTGGATGACTTCGGCACGCGCGGTGACAAACCCTCACATCCCGAACTGCTCGATTGGCTCGCCACGGAATACCGTCGTCTCGGCTGGAGTCGGAAGGCCCTGATCAAATTCATCGTGATGTCGGCAACCTATCAGCAAACCTCGCAAATGCGACCGGAGCTGTTGAAGCAGGATCCGCTCAACATGCTGTTCGCCCGCCAATCCCGTCTGCGTCTGGAAGCCGAAATCGTTCGCGACTCGTATCTCACCGCGAGCGGACTCCTGAAGCGCAAGGTCGGCGGTCCCAGCATTCGTCCACCATTGCCCAGTGACATCGCGGCGTTGGGCTACGCCAACAGCGTCAAGTGGAAGGAGAGCGAGGGCGACGAAAAGTATCGCCGCGGGATGTATATCTTTTTTCAGCGATCAGTCCCGTATCCCATGTTGATGACCTTTGACGCGCCAGAATCAACCGCGACCTGCGTGCGACGGGAACGCTCCAACACCCCGTTGCAGGCGCTCACATTGCTCAACGATCCGGTATTCTTTGAATGTGCCCAAGCCCTCGGCAAACGCATGACAAAATACTCGGAAGGCGCGAAACTGAAGCAACGAATTGCTCACGGTTTTCGTCTTTGCGTTTCCCGTGAACCGACAGATGCCGAACTCGATCGGCTGGCCGGCCTCTACGAAACAAATCTGCAACTGGCGAAGGCCGATTCGGCAGGTGCCGCCAAGACGGTAGGTGCCAAGGACGGCGAAGCGAACGTTGCCGAGCGGGCAACGATGGTTGCGCTGGGACGCGTGATGCTGAACCTGGATGAATTCATTACCCGAGAGTGATGCGTATGAACACTGAGATGTCTCCACAGGAAGTGGTCGATGTGACCCGCCGGGATTTCCTGGCTACGGGCACGACCGGATTGGGAACGCTGGCCTTGGCCTCGTTGTTGCAGAAGGACGGACTGTTGGCGCCCGGTGCGAACGCCGCTCTGCGCACCGATCCCTTGGCCCCGAAGTCGACCCACTTCACGCCCAAGGCAAAGAACTGCATTCTGATCTATTTCGAGGGTGCGCCGAGTCACGTCGACCTGTTCGATCCCAAGCCGAAGCTCAACGAAATGGATGGGCAGGCTTTGCCGGAGTCAATGTTGGAGAAGGTCCGCTTCGCCTTCATCAAGAAAGAGGGCGTCCGCCTCATGGGATCGCCCCGGTCGTTTCGATCGCACGGCCAATGCGGGGTGGAACTGTCCGATCTGCTGCCGCATTTGGGCAGCTGCGCCGACGACATCGCGTGGATTCGCGGTATGCACACATCGCAGTTCAATCACCATCCCGGTCAGTTGTTGATGAACAGTGGCTCGCCGCTGTTTGGGCGTCCGACTTTCGGCGCGTGGTTGAACTATGGCTTGGGCAGTCAGTCCGAGGATCTGCCCGGTTACGTCGTCTTGACGGCCGGCCGGGGATCGAGCGGCGGATCAAGTGCATGGTCCAGCGGTTTTCTGCCGACGACGTACGCCGGTGTGCTGTTCCGCAATTCCGGCGATCCGGTGCTCAATCTTTCAAATCCACCAGGAATCACTCCCCAGATGCAACACCTCGGGTTGGATGCCATCGGTGATCTCAACAAGCTACGCTACAAGTATGTAGCGGACCCGCAGATCTCCTCGCGCATTGCCGCCTACGAACTTGCCGGCCGGATGCAGACCGCCGCGCCGGAGCTGATGGATCTGTCGAGCGAGTCGGAAGAAACGAAGAAGGCCTACGGTCTCGACCGCACGACGCCGAACATCAAGAACCGGGGCGGCGGCAAGGGGACCTATGAAACATTCGCCCGCAATTGTCTGCTCGCGAGACGGCTCGTGGAGCGTGGAACCCGCTTTGTCACCTGTCTACACGCCTCTTGGGATCACCACAGCAACATCAACAATGAGCTGCCTTTCTGCGCCGGCATGTGTGACCAGCCAATCGCGGCCTTGATCAAGGATCTGAAGCAGCGAGGTATGCTCGACGATACCATGGTGATCTGGGCATCCGAATTTGGGCGTACACCCTTGGGCGAAAACCGCACGAGCCGATCGGGAGTCACGGGTCGCGACCATCACCCTTATGCGTTTACAACATGGATGGCGGGCGGCGGGATCAAAGGTGGCCAAATCATCGGCAAGACGGATGACATCGGTTGGAACGTGGTTGATGAGCGAATCTCAGTTCACGACATGCATGCCACGATTCTGGATCGCTTCGGCTTCAATCACGAAGACCTGACCTACCGCTTCCAAGGACTCGATTTCCGCCTCACCGGCTTCGAAGGCGCCAACGTGGTGAAGAAGCTGATCGCTTGAACCGGGTGAACAGTTTTCCTTTGGCATTCGTGGGGATTGGAATCACGCTTTCTCGCGATGGCCATCTCGGCGAAGCAGTTCGCATCCCTGCAAGAAAAGACCCAACGAGGACGCAAGAAGTCCGAGGGTGAAGTCGGCGAACGAACCGGAAATGTTGACGGCCTGATCATCCTCGGTATCGACCCCTCGCTGCGGGGCACCGGTTACGGCGTGATTCGCATGGAGTCCCCGCATCCCGCCACTCTGGCGGAGGGCACCATCAAATGTCCCACATCGTGGGAACACTCCCGTTGCCTGGCTCACATTGCCCGGGAACTTCGCCAGGTGGTAAGCAAGACCACGCCAACAGTGTGTGCGGTTGAAGGGGTCTTCTTTGCACAGAACCTGAAGACCGCGATTATAATGGGCCAGGCGCGTGGTGCGGCCTTGGTTTCCGCTGGCGAAGCCGGCATGGATGTTTACGAGATCGCCACGCGGAAGGTGAAGCAGGCGATTGTCGGCTATGGCGGCGCGCAAAAGGAGGCCGTTGCCAAAATGGTTCAGCGCATGTTGAATCTGCCCGAACCGCCGGCACCCGATGCGGCGGACGCGCTGGCGCTGGCGCTGACCTATGCGCACATGAACACTGGCTTCAATCTGAAGCCGCTCAAAAAGATTTAAGTGATTACCTTTCTAAGAGGAAAACTGGTCGAGGCCATCCCGACCCGGGCGATTGTCGAAGTGAACGGTGTGGGCTACGAAGTGCTCATTCCCTTGTCCTCCTTCGACAAACTCCCCGGAGCCGGACAAGACGTTCAACTGCTCACGCATCTGCAGGTTCGCGAAGATGCCCACGTGCTCTACGGATTCCGGACCGCGGAAGAGCGGGAATTGTTTCGCCTCCTGATAAGCAACGTGAAAGGCATCGGCCCCAAGCTCGCGCTCAACATTCTCAGCGGCACCAATCCGGTTTCATTCAAGAGCGCCATCGCCAATGCTGATGTGAAAGCGCTGTCGTCCATCTCGGGTGTGGGCAAGAAATCCGCTGAGCGCATCGTGGTGGATCTCAAGGACAAGATCGGTCCCATCGAGGCGTTTGCATCTGCGGGCGGATCCGCGGCGACCTCGTCGTCCGATGACCACCGCCTGAATGACGCCGTCCTCGCACTTGCCGCCTTGGGCTTCAAACAGGAAGACGCCCTCAAGAGTGTCAAAGCCGCCATGGCAATGCTCGGCGAAAAGGCAACGGTCGAGGAGCTCGTTCGCGCCTCTCTGAAGAAGTAGATTCCGATCGCTATCCAGCACGACACCGTGGCCAAGCCGACTTCCAAACCGAAATCAGAAGTGGTCGTGCCGCAACAGGCGGATTGGAAAAATCGCGTGTTCGCGCGGATCATCTGGCTTATTTCAAGCCTGTTGGCCGCGACCCTGCGCTGGCGTTGGCAGGACGATTCCGGGGCTTTCGAATCGGAGCCGAAGAAACCGGTCATCTTCTGTATCTGGCACAACCGGCTGGCCTTGGCCGTGATCCTCTACCGACGCCATGTGCAATCCCGCTGGCCGCACCGAAAACTTACGGCGATTGTCAGCGCGAGTCGCGATGGCGGATTGTTGTCCCGGACCATGGCACTGTTTGGCGTGCACACGGTCCGCGGCTCTTCGAGTCGCCGAGGAACGCAGGCCTTGCGTGAGGCCATGTCCGTGTTGAGCGACGGACTCGATCTGTCCGTCACGCCGGACGGACCGCGCGGGCCTTGCTACGAACTGCAGCCGGGCGTGGTGACCCTGGCCCAACTGACCGGCTGCAAGCTCATTCCGGTGTCCTATCACCTGAGCTGGAAGATTCGGTTGAAGAGTTGGGATCGCTTTCAGATTCCCTTGCCCTTTGCGCGCTGCGAGGTGCGACTGGACGAGGCCATTGAGATCCCGCGCAATTTGAATGCAGACGAATTGGTGAAAGTCCGCGAAGACGTCACCCAGCGGATGATGGCGATCACGAAGGACTGACGAGTCGCTTCAAGCCGGCAAGCGATGGGTAGCTGATCACTTCAAGTTCGCAAGATACTCGATCAGATCGCGCAGGTTGCGTTTGCCGAGCATGGCGTGAAGGCCGACGGGCATTCCGGACAATCCTTTGCGGCGGAAGGTGATGTCCTGCTTGTTGATGGTCACCACGCCATCCTCAAACGAGACCAGGTCCAGTTCCGTTTCCGTCTCGCGTTTCACCACCCCGGCAAATTCCGCACCCCCGTCCTCGGGACCGCCGTTGATCTCGATCGTGATGTTCTCAAATCCCTCCGCGATCTTGGCGCTGGGTTGAACCAATGACTGCAGAAGGTATTCGCGATTCTGCTTGGCCCCGATATGGGTCAGCTCGGGCCCGGCCTCGCCACCCTTGCCATCAATCTTGTGGCAGCGGGAACATTGCACGTCACGACGGCTCTTGAAGATTTCCGCGCCTCGTTCGGCATCGCCACCGTTCAATGCCCCCCGCCAAGGAGCCAGCTCGCCCGCAGCGATCTGCGCCGTGTCGAATTTCTCCACGCGTTGTTTGAGGGCCTTCGACTTGCGTTGGGCGGCAGCCTCGAGCACATCCAATTGCAAAGCTCCATCAAGTTTCCCACCGGTCAACTTGCTCATCCAGGCGGTCAGAATCTTGTCGGCTCGGCCGGACCGCAGGGTGCCAAGTGCGGCAAATGCCATCTGCTTCTCGACCACGGAACCGCTATCCAAGGCCGTCGCCAAATGACTGAGCGCGTCCTTCGCGGAAAGGCTGCCAACCAACCCGACGGCGGTTGCCCGCAGCTTTTCGAGGTCCGTATTCAAGGCGGTCTCGATGGCGTTGTTCAACGCCGGACTCTTCAACGCGGCGAGAGCTTTGAGGGCGGCGCGGCGTATTTCTGCATCCGAATCGGACCCGGTTGCCAGATCGTTGACGGTGGCCAGGCTGTCCCGCAGTCGCAACTTCACCACAGTATCAATGGCGGCCAGTTTGACGGTGGTGGGCGCCGTATTCAGAATCTTATCGACGTTTCCTTTCAACGCCGTGATGGCGGCTCCAGGGCTACGTTTGCCAAGCGGCCGATACACACCCATCACGCGATCGCGATCATGCGGTTCGCCCCAGGTACCGAGCGCGAACAAGGCCTCACTGCGCAGCTCGGGGGACACCTTGGAACTGCCGGCGTAATCCGCCAGGGCCTGCGCCTGAGTCAGACCGCCGTTGCGGAAGTTGGCGTTGATCACGCGCAACGCGAGCATGTTCGAATACTTCTCCGGCACCTTGGGCAACGCCTTGACAAGCGAGGCCAGTTGGATTTGCGCGCGTTCGATGGGCGCGTCGTTGATGGCGCGCGCGGCTTCGACAACGAGCCGCGGATCTTTGTCCTTCAGGAACATGGAAATCTCCGGACGACCCAATTTGCGCATGGCGAGCAGAGCGGCCATGCGGACGGCGGCAGAGCGATTCGCACCGGCTTTCTTGAGTATGGCCGGGTTGTTGATGCCGACCAGGGCCATGACGCCGGCGTGGCACAGGTAAGCGTCCTCGCCGTTGTTCGTCTTGAGCATGGCGAGAATCGCAGGCACGTTGTCCGCCTTCGGCAGTTTGGCCAAGGACATGGCCGAGTGAAACCGAACGCGGGCGTTCTTGTCTTTCAAGGCACCGACCAAGGCCTTCGTGCCGGCCCAGTATTTCGCTTCGCCAAACACCTTTGCAACCTGGGCGCGAATCTCCGCATCCTCATCCGTCAATAGTTTAGCAATCGATTCGAACGCGCGGCCGGCGTCCCGGCCGATGATACCAAGACTCCAGATGGCGTGAAGGCGGGCGAGTTGGTTCCCGCTCTGCTTCGCTACCTCGGACAGCGCAGCAGCCGACTTGATTCCGCGCGCGGCCAGTTCCAGATGCGATTCCTGGCGAACGCGCCGGTCTTTGTGACCCAACAGACCGATCAAGTGTTTGGAGTCGCGTTCTTCAAAGCCTTCACCGATCAGGGTCTTCGTTTGCGCAACGACGGCGTCAGTCTTCGCAGCCTCATGCGTGATCTTATAGATGCGACCCTTGCGTTGTCGCGTCCATCCCTGCCCCCAATCGGCAAAGTAGAGTGAACCATCCGGACCGAATTCCAGATCGGTCGGCTGCATCATGCCGCTGAAGAATTCGCTCTTGTCCAATTCGAACGAGGCACCCTTGGGCTTCACGGAGAACGCCTGGATTTTGCTGTTCACAATGTTGCCCTTGAAGTGGCAGAGGAAGAAGTGGTTGTCGAACTTGGAGGGCAAACCCGTTCCCGGATAGTAGACCAAACCCGAGGGTCCATTGCCGATATTGCTGATGGGCGGCAGATAGGCGGCGGGACGAACACCGATGTCCGCAATCGGATTCTCAACTTCGACGCCATTGTAGTCTGCCTGGCGCGAATTGTGGGAAACCCAGATGTGCTCATACTTCCACGGCACCAGGTCGAATCCCAGCGGGGCGTGTTGATAGCCCACCCGCCAGCCGCTATCGGCACCTTCCACGACGTAGACGAGGCGTTCTTCATCGCCGTGGTCAAAGTCGTTGTCGCCGGTGAAGAGATTGCCGTAGTTGTCGAACGCGAGCTCCTGTGGATTGCGCAGGCCACGATGCACGACTTCCATTTCCGTGCCGTCGAGATTGCAGCGAAACACCGCGCCTTCATCGGGATAGGCCAAGAGATTCAGCTCCTTGGTCACCACCGTCGCGCCCCGATCTCCAATACTGAAATACAGTTTGCCGTCCGGACCGATAGCCAATCCGTGCATGTCGTGACCGGTGAAACTGAATCGTACACCGTAGCCGTAACTCATCGATTCGCGACGTTTGGCTTTGCCGTTTTCGTCGATACCTTCGAGCTCCCAGAGATGCGGAATGTTGGTGAAGTAGACCTTGCCCTTGCGCGCCATGATGCCAGAAGCGATGCCGTCGAGAACGGAATCAAACTTGTCCGCATAGATGGACGAGAAGTCCGCCTTGCCGTCTCCATCACGATCTTCGAGCAGCCGGATAACTTCCGTTTCGATGCCCAGTTCCTCGAACTGC
>Ga0055584_100001020_pt1 | contig 27095 bp, 29 predicted proteins | sample OSDHelmetaG_FD_58716 | JGI IMG/M metagenome (GOLD analysis project Ga0055584, IMG submission 58716) | Pelagic marine sediment microbial communities from the LTER site Helgoland, North Sea, for post-phytoplankton bloom and carbon turnover... | ecosystem: Environmental > Aquatic > Marine >...
GCGCCCGGGACCGGTCTACCTGCGGGCTGACCAGTGCATGGGTGGTCACCAAATCATTCTCACGGGCATATTCGTAATAAGCAGAAACGTTTTTGCCGAACTGGCTTTGTTCAGAGTCAAAGGCATCACAGGCAGCACCATAAGACGATAGCATGACGTTCATGAAGTCGGGGCTGCGGCCAAACATACCGCAGGTATAGTCGCTCCATATCTTGAACATCTTGCGGCGACGGGTGAGATCGTCGGCAGATTTGGGTTGGATAAACGACAAGCCAACGCGGTCACCGGTCGTCGGCGACTCATAAGTCATCTTGTCGATCATATCGGGTTGGTTTTGCAGATCGCACAGCTCGGCCATGGTTCTGGCACCACCCGCGAACCGAACGTCTGTCGTTACATCCTTAACGCGCTCGCCATCGCACCAGATTTCCCGGTCATCGCGAATGCCATCCAAATATTGAGCTCCTGTCCTGATACCCATAGCCTGCCTGTCCATAAATTATATTTTATGGGATCAGCATATCCTGTGGATGGGTCCGGGAGCAATTGCGCCCGACTATTTAGCGAACCGGCATATTTTTTCTGCAGGAAGCCAGCAGTGAAAGAACCTCGAAGGGTTCTTCGACCAATATGTAGCAAGGGATACCCTTGGGTTCGAGATACTCCTTGGCGGCGACGTTATGTTTGTGCTCGCCCATAAAAGTCACATAAACCGGTTTGTTAGGGTATTTTTTCGACAGATCGACAATGAAATCCATCTTTGGAATACCGGTTTCGGTTGTCAGCATCATTATAACAACAACGGCATCGATGTTACGATCCGCTAAAACAGCATCCAGGGCATCGCCATAGGCTTTCTCATACCCCACAAGCCCAACACTGCCAAAAATATCAACCGGATTGCGCATCCGGATAAAAGGCGGGGCATATTCCTGCAATCTTTTACAGGTCTTGGCTTCGAGATCAGGGACCTCCAAATCAAGAGACCGACAGATATCTGTCAGACAAACCGTAAACGCGCCTGAGGGCGACAGGAATGACACCCGATTGCCCCGAGGCAGACTTTGGGTATCCAATGCCTTGGCAACCTGGAACAGATGCGAATATTTGCGCAAGCGCGTCACACCGGCCTGTTCAATAGCACCATCGACCACCCGACCGTCGGCGGCCAGTGATCCCGTATGAGCGACGGCAGCTGCAGCGCCGGCATCAGATGCGCCACCTTTCAGCAAAAAGACGGGCTTCTTTTGTGAAACCCGGCGGGCGACACGCAGGAACCGTTTCGGATTTTTTATGCTTTCGAGATACATGAAGATAGATTTTGTCTGATCGTCGTATCCGTAATATTCAAGCAGATCACATTCATCGAGATCAGCCTTGTTACCCAGGCCGCAAGACCGTGCGATGCCGTAATTCTCTGCCGACATAATGTGACGCAGCGAAATACCACAGAAGTTGCCGGTCTGAGTGATATAGGAAACAGAGCCGCGCGGAATATCACCAAGGGGGAAAAAGCTCGAGGTGTAGGATGACGGCACCGATACATGGCCAGTGGTATTAGGCCCCAGGACACGCGCTCCCGATTCCCGGATAGCGGCAATCAATTCGTCCTGTAACGCCTCGCCAACATGATCAACTTCGGAAAATCCGCTGGCCGCCAGAACAATCGCCTTGGTCCCCTTGGCACCCAGCGCCCGAACCGTTTCCGGCGCGAGAGATGCTGGCAAGGTGACCACAGCCTGATCAATATTATCAGGCAATTCATCGATGGATTTGTAGACTTTGTAGCCTTCGATTTCACCGCCACGCGGATTCACCAGATACACATCACCTTTGTACCCGGCATCACGCATATTTTTGACGACGACATTGCCTGGCTTACCCGCCGTCGAGGACGCACCGATGACGCATACGCTTTCCGGCGCGAAAAACTTTTTCATAACATCGGCCATGTCAGGAAGAAGTCCCGTCGGCCTCTGAATCTGAAAGCACGATCAACGCATCAACGGCCACTGCTTTTGAACCCCGAATAATCATGGGGTTGATATCAATCTCTTCTATTTCAGGATGATCGAGGGCCACCTGACCAACAGCCATCAAGGCATGGCAAAGAATATCCAGGTCCGCCGCAGGCATACCGCGAACAGCGCCCAGAATTTTATGACCACGGATCGAGCGCAGCATGTCCCGGGCATCCTTCTTACGCAGCGGTGCCACGCGGAACGTCACGTCCTGCAAAATTTCCGTAAAGATACCGCCAAGGCCAAACATAACCGCCGGTCCAAAGGATGGATCGCGATGCATACCGATCATGATCTCACGGGAACCTGACACCATTTCCTGCACCAGAAACGCACCATCATAATTCTTGCCTGCGCGCTTACTGATCGTCTTGAAGGCATCAACCAAGGCTGCCTGTGACGCCAGATTTACCGCTATAAGACCTTTCTCGGTCTTATGCGCCTCATCAGCCGAACAGCCTTTGAGAACCACCGGGTATTTGATCTTTTTCGCTGCCGCTTTGGCTTCAGACTGCGTTGAGACCAGCGCTTCGCGGCTGATTGACACGCCGTAAGCAGCTAGGACCCGCTTGCTTTCATATTCCGAGAGCGTTTTTTGTCCTTTGGCACGAGCGGCCTTGATTATATTTTCGACACGAGAGGCCATGTGATTAGCTCCGACCTGTTGTCAGGACCAGTTTGCCCGGACTTTTGCTTGCCTTAAACTGTGCCAGGGCTGTTTGAAAATCACCTAGTTCGTATGTTCCTTCGATCCGCGGATTAATCTTGCCCTCAGCGAGGAGTTTTAAAACATCTTCGGCGGCGGCTTTAATGACCTGCGGCTTGAAGCGGAAATGCAAATCCAGCGCCATACCCACCAGCGTCACGTTCTTGACGTTAAAGTAATTTGCTTTGGCTGTCGGGATACCCGCAATAAAGCCAATACAAACAATACGACCTGAACAGGCCAGCGTTCGCAGGGCCGCTGAAAAGATATCGCCGCCCAACGGGTCGAGGACAATATCAACACCCTCTTTGCCAGCGACCTTAAAGACCTGCTGACGGAGGTTTTCGTTGATGTCATCGACGGATAGATCAATTACGGCGTCCGCTCCATTCTCTAGAACAATCTTACCGCGCTCTTCCGAGGAGCTACCACCGACCACAAATGCGCCATGGGCTTTGGCGATCTGGACAGCGGCCAAACCGACACCGCCACTGGCCCCCAAAATCAGAACCCTCTCGCCGGGCTGGTAGGCCCCGCGCTCCATCAGTGCGACCCAGGACGTCATATAAACCGTTGCCATTCCGGCAGCGGTTATATAATCGATGTCGTTCGGCAGCGCAAAACAGCGGCCTACTGGCGCTACACAGGATTCTGCATAGGCGCCCCAGGCGACAATCGCCATAACACGGTCGCCGACTTTGAAATCGGTAACACCATCGCCCACGGCAGAAATGACACCGGCAACATCGCGACCGGGCGTGAAGGGACGCTCGGGTTTCGTTTGATACAACCCCTGCATCATCAACGTATCAGGAAAATTGATCCCGATAGCATGGATATCGATCAGCACTTCCCCCGCCTTGGGCGTAGGCGGCTCGATTTTTCCTAGTTTATGAGTTTCGATGGGGCCGAATTCTTCAACGAGTACCGCACGCATAGAGCTATCCCTTTTTCCTTTAAAAGCGGGCGGACCCTACCATCCGGGCAACGCACGATAAAGACTGCATTTAAGGTGCCATAAGCCGTGACCAGGCAATAAACTGCGCACGCTGCGGCAGTTCGCCCGTGCCGGTATTGATGACATCGCCATGATTGTCGGTCTGGTCGCTATCAAGCCCGCGGGCAAACCATACCCATTCTGAGTTTTCGGCACTTGCGCCCATCTGACAGCGATGAAAATTCTCCAGATCATCTGTCTGAATCAGTGAAGCCGCTGAATGGGTTACATTCAAACCCCGGATGATATCGTGGTTCATTTCCTCCGGCACGCCTTCAAACAAGACCGGCCAAACAAGGATTTCAGTACGATCGACCGCAATCGGGCATATGACACGGACATGCTGATTTAGTGCCTGCAGGGACATATTTGGATAAAACGCTGTGTTATGACGGCGTGGCGCCAATACCTCTGCCAATCGTTCCGGAGAATGTTTGCCCTCAAGGCTTTTGACATATTGAAGATAAGCGGGATCCTCACGCTTTTTGTCGGCCACGGGCTGATGGCCGGTATAGCTATGGCCATTTTCTGCGGCGCCCCAGGCTTCACGCTGTTCCCAACGCTTTGCGGCTTCGCCCTCATCACTGATGCTCGAGCCCGCATCATCGCCCTTACGCCGGACAAACTGTTTCCCCTGACGATTCAGAGTCGATTCATGGCTGAACGGGACATGATACATATCGACCGTATTTTCGAGTTGAAACTTCCAGTTTCCACGAAACACATAGCGATGGATGCCAGCATTGAGCAAGACCTTGCCTGTAGGCGAACGGTCCACAATATCGTCAATGCTGTTCCGAGCAGTACCCAGCCAGTCTTCGAGCGATGGCACTTCTTCCGCTACACAGGCAAAGACAAACCCGCGATAATTTTCCACATGTTTGAGTCGTCGCATGCCAAGCGCCGGATTGGTGAGATCGAGCGAGTCCCCATAGCCTCGAGGCATTGAGACTGCTTCAAGGTCACCGTTATTCTTGAATGTCCATCCATGATAGGGACACCGAAACGGCTGCGCATTGCCTTTTGCCTCAACGCAAACCTTCGCGCCGCGATGACCACAACTATTGTGGATAACATAAACCTCGCCATCGGTATGGCGGCTCAAGATGACCGGTCGGCGACCTATTGTACGGGTGACATAGTTTCCTGGATTGGGAACCTCGCTGACATGACCAATAAAGACCCAGGTGCGGCCGAAAATACGCGCCATTTCCAGATCGAATATCGCCGGATCAGTATAAACCGAGCGGTGCACGCTATCAGAACGTACTAATCTGCTGAGATCAGCTTCGCGGTGGGTGACTGCACGACCATAATCCATACGCCCAGTTTCCCTCAATCCAACAAATTTCGCTAGTCCATCGGTGTTCTGCCATGTCCCCCGGCCCTTAGACGCGCTATTCTAGGGCAACATCATGACAGACACTCAAACCACAGAGCCAATCAATCCTGACGATGTATCGTTAAAAACCCAGCTCGCGGTCTACGGCATCGGGACATTCAGCACGACCACGCATTTTATGCTTATGGTCATTGTGCCGATCTGGGCGCGGGTGAATATGGGTATTCCCGAGGGGTTTACCCTTGGGATTGTGCTTGGTTGCCGACCCCTCCTGTCGCTTTTCCTGTCAATTCATGCTGGCAGCCTGATGGACAATCTGGGGACCAAGCGCGTGATGTTTTTCATCGGGCTGATGATCCTCCTTACACCCTTCATGTATCCGCTACTTCCGTTTGTCTCCGCCCTGATTGTCATCCAGCTCTTATCAGGCGTCTGTGACTCCATCGGCTGGATGGGTGCGCAAACGCTGGTTGGCCAGGTCATGCATGGCCGCACAAAATATGCAGCTCGGCTCGGTGCCATCATCAGATCTGGCCATGTCATCGGACCTCCAGCGGTCGGGGCGGTATGGGACCTTGCTGGGCCAGTGGCTGCCTTCAGCCTGGTCGGGCTCAGCGGTGTCGGGTTTATGATATCGGTCATTATGCTGCCTGCAATATCGGCAAGACCTGCTGGGACCGCCGCCTATACTAAAGAAACGCCGAAAGCACCTTTTGTCTGGAAATCCCTGTTACCAAATCCAGCGGATTACATTGCGTCCTTCAAGCTGCTGGCGTCACCGACCATCGCCATCGTGATCCTGCTCGGCATGATGGTTCATATCGGCAACAATATTCAGAGCACCTTCTATATCGTGTGGCTGGAAAAATATGTCGGGATCCCTGCCACACTCATCGGGTTTCTGATCTCATTTTCTTCGATTGCCGCCGCTGGCGGATCACTGGCCGCGGCGCCCTTGCGGCGGCGCTTTCCAGCGTTCTGGGTTTTGTGGACATCGATCTTTGCCGCTCTGATCTTTATCTCGATCACACCACTTCTCGGAAAAGTGGCCGTGATTGCTGGTGTGACAGGCATGCTTGGCTGGGCGATTGAGATTTCACCGCTGATCGCCGCCTATCTGATCTTTTGTTTTGTCGCAGGGTTGCGTTCGGTCTCCAACGGAATCCACCAGCCGCTGGTCATCACCCTGATGCTGCGGACCGTTGGACCCAACGAAAAGGGCAAGGCCATCGGCCTCCGTGGTACCATGAATCGTGTGACCTCAATGCTCGGACCTTTTTTGCTCGGCGGCTTGGCAGGCATGGTCGGTTTGGAATACGGTTTTTATATAATTGGGATTTTGTCGTCGGTGATCATGTTGTGGCTCGCCTGCCTGATGCTACGGCACCCGGAAATCCACGACTTACAGGACAGGGTAAAAGAAGAACAATGAGACTTCAAAATAGAATAGCGATTGTCACGGGCGCCGCTGGTGGGATCGGCGAAGGCGTTGCCAAAGCTTTTGCTACCGAGGGTGCAACGGTGCTCGCCTGTGACCTTAACGAAGAAGGTGCGGCAGAAACCGCTGAGGCTATCAATAACGACGGTGGCAAGGCTTCCAGCTGTCATATCGACATCACCGATGCCGATATTGCCCGGGCCGTTATCACTAATTTTGCAGCCGAACATGGCAAGCTCGACATTATTGCCAACGTCGCCGGCACCGGCCAGCGCCACAGTTTTCTGGAAGCCAAGATCGAAGAATTTGACCGCGTGATGAAGGTCAATTTGATGGGGACATTCATTTGTGGTCAGGCTGCCGCCCGGGAAATGGTCAAGCAAGGCTATGGCCGCATCGTCAACATCGCCTCTATCGCCGGAACGCGTGCTGGCTCCGGGCGTACGGCCTACGGCACATCGAAATCGGCGGTCATCGGGCTGACACGACAAGCAGCGCTGGAACTCGCGCCGCACGGCATCACGGTAAATGCGGTTGCCCCTGGCCCGGTCGACACGCCGCTGACCAGGGTCACCCATAACGACGTCACTCGGGATGGGTATAAACAACTTATTCCTGTTGGCCGATACGGTCAGGTCGAGGAAATGGCCGACGCCGCGGTGTTTCTCGCAGGCAAGCAGGCATCTTACGTGAACGGTCACATTCTTTATGTCGATGGTGGCTACGTCGCCGCTGGTATCTCGACAGATTTCGGTGGGACAATCGATCCCAGCGCCAAATAACAGGAGAGGCTGATGTTAATCGATATTTACACCCATATCTTTCCCGGTACGTTTTTTGAGCAGATGTCGAAAGCCGCCCCGAGGCTGGAAAATATCGGGAAGCGTATGCGGGCCGTGGTCCCGGTCCATAACCTGGAAGAACGATTCCGCCAGATGGATGCCTATGGCGATTACAAGCAGCTGATCTCGCTGCCCAACCCGCCGCTCGAGGACATTATGGATGCCGAAACCGGCACACATCTCGCCCGCGTCGCCAATGATGCGATGGCAGAGGAATGTGCCAAATATCCCGACCGGTTTGTCGGGTTTGCAGCAGCGCTTTGCATGCTTGACATGGATGGTGCGATGGAAGAACTGCACCGCGCGATCAAGGACCTCGGCGCACGGGGTGTACAAATCTTCACTAACGTCGCCGGAGAACCCCTCGACAAGGCTGAATACCTGCCGCTTTTTGATGCCATGGCCGAATACGATTTGCCGATCTGGATGCACCCGGCGCGGGGTGCCGATATGTCAGACTATATGGGCGAAGAACGTGGCCGCTACGAAATGTGGTGGTGTTTTGGTTGGCCTTACGAGACATCCGTGGCCATGACCAGGCTGGTCTATTGCGGCATGTTCGATCGCCACCCTGATCTCAAAATCATTACCCATCATATGGGTGGCATGATTCCTTATTTTGATGGCCGTGTTGGGCCGGGTATGGACGTACTGGGTGCTCGGACAACCGACGAAGACCTTACCGGGATCCTGCCAGCGCTCAAAAAACCCCATGCCGAGTATTTCAAGAATTTCTATGCTGATACCGCGATGTTTGGTGCCACACTCGGCATTGAATGCGGCATGAAATATTTTGGCGTCGGACACACGGTGTTCTCAACCGATTTCCCCTTCGCCCCCACCGCCGAAACCATCGAGGCCATCAACAGCCTAGAACTCGAACGCGACGATCTTGACGCATTATGTTCAGGCAATGCCGAACGACTTATGAAGCTTTAACGCTAACGGCAGAGAAGAACCGATGACGGCAGAAAACGGCAATACCGGATTAGGGGACTCTGTCCCACGCGTTGAAGATGAGCGGATGCTCACCGGTAAGGGGCGTTATGTCGATGACATGTCGATGCCTGACACCTGCTATGCCTATGTCGTCCGCTCACCGCATGCTCATGCCCTACTCCTCAGCGTTGATACGACGAAGGCTGAAACCGCACCAGGCGTGCTTCTGGTCCTGACCGGTGAAGACGCCAGCAGGGAGCAGCTTGGTGATCTCACCTGTATGTCGTTTCCCAAACTGCCACCGGACAGCCCGTCCTTTTGCCCGACCCAGCCGATATTAGCACGCGACAAGGTGCTGTTTGTCGGTGAGGGCATTGCCCTGGTCGTCGCGGAGACGCTTGAACAGGCAAAAGATGCTGGTGAATTGCTCAAAATCGAGTTTGAATTACTGCCCGCCGTCACGCTGATTGATGCGCATGCCAAAAACGCGCCCAAGGTCTGGGAAGATGCCGACAGCAATACCAGCTTTCAGATCATCTCCGGCGACAGCGGCGATGTTACCGTCCAATTTGAAGCCGCCGCGCATGTGACCAGTTTCCGAGTCCAATACCCCCGCGCCACCTCAAATTCTATGGAGCCACGCGGCACCCTCGCCTATCGCAATCAAATGGATGGCCGGATGACATTGTGCAGCAGTGCGCAGGAACCGCATGAAATCAAACATGTGGTCTCGCATGTGCTCGGCATGTCGCAACTCGACCTCCGGGTCGTCGCGGTGGATGTCGGTGGTGCTTTTGGCATGAAGGGTCAGGTCTATCCGGAGGATGTTCTCGTCGTCTGGGCCGCCGCCAAGCTGGATCGCCCGGTAAAATGGACCGCCGATAGAAGCGAAGCGATTGCCACCGACATGCATGGGCGCAGCCCAATCGCCGACGCCTCAATGGCCTTTGACAAGGACGGTAAAATCCTCGCGATGCGCACGTCAGTGATTGTCGATGTCGGGGCCTATCTCAGCATCTGGGCCGCCGTGCCGCCCCGCAACGCCACGATCAGCTTCCCGGGTACCTATCACATCCCGCTGATCCATGCCGAGGTCAAAGCGACCTTTACTAACACCACCCTGATGGGCCCGTATCGCGGTTCCGGCAAACCGGAAGCGTCTTACGTTCTTGAGCGGCTGATGAGTAAGGCGGCTGGGGAAATGGGTATCGACCCTAACGAGTTGCGTCGCCGTAATCTAATTTCGCCTGAGGCAATGCCTTACCAGACCCCGGGCGGCTATCTCTACGACACCGGCGATTTTGGGAAGGTGCTGGACACAGCTATCGAGCTTGTAGACTGGGACGGTTTCGAGACCCGTAAGGCAGAAGCCGAACAAAATGGACGATGCCGTGGCATCGGGCTGGCGCTTCATTGTCAGCGCGCCGGAACATTCTCCGAACGTATGGAAATCCGCGTCGATCAGGATGGGTTGATATCCGCCCATGTCGGCACCCTCTCAACCGGACAAGGGCATGAAACCATGTTTGCCCAGATGATTTCCGGTTGGCTATCCGTGCCGATCGAAGACGTGCGTGTCTTTCAGGGCGATACCGACAAGGTTCTGTTTGGCCGCGGCACATTTGCCCAGCGCAGTATGGCGACCGGCGGCTCAGCGCTCAAGCTGGCGGCGGACGAGATAATTCGGAAGGGCAGTCGCATAGCCGCCTGGATGATGGAGGCCTCAGAAGCAGACGTTGCCTTCGAAGATGGACATTTCAAGGTCGCTGGCACTGACCGTTCGGTGAGCTTCAAGGAAGTCGTACAAACCTCCTATCTCGGGGCTGGTGTCCCGCAGGAGCTCGGGCTTGGGCTCGATGGTGTTGGCAATCATGACGGCACCTACAGTTTTCCCAATGGTTGCATGGTTTGCGAAGTCGAGGTCGACCCGGAAACCGGCAGCCTCAATGTCGACCGGCTCTATGCGGTGGATGATGTCGGTGTTGTCGTGAATCCACTGACCCTCGCTGGCCAGCTGCATGGCTCCGTTGCTCAAGGGTTGGGTGAGGCGACCGTCGAACAAATTCTCTATGACCGGGAAAGCGGGCAGTTACTGACCGGGTCGTTCATGGATTACGGCATGCCACGTGCCGATATGATGCCGGACATTATTTCAGAGGAGTCGCTGGTCCCCTCGACCAATAATCCACTCGGTGTCAAAGGCGGCAGCGAGGCTGGCAATTGCGGCATGCCATCCGCGATCATTCTCGCTGTCCTCGATGCGCTGGCACCGCTGGGCGTTACAGATGTCCAAATCCCGGCAACGCCTCAACGTGTCTGGCAGGCCATTCAGGATGCCGGATAATCATTAAAGGAAACAGGGAATGAGCAAGCTGGAGCTGTCGTTGGCGGTTTGCGATTACGACCATGTGCGGGACTTTGTTTCTGGCGTTGTCAAAGCCGAAGGGCTGAACATCAACTTCCAGAGCTTCACGATCCAGGAAATCTTCCACCGTTTCACCACTTTCCGGGAATGGGACGCGTCTGAAATGTCGATGGGCATGTATGTTGCCTTGCGGTCACAGGGCGATGACAGCCTGACCGCCATTCCCGTTTTCACCTCACGCGTATTTCGTTTATCGTCATTTTATGTGAACCGCAACAGCAACATAAAATCGGCAGAGGATCTCCGTGGTGGTAAAATCGGCTATCCCGAATGGGCGCATACAGCCGGAATCTACAGCCGTGCCTATCTCATGCACGAAGCCAGTATTGGCCTTGAAGAAGTTGAATGGGTTCAATCGGGGGTCAATAAAGGCGGTATCGCAGAACATGTCGAACTCGCTATTCCGGATAATGTACGACTAACCCCGGTCTCCGACAAAAGCCTGGATCAGGTGCTGATCGATGGCGAAATCGACGCCCTGATGTCGTCGGCCGCCCCCGGGAGCTTTTTGTAGGGGAATCCCGATATCGTGCGGCTGTATCCGTAATTTGAAGAGGTCGAAAGTGCGCATTACCAGAGGACCGGTATCTTCCCGATCATGCACACCATCGCCATCAAGCGGGAAATAGCCGAGCAGAACCCCTGGATGGCCAAAATTCTGTATACGGCATTTGAGACGGCGAAGAACCGCTCAACGGCGCGGTTACGCGATGTCACGATTTCGCGCTACCCCAACCCGTGGAACTTTGCAGGCGCTGAACGGGCGCGTGCTTTATTTGGCGAGGATATCTGGCCTTATGGCATTGAGCCCAACCGCAAAACACTGGAGCCGTTCCTACAATTTTGTTTGGAACAGGGTATCGCCCATCGCCCGGTGACAATCGCAGAGTTGTTCGCGCCGCAACTTCACTACTCATAATTTTAAGAAAGAGAGTAATCACATTATAAATCTTGGCATCGCAGGCCTTGGTGGCTGGGGGAAAAACCTCGTCAACGCGATCCAGGGCAAGAGCGACAATATTCAGTTTGTCGCCGCCGCCAACCGTACCCCGGCCAAGGTCGCTGATTTTTGCCAGGAGAAAAACATTCGCCTGTCTGACGATGTTCCTTCGATTCTCGATGACGCCGAGATAAGCGCTGTCGTCGTGGCAGGGCCGTCGCAGCTTCATGCCAAGGTCGCTTTGGCGGCCCTCGAAGCAGGCAAGCATGTCATGGTCATCAAGCCGCTGGCGCTCTTCAGGAAAGATGCCGAAGTTCTTCGGAAAGCCGCCGAGCAGCGCGGTCTCGTACTCGCTCTGGAATATGATCGTTGTTTCCACCCTGCCTCTGATGAACTCCGGAAATGCGTCTCGGACGGAAAACTTAGCAAGATTATCCATGCCGAGGGCAATTTCTGTGTCGACCGCTATCGCGGATTGCCTCAAGGTGACTGGAATGGCTCGGACGAAAACTCACAGCCTGGCAGCCTCACTGATCACATGCTCTATCGCATGATAGAGCTGTAGGGCCCGGTTGAGTCCCTGACTGTTCAGGCATCGCGCCATGCCGCGACCGAAGAAATATCCGATACCGCAGCGGTTGCGCTAAAATTTACCAATGGCATCAGCGGCCATCTCACAGCCATCGGCGTCACGCCAGTGTTCCATCGGCTGCATCTGTTTGGCACCGAGGGCTGGGCGGAAATTCGTAATGATCGTCGCTATGAGTTCAAACCGCTCAAGGGCGACGGCACGGTCATCGAATTCGACGCCGTCGACGCGCTAAACGCCCAGCTGGAAGCCTTCGCCGCCGCGATCAACGGTGAGCGCGCATTTCCGGTAACGCCAGAGGACGCGGTGGCCAGTGTTGCGGCACTGGAGGCGATGGGCCGCTCGGCCAAATCCGGCCAGACCGAGATCGTCTAGACCATGGAACAATGGGTTTTCCTTTGATTTCACCGATCAGGGCGATAATCTTGGACCAAATGATATTGAATTGAGGAGTATTCCCATGGCCAAGCGTCGTATCGAAGGTTCGTTCGTTGCGCTGATCACCCCAATGAATGAAGACGGGTCGGTTGATTTCGAAGGCTTCCGCACTCTGCTTAATTTTCAGGAAAGCAATGGCAGCTCCGCGGTATTGATCATGGGCTCGACCGGTGAGGTTTCCATGCTCACCTCCGATGAACGCCGTCAGGTGATCTCAGAAACCATCAAGATGAAAACCGGCAAGATGGAGTTCTGGTACGGCTGCACCGGCCCCAGTACCGAACAAACCATTGGCTATGTCGAATATGCCAGCAAGGAAGGGGCAGACGGTGCCATCATCGCCGCGCCACCTTATATCTGCGCCCCGGATGAAGACATTACCGATTATTTCCTCGAAGTCGCCGATGCCAGTGACATTCCAATCGGGATTTACAACAACCCGCCGCGTGTCAAAACCGATCTAGCGCATACCTCAATCCTGCGGCTGGCTGAACATCCCAATATCATCGTGAATAAGGAGTCTACCGCGCGCGTTGGGCAAATCGCCCAAACCGTTGCCGGCAATCCCGACATGTCGCTGATGTGCTGCGACAGCCCGACACTGGGTCTCGTGGTGCCGCTGATGTCACTTGGCGGCCACGGTACGGCCAACATGTCAGGCAATATTATCCCGCAGGAAATGGTGACGATCTCGACACCGTGGAAAGACTGGGATGATGCCATGGCCTGTCGCGAGGCCTGGCTGGACAATCTGCAAATGCTGCATTTCACCTATTCAGCGATCAACCCGGTGGCCGTGAAATGCCTGATGGGTGCTGTCGGACTTCCGGCAGGCCCCTTACGCAAGCCGCTCAAATCAATTACGCCGGATCACCTCGCCAAGGGGTTGCATATCTGCCGAGAATTGGGACTGGATCAAAAATACGGCTTCAGCCTGCCATTGATGCGCTCAGCGGCGGAGTAGCTCCTAAGCCAAAGTCAGGCCGCCATCGACATGGATGGTCTGACCGGTGATAAACGCCGCTTCCTCTGACAGGAGGAACGCGATCAGTCCCGCAACATCTTCCGGCGTGCCGATACGGCCCATTGGCGATTTTGCCGCCGCTTTGGTCCAGGCATCGCCTGGCAGGGCCGAATGGCCGGTGGCGTCTTTCTTCGTATAGCCAGGTGCAACGCAATTGACCGTCACGCCATCGGGCGCCAGCTGCACCGCCAGAGACTTTGCCAACGCCTCAATCGCTGCCTTGGCCGCCGCCGTTGTCGGAAACAACCCATCTAACGCAAACACATGGGCCACAAAGGAACTTACCGCGACGACCCGGCCGCAATCGGATTTGGTTAAATGAGGCATAGCATTGGTCGCCATCCTAAAGAACGCTTCAGGCATGCCCTTTTCTGCCTTGATCAGGGACTCGACATCCACATCACCTAGCAATCGTCTATCGGCAAACCCGGCATTACTGACGATTTGATCGAGACCACCGAGGCGTTCGACCGTTTCGCATATCAGAGAGTCGGCAAACGCGTCATCGGTGAGATCGCCCAAAATAATTTCCGCAGCGCTACCGGAGTCAGTGACAACCGCTGCGACCTTTTCGAGCCCGTCCCGATTGGACCTGGAATGGAGCATAAGCTGGCGGTCTGGCCCCGCGAGGCGTCGGGCGACGGCGGCACCAATGCCGCTCGCCGCGCCGGTTATCAAGGTAATTGTCATTCATTTACGCCGTTAGTCGTCTTTATTTCCAGCTTTAGTGTGCGGTGTTCCATCGTTCTGTGCAAATGCTCTTCGAGCACTGGATGACATGACATATTTCTCACGTCAACGTGAAGTGCCTGACGGTGTAAATATACGAAAACACTTCCAATATCCAATCAAGAGATATTTGGGTGGCAGGAAAAGGGAATTGGGAATGCACTAAAAAATTAATAGCAGTCGCCGTTGCGTTAGGCATCGGTGTCTGGGGTTTTGCTGCTGAGGCGGTGGCACCGAAACGGGTAAAGGTCAGCGGCAAAATTGTCGACACCTGGTGTTATCTGACAGAAATCATGTTCGCGCAGGGCTCAGCCCATCATAAATGTGCGATCTGGTGCGCCGTTGACGGCATCCCGGTCAGCATCAAGGGCAATGATGGCAAGGTTTACATGGTCCTGCGGGTTAAAGGCGACAATACCAGTGTCGCCAATCCCAAGATCGTATCGATCCAGTCTCATGAGTTAACCGTCGATGGCGATCTCTATGTCCGTGATGGCGTGAATTACCTGCTCGTCAACAAAGTCGCTGACGATAAGGGCGTTATTAACCTGACGCATAAGAAACACGGCGGCGAGTGGTTCCAGCATGACGAGCGGGTCAAAGCCACGATTGCCAAAGAAGGTGTTCTCGGCGTCCCGGGTCTCAAGCCCCCCAAATGATACCCATCCGGCATATCAAGGCAGGTGTCGCAGCGGTCGGACTGACCGCGGCGGCACTTGCTGTGGCCGGTCCGGACAGCAGCCGGGCAGCATCGCCACCCCTGCCAGTAGCGTCGCTATTTGGCGGGGCTTTCACCCTGACCGTCCATAATGGCCAGCAGCGGACCGACAAGGATTATCGTGGCAAATATTTGCTGTTCTATTTTGGCTATACCTATTGCCCGACGATCTGCCCGACACACCTGCAGCATATGGCGCTGGCCCTGAAGAAATTGGGACCAAAGGCCAAGTCCGTTCAACCGCTGTTTATCACCATTGATCCGCGCCGCGACAGGCCGAAACTGCTAAAGGAATATATGACGCATTTCGGGCCGAACTTCGTCGCTTTAACAGGTACGGACGATCAGCTACGCGCCGCAACCCAATCCTTCCGGGTCCACCGTCGCAAAGTCATCACCGACAAATTCTCGCCAGATAACTATCTGGTGGATCATTCAAGTATTACTTTTTTTAATGGGCCCAGACGGCAAATTACGCACCTTGTTCCCGCATGACACCACCGGCGATGTCATGGCCGCAAGGATGGCCAAGTATCTGACCAGGAAGTAGCGCGTTCAGCCGAAACGGCCTTCCAATGTTTTGGCAATTTTATTGAGTCCCTCGGCAGGGACCTTGCCGATCAGCATGAATCCAAATCCGCCTTTGATCCAGTGCACAACCTGCATACCTTTGCGCACTTCCTATTTCGGCCCATGCGCCGGCTTTCCGCTTGGTAATATACAAAATGCGACAGGCACCTTTCCGTCATATAGATAGGCCATCTGGGCCAGCGGTTTCTTTTTAAACCGCAATATCTACGTCCGCTTGTAGCCGAGACCAGCGACCGCCAATTGGTCGTGTTTTAGCGCTATGGACAGTAATTTCGAGGCTGCAGCAAGCTGCTGATCCTGTGATCGCACATCACCTTCAGCATCTTCCAGCGTTTCTTTTAAATAGAGCGCATGATAATCAGCAACCGCCCGTCGCCAGCCCTTAACTTTTGCGGCAGGCGATTTGGTGATATCGGGATCAGAAGACTGGGAAAATCTGTCGCCGACGGTAAACCATAGACCAAACGCCAGAACCAGGTAAGCTGCCATCGCGCAGCCGCTATACCCCCGTAGCAGAAGAATTTACAGTTTCCTGCGAGGACATCGTATTCCGCGCTTCTTCCAACTGTTCCTGCAGTTTTTGGGCCGGCGCTGCCTCAAGCATGAGATCAAACGCCTCGCGAAACGGACGTGACCCGGCATCCAGCAAGGCGAGCCGCGCACTGATATCCACGTCGCTGGTCAATTTCTCCTCGATGGTAGCCGCCTCTTCCGCCGACGCCTGACCACCTAGATAGGCGACGAGCTTTTCATCAGTTTTACCGATGGAGTTTTCCTGATCTACCATACGATGACCATCGATTGTCAGGACATCTTCCGCAGGAACACGGCCCTGGCCTTAGCGTATAGCATTGGCGCGCAGCTGATTTTTTTCGGATCGAGGACAGGATCGTAAACACCCACCGGTCGAGGTTTGTCCCCTGTTGAAACTGTTCGACACGCTCAAGCTCCCGGACACAGGTGGCTTGCACGAGGTCTTCGGCAATATCCGGTGAATGTGATAGGGTATAGGCGAACCGCCACAATCGCTGTAAAAACTCAGGTAACCAATTGCTGACGAAGGCGTGATTATTTTTTGTCATCGCGAACGAACAATATCAGCCCCAACGTGTTTTCCATATAAGAGCCTAACGAATCTCGCCGAATGGTGAAACCTGGTTTCGACAATAGGCAAATCCCATATGGACGATATAAACAAATTTAATACAGAGGTGTTGGAATGACTCAGAAGCTCTCGATAAATGGAAAAATAGCCGTCTTCGCTATTGGTCTCGCCGCGTTGGTACTTAACGTCGCTGTTTTATCGCCCGGCGCGTTCGCTGCGGGCAGCGATAGCAACTGGGGATCAGATTCAGAGAAAAAGCATAATCCTGACTGGGTTACCGCGACAAAGAAAATCATGGCTAAAGATTATGCCGGGGCGCTCCTCCATTTGCAAAAATATATCGCAGACAACCCAAAAAATGCGAACGGTCACAATTACCTGGGCTACGCACTACGGAACCTCGGCAAATTAAAGGAGTCAGGCGCTGCCTATCAAAAAGCGCTTGCCCTCAACCCGAAACATTTAGGTGCGTTGGAATATCAGGGTCGCCTGTTCCTGAAACTCGGACAGGTAGGTAAGGCAGAAGCAAACCTCGCCAAGCTCTACAGCCTATGCTTCTTTGGCTGCGATGAATATACCGAGCTGAAAAACGCTATCGCCCAGCACAAGGGCCGTTAACGACCAGCTTTACGCGACGGCGCGGCGGACTCAGGTTTCGTGCGTGCCATCGCAAAGCGGCTGGTTCTGGGTCCGTTTGCAGCCACAAAACGTCACAGGCCGGTCACGCTTGGCAATATACTGCACGGGCGAAACCCCGGTTCCCTTATGGGAACCATCGCAAAATGGCTGCTCCGCGCTTTTACCACACGCACACCACCAATATTCCTTACCTTCTTCTACGAGCCGCTGGTAATAGAGCGCCATACTGATCAGTTCCTTTTATCCACGATACACATTACCAGATTTTTAGAACAAGACAGGGCGGTTCACAAGCCCTCCCGGCCCGTTGCGCTAGCCACAACAAAGGGAGTAACATATGTCATATTCGTTCGATACCCGCCCGTTAGGGCCTGCACTTGGCGCAGAGATACTTGGCCTCGACATCTCAAAGCCTCTTGATGATAAGACTATCCAGAACCACTGTGACGCCTGGCGCGACAATATCATTCTGCTGTTTAACAAGCCAGATATGAGCCAAGAAGAGAAGCTCCGGTTTGCGACCTGTTTTGGAAAACTCGGTGAGCGTCCAAGGCCCAAGGAAGCGCAGCCGGAAGATTACCGCAAGCCCGATTCTACCTTTATGCTGGTCACCAATATCCGCGAGAATAGTAAACCCATCGGCACCCTGCCGGATGGCGAGATGATGTTTCATCACGACACAATCTACAAACCACGCCCACATATCGGTACGCTTCTATATGCCATTCAAGTCCTTTCTGTTGGTGGTAACACCAAGTTCACCGACCTTTACAAAGCCTATGATGCGCTACCCGATGATATCAAAAAAAAGATCCAAGGCCGCAAAGCACTTTATGTAAACCGGCTGATGACGGCAGAGATCGATGGGCTCGGACCGGACGAGAGAGAAGAAATTCTTAACCAGATGTTTGATGTCGTCGAACGCCCTGAGCATGTTTACGAACATGTCTGGACCCCTGGTGATCTTTTGCTGTGGGACAATTTCTGGTCATCGCATGCCCGCACCGATTTTTCCGACGGCGAGGTACGGCTGTTACGCCGTTGTCAGGTCGAGGCCGAGAGCGCACCCGCTGCATATTTGGCGTCCGACTGCCGACGGTTAGGGTTCCCATCGGAAAACTTTCCTTATATAATAGGTTTATGATTGCAGGAACGAAACGATTGCGATGAACATTGAACATCATCACGGGGACCATAGCCATTATGTCCACCGTATCGGATGGTTACGTGCAGCTGTTCTCGGTGCCAATGACGGAATCGTCTCAACCGCGAGCGTGATCGTCGGTGTCGCTGCCGCATCTGATGACCGCGGCGTCATTCTGATCGCCGGCATTGCCGGGTTGGTTGCCGGGGCCATGTCGATGGCAGCCGGTGAATATGTCTCGGTCAGCTCGCAATCCGATACCGAACGCGCAGATCTGGAGACCGAACGGCAGGCTCTCGAAGAACAACCCGAAGGCGAGCTAGAAGAACTGACACGGATTTATATCAGCCGCGGCATCGACCGGACGGTGGCCCGTGAGGTCGCTATCCAGCTTACCGAACATGACGCCCTCGCCGCTCACGCTCGCGATGAGCTAGGCATTACTGAGACCGCCAGCGCACAGCCGGTTTTAGCGGCAGTCACCTCAGCCGCCGCCTTTTCCATTGGAGCCCTGTTGCCGTTGATTGCGGCGATGCTGACCCCAATAACGTTGGCGATCCCGGTTGTCGCAGGGGCCACACTGGTCAGCCTCATGCTCCTCGGAGCTTTATCAGCCCGGGCCGGTGGTGCGGGGGTCCTGAAGGCTGCGAGCCGCGTCACGATATGGGGCGCCATAGCCATGGCCCTGACCGCCGCGATTGGCTATATGGTTGGTGGAGTGGTCTAAGTCTCGAACCCCTAATCATCCACCCAGTCAGCCGCGCCATCAATGAACAGATCATCAATATCGAGCAACTTACTGATAAATAGCTGTTCATGGAGATAGCGCATCAGCGTGCCGACGATTTCCCGGTTTTTGTCAGTCAGTCCGAACGGGATCAGATCAACACCAGTCTCGTCTCCCCACGGGTTAAGATTGCCGCCGCCAGCATAAAACTGTTTCTTGCTGTCACAATAGGTGTCAAACAGCAGGTTGGGCGCGTTGGGGAACTTTGCGAGCGTGTCATTGTGAATAACCACTGCATGGTTGAGCGGGTAAATGCCGGTGCGGGTAAAATAGTCGCGCTCGGCGGCCTCAGTATCGGGGAATAACGGACGCAGCTTCTGTTCAGCCGCAGGCTTTTTGCCGTCATTGGTGCTTGGCGCTAGAATGGCGTCGATCTTGCCGTCGATAACCAGCTGTTCGAGGTCGTCATGTATGGTTTCAACCCCCGCTTCCACCGGAGGTGCAAAGCGGTTCTTCTCCGAGACCCAGTTGATGTCGCGCCAATGCAGATCATATTCATCGATCATCAGACCGCGCCACCAGACACCGGCAGTTTGCGTATATTCGCGGACCCCAATCGTTTTGCCCGTGAGCCGATTCGGATGGATCAGATCACTATCTTTGCGGACATAAAGCGAGCCATACCGGAAGGAACGATTGAGGAATACCGGGATTGCCATCATCGTTGCGATATCGCGGTCTTTCATCAATGTGTAATTGGCGAGGGAGAACTCATTAACCTGAAAAGGCAGATTATCAAGGACAGGTTTAAAGGCTACGCCGGAGCCAACGGGATTATACCTTAGGTTCAGACCATCGCTTTCGCGACTGACATGACGGAAAAACGGATAATCGTTGCCGACCATCTCAATCACATTATCATCAAGCATTTCAGCCATTTTCTAGTTTCCCGAGTTAAAATCTCAGACCAAGCCATATATTAGCATTGGATCGGCAGAACGCACCCCAAGCTAATGTCGAAGGGTTAGGCGCATTAAATACCTAGTACGTTGATAGTATCGGGGTGATGAGGTTCCGGCAGGAACCTTTGCCGTTTTCAGCGTATTTTTTGGAATTCCCTCCGGAGGATTTCGATGGCTTGCCTTCGCTTTGCGGAAGGGTTCATCGAAATGGTGCCCGCTGCCGGACTCGAACCGGCACGCCCTTACGGACAACGGATTTTAAGTCCGTTGCGTCTACCAATTCCGCCAAGCGGGCACTGACCAGAGGTCTTCAAATCGAACTGGCGGCAGAAACTAACGTAATTTAGGTACCCAGGGAAAGCGAAAGACGCAATTTCGTAAAACCAGGGCCATCTGGCGCGGAATAGACCAATCCGTTAGTCTTCTATATCCCTTCGCCAACCAACATATGGCCGATGACACCCCCTACCCTTAACGACATTATGCAGGCGTTTCAGACAGGACAGCCGGCGCAGGCGGAGCAGCTCTGCAGTGCCCTCCTCAAACATGAACCGCAAAATCCTGATGCGCTCCATATCCTCGGCGGATTGCTATTGCAGCGCGGTGAATTGCCAGAGGCGATTGTAAAACTCGCCGCTGCCGTCTCACAGGCACCCAACAATCCACTTTTTCTTGGTAATCTCGGAATGGCCTTGCTCGAAGCAGGCTCGATAGAGGATGCCATCATTCAGCTCAAAAGGGCATTGGATGTCGATCCAAATCATCTGGATGCCCGTTACAATCTTGGTAATGCCTATCGCGCGCAGGGCGATCAGAATGCGGCGATTAAGGAATACTCGACGGTTACGAATGCTGCGCCAGACTACACGGAAGCGTGGAACAATCTTGCGCTATGTCATGTGGATACCGGAAGGACCAAGGAGGCAATCGAGATTTTAACAACGTTGGCCGAGCGCCTGCCAAATGACGTCCAGACCCGGTCGAACCTGGGAAAACTATATCTAACGCTTGGCCGTCCCGAAGATGCCATCACCCAGTTTGACGCCGCGCTCGCGATCTCGCCCCAGGATAGGAATCTTCATAACGGTCGTGCGGCGGCCTTAATTGACGCCAACAAACTCGACGAAGCAGAAACGGCTATTTCGGCTATTCTTAACGCAGCGCCCAAAAATTACGATGCGCTTCTCAACATGGCCAACCTTTGTACCCGGCGCGGGGATTTAGATAGAGCGGAGGTGTTATTCAAACACATCATTGCCCAATATCCCGAGGCGGTCGGCACAATAAGTAACTATGCTGATATTTTATGGCGGCATTATCGCTATGACGAGGCCGAATCAATGATCCGCCGGGCCCTTGAGCTACAGCCCGAGCGAACGGAATCCAGCCATATTCTGGCCGCTGCCTTAGCCGCCAGCGGTAGAATCGACGAAGCGTTTACCGTTTTCGATCAGGCAATCAAGAACGCCCCGGACTTCGAGGACACAATATTTCACCGTGCCATTCTGGCTTATGGTGCAGGCAGGTTCAAAGAAGGGGCACGCGACTATCGCAAACGCCTCGCCGTTCGAAACAAAGACAATGCTATGGGGGATATCCGGTTAACAGATGACCTCTCCGGTCAACTCATTATTGTCGAAGGCGATCAGGGACTTGGCGACGAAATATTCTTTTTGCGCTTCATGGCAGAGGTCAGAAAACGAGGTGCCCGCACTCGTTATATCGCCGACCCTAGACTCGTACCGATGCTGACGCGGGCTGCTATAGCAGATGACGTTGTTGCCAAAGGCCAGGAACCAAATGATGCCAGCGCAACGCGCCTCTTTGTCGGCGATCTCCCTTATGCGATCGGGATAAAAGACGATTACGACCTCCCGCCCCCCATTTCCATACCGCCAGACCCTTTGAGGGCCTCTGCCATACAGAGGCAGCTCGCCGCATTCGGCGCACCGCCCTATATCGGCGTCACCTGGCGCGCTGGTACAGCAGGGCGCCGAGACGCCATTTACAAAGAAGTGCCCGCCAAGGAATTTGCGACAGCGTTGCGGGGAATAAGCGGGACATTTATTGCTCTACAGCGGTTGCCCATGCCGGGAGAGATAGAAGAGTTCTCAGAAGCGCTTGCAGCGCCGCTGCACGATCTAACAGCCCTCAACGCCGACCTCGAAGACATACTGGCTTTGTCGGGACTACTCGATGACTATATCTGCGTCAGCAATACCAATGTCCATTTTCGAACCGCCCAGGGCAAATCCTGCCGCGTTCTTGTACCGCATCCACCCGAATTCCGATGGATGATGAGCGGTGACACCTCGCCCTGGTTCCTGGGGACAAAACTATATCGTCAGGGCCGCGACGGAGACTGGTCAGCAGCATTGGCCAACCTTAAATCAGACCTATGATCTATCGGGCATACCGCGGCTAGTTGACGTGTTCTTTCTCAAGCGCTGCTGCCGCCGTTTTAGATCGCGGCAACATCCATAACCAGACTAGCAAACAGAACGCACCGCCCAGAGCTACACCCCAGCGAATACCAATGAATTCTGCCGCCGTCCCCATGACAAGGGCCCCGAGTGCCGGAGCCCCGCGATGAATAACGCCATACAGGCTCATCACCCGACCACGCATCGCGCCATCGACCGCGTGCTGCATAAGGGTCTGGGTCGCCGTACCACCGTAGATGCCGGTCACACCGAGAACAAAAATGCTGAACAGCGCTAACGGATACCAGTCGGTGACAACAAATCCAAGTATGCTGACTCCCGTAACCAGAAGAGCCAGAATTGTAATGCGTGTAAGGCCACGCACATGACCTCGTTGCGCCAGCCACATAGCAGCAATCAAACCACCTATCCCAGATACTGCTGTGATTTCACCGAGTCCGCTGGCCCCTCGCTCAAACACCTGATCGGCAAATTCCGGCAATATCTCCAGCAGGGCTTTACCACCCATTGCCATGGCAATCAGTAATACAAGCGCGGGGCCGATTCCGGGATGACGTGCCGCGTGTTTAACGCCTTCAATCAGCTGGTCGATCACGCCAGCGCCGCTGGCGGGTTTTTCATCATTTCGGACCTGACGAATGACCCAAAGTGCGACAATAAAAAAGATGAACGTGAAGGCGTTAAACAGAAAGGCAACCCCGACATTCCATTGATCGATGATAAAGGCCCCGGATGCCGGCCCGACGACCCGTCCAAGGTTGAAGATTGCGGAATTGAGGGCAACCGCCGGCGGAATAAAATTATGTTCAACCAGATTGGGAACCATAGACAGCCGCGCTGCAGTATTGAGGGCCCAGGCAATTCCGAGAAAGGTAGTCCAGCCAATTAACCACCATATATCCGACGCTTCGGTGAATTTGCCAGCGAGATACATCCAGCCAAGGACACAGGCCTGAAACATGCCCATCACCTGGCTGATAATACTCAAATGCCGTCTGTCATACCGGTCAGCAAGAACGCCCGCAAAGGGCGTCAAAAACAGCGTCGGGATCAAGTCCGCAACAACCACCATCGCAACCCAAAATGTCGAATGGGTTAGCTCCCAGGCCAACCAGGCGGCGCCCAGGCGGTGAGCCCACATGCCGAATAGAGAGATGGTACTGCCAGCCGTGTAAACACCATAGTTCCACTGGCTGAGAACACTGATAATACCCGGGTTAGGACCGGTTTCATTTTCGGGCGTTTGACTGGCAGTCGCCATGAATGTTCGGAACAGGCTGTGTGGCTTTCGCCGGGATCGGAATTATCTCACACCGTAGAGCCCGGGGGAAATCTGAATAGAAAAAAATTTCTTTGGCACAGCAGCGCGACGTATCAAGGTACACTGACCGCAAAAATTGCCAATGCAACAATTTGCTACGACCCACCAAATGGTTACCCGTTAGAACGATTCCCTTCCAGAGCGCCGACCATAACTCTTCGCTGCCGAAAGACCCAGATCAAGGCAACGACACCGATCACGCCACCGCAGGCCAATGCCGCCTGAAAACCGATAAATTCGGCGGCTGACCCCATCGCAAAAGCACCGAGCGCCGGGCCACCGCGATAGACCATCCCGTAGAGACTCATTACCCGACCCCGCATCGCGCCATCGACGGCATTTTGCATCAGGGTTTGCGTTCCTGTTCCGCCAACGACAATCGCAGCCCCAATGAAGACAGCGCACACCAGACCAAAGATGAACGATTGCGTTGCCGTAAAGGCAAACAAACTGATGATGCCCACGAGCAGCGCGCTAATTACGATCCGCGTCATGCCAACGACGGTGCCACGCTGCGCTAACCAAACCGCGGCGATTGTTGCGCCGACGGCAGACGCCGCCATCAAATTTCCGAGACCAGTCGGGCCCAGATTGTAGACCGTATCGGTGACCCCCGCGAGCAACTCCAACGTGGGTTTAATGCCGATTGCCAGCGCAATGATGAGAATTAAAACCGGCCTTATTCCGGGATGTTTTGCGGCATAGCGGATTCCTTCGGTCGCCTGGACAAAAATATTCGCCGTGCTTCGGGATCCGCGTTCATCGCGAATCATCCGGGCCTGAAGAAGACACGCCAAAAAAACCGCAAAAGTAATCCCGTTGATCAAAAAGGTCGGCCCGGCACCGACGCCCGCGATCAAGTAACCGGCAACCATGGGACCAATAAACCGGGCAAGATTGAATATCGCCGAATCCATCGCCACCGCAGAGGGAACATGCTGAGGTTCCATCAGATTGGGCACCATCGACAGCCGGGCGGCAGTATTGAATGCCCAGACAATACCGATAAACAGCGTCAGCCCAACCAGCCACCAGATATCGAGAAGCCCGCTAAAAGCCAAAGCGGCCAGTGTCAGCGCCTGCATCATGCCAAGAAACTGCGTCACAAACATCATACGGTGTCGGTTCACGCGATCCGCGACGACTCCGGCGATCGGCGCAAAAAAGATTGTCGGCAATAAATCCGCCGCCACCACAACGCCGAGCCAAAATCCCGATTTGGTAAATTCCCAGGCCAACCAGCTGATTGTGAGACGCTGACCCCAAATACCAATCAAACCAATAGAACTGCCGGCAAAATACCAGGCAAAGTTCCGCTGCTTCAGCGCGGCAGTAATGGCATCAAGGTTCGCGAAACGGGCCATAAGCAGAAACGACTCTGGTAAGACGAAAACAACGGTCGAATATAACGCCTAGTCATACTCCTGAATTGGCGGCCCTTCCAGAGCAGGTCGTAGCTGCCGCCAGCGTAACAACACCCAAATTAAAACCGGAACACAGAAAACCAACGCGCCGCCGATAAGCGTCGGCTGTAACCCGATCAGATCACCCATTATTCCCATCAACAGCGCACCAAGCGCTGGAACGCCACGATGCAACATACCGTAGAGACTAAGCACCCTCCCCCGGATGGCACCATCGACTGAGTGCTGCATTAATGTTTGAACGCCGGTACCGGTAAGCGTGATCGAACTGCCAGCGATAAAGGAGCCGATCAGCCCGAGCCAGAACATGTCTGAAATACACATAAGGACGATACCAAGCGGCCCAACGACAAGCGCCGAAAGTGTAATAAGGGTCAGCCCTTCAACACGTCCCCGCAAAGCGAGCCAGACCGCACACAGAACAGCCCCGCCCCCACCAGCCGCCGCAAGCTGTGCAAAACCGTTTACACCGCTGTGGAACACATCATCGGCCAACCCCGGCAGTAGATCGAGAAATGGCTTTACCGACATAGCCAAGGCCGTCAGCACAACCAGCATCGGGCCGATTCCAGGATGTCTGGCGGCGTACTTCACGCCTTCTAGCGTCTGAGTAAGCATGCCTCCCGTCCGGCCCCGTGGCTCATTTCGAACCAGGCGGATCTTCATCAGGCACACCAGAAACACGATATAAGTCAGACAATTCACCAGGAAAGCACCGGAGATGCCGATTGCCGCGATCAGTGCTGCCGCAACCATTGGGCCAACCACGCGCGCAGAATTATAGATTGCCGCATCGCTGGCCAGGGCGGATGGGACGTGCTCGGATTTCATCAGGTTCGGCACCATCGCGAGCCGGGCAGCGGTCGCATAGGCCATGGCGATTCCCAAAACAAATGTCAGGATAAACAGCGACCAGATATCGATCCAGTCAGTAAAAACCAGCACAGTCAAAACAACTGCCTGCAAAAAACCCGCCGTTTGACTGATTAGCGACAGTCTACGCCGGTCAACCCGGTCAGCAATAACACCGGCTATCGGGGTCAAAATGATGGTAGGAAATAAATCGGCGAAGGCAATTAATCCCAGCCACGTCGCGGATTTCGTGAGTTCCCAGGCAAGCCAGGCCACTGCAATGCGCTGTGCCCACATACCGATCAAGGCGATCCCGGCACCGCTCATATAGATGGCAAAATTGCGTTGCTTCCAAGCCCCGGAAACTTTGGAGAAGGCCAAAGCCTAGCCGCCCTTCAGACGCGCAAACAGGACCATAGACACGGCAATCAAAGCGAGTCCGGCATTGAGCGGCCAGAACCCTTTGCGCCTTGCTTTTTCCTCAATTTCCTTGTTCCGGAGTGTTCCGATACCGCGATAAACAAACACGCAGCCGATGCCCAGAATGGCGCCGAGAACGGTCGAGTCCCAATTCATTTATCTTCCGGCTCCGCCGAGGCCTGCGCGGTCTCAGGGTCTTCCTCTACCGGGCTTCCGCCTATATCACGCATCGCCTGCATCGTATCTGCATGCGCTTGATCAAGCCTTGCCTGATCCCGGCCACGCAACACAAGGGAAACCATAAATTTCCGATCCTCC
>Ga0055584_100001021_pt1 | contig 27094 bp, 37 predicted proteins | sample OSDHelmetaG_FD_58716 | JGI IMG/M metagenome (GOLD analysis project Ga0055584, IMG submission 58716) | Pelagic marine sediment microbial communities from the LTER site Helgoland, North Sea, for post-phytoplankton bloom and carbon turnover... | ecosystem: Environmental > Aquatic > Marine >...
AGAACAAGGGCCAAAAAAAGTTTAAATGATATTGATGAGGTCATAGGCAAAAAAAAGGCCTTCTAAGAAGGCCTTAAGTTATATTAATCTACGAGAGATATATAGCTCATTGGAGCGTTATCACCGACTCTGCCTTCTGGAAGCTTTAGAGTTCTTGTGTAACCACCAGCTCTGTCTTTAAACTTAGGAGCAATCTCATTAAATAGTTTAGTCACAGCAGACCTGTTATTGTTTAGTCTAGCATAAGCTAATCTTCTGTTGGCCACTGTATCTTCTTTGGCCAAAGTAATAAGTCTTTCAACATATGGTCTTAGTGCTCTACATTTTGTATGAGTTGTTTTAATTTTCCCGTGATCGATAATCTCTGTTGCTAGGTTACAAAGTAAAGATCTTCTATGCGCCGGGGTTGTTCCGATTCTGTATTTTCTCTTTTGATGTCTCATCTCTTACCTACCGAATTATAAAGCGTTATTATCGCCTTCTTGATTGTCTCTAATTTCTTTCATTATACTGTCAACTTTCATTCCAAGCCCAAGCCCCATATTGGTAAGGATCTCTTTAATTTCATTAAGAGACTTTCTACCAAAATTTTTGGTTCTTAGCATTTCACCTTCAGTCTTGGAAACAAGCTCATAAATATATTTAATATTTGCATTTTGTAAGCAATTTGCACTTCTTACAGATAGCTCAAGCTCAGAAACAGGCTTTAAAAGAGCGTTATTTTGAGGAGCTGCAACTGCTTGTGGCTTAGACTCAAGCTTGGCAATTTCCTCTTCATCTTCAAAGTTTAAGAATACGGCCAACTGATCTCTTAGGATCTTTGCAGAGTAAGCAACTGCTTCTTGAGGCTCCATACCAGCGTTTGTCCAAATCTCTAATGTAAGCTTATCGTAGTCAGTTCTTTTACCAACTCTAGAGTTTGCAACAGTATAGTTTACTCTATTAACAGGTGAAAAAAGAGTATCAAGATAAACCCAACCTACAGGAAGATCGAATTGTTCTTGGTTATCAACTGCTGTTACATAACCTTTACCTCTAGCAATCTTAAGCTCCATTCTGATAGATCCACCAGAAGAGACGTTACAGATTGTTAGGTCGGGGTTAAGAACTCTTACATTATTATTTTCTTGAATATCCTTAGCCTGAACAGGACCTTCTCCAGATTTTTCTAGAACAAGAGTCACTTCTTCTTTGTCAGTAAGCTTAAACCTTACTTCCTTAAGGTTAAGGATAATTTCAGAAACTTCTTCTTTTACGTTATCGATAGTTCCGAACTCATGGGCAACGCCATCAATTCGAACAGCAACGATACCAGCTCCCTGTAGGGAAGAAAGAAGAACTCTTCTTAAGGAGTTTCCAAGTGTTTGTCCATATCCTCTCTCAAGAGGCTTTGCAACGAACTTACCATAAGAACGAGTCACTACATCGTTATCGATCTCAAGGGCCACCGGTCTAATCATATTTGTCCAGTTTTTTGAAACAAAAGTATCCATATTTTTATTCTCCCCAGAATTTTAACTATTACTTTGTATAAAGCTCAACAATAAGGTGTTCTTCAATTTGAGAAGTAACATCACTTCTTCTTGGAAGATCCTTAACAGTAGTGCTATATTTTCCCTTATCAACATCTAACCAAGCAGGGATTTCTCTCATACTATTTGCCTCTAAAGCTCCTGTTAACTTAACAGATGATTTAGATTTTTCTCTTAAATTAATCACATCACCAGCTTTAAGAAGCATCGATGGTATATTTGCCTTCTTACCGTTGATAGTAAAGTGTGAGTGCTTTACAAGTTGTCTAGCTTCTTTTCTAGAAGCAGCAAATCCTGCCTTATAAATAATATTATCAAATCTTCTTTCTAATAAAGTAAGAAGGTTCTCACCAGTAACACCTTTCATAGCAATAGCTTTAGAAAAGATGTTTCTCATTGGCTTTTCTTGAACACCATAAAGTCTTTTAAGCTTTTGCTTTTCTCTTAACTGAACACCATAGTCAGAAATTTTAGTTCTTCTTTGCCCGTGTTGCCCAGGAGGGTAAGGTCTTCTTTCGATAGCACACTTATCTGTGTAGCATCTCGTTCCCTTAAGAAAAAGTTTTTCACCTTCTCTTCTACAAAGTCTACAAACTGATCCTCTATATCTAGCCATATCTTATACCCTTCTTCTTTTAGGAGCTCTACACCCATTATGTGGAATTGGACTTCTATCTGAAACAGATGACAATTTCATACCTGCCTGAATAACTGCTCTAATAGCATTTTCTCTACCAGCACCAGGTCCTTTTACTCTTACTTCACAAGAAGTCATTCCATGCTCAACAGCTTTTTTGGCCGCTTCGTAAGCTGCTTGTTGAGCAGCAAATGGAGTTGATTTCTTAGACCCTCTAAAACCTAATTGACCAGCACTTGCCCAAGCAATGGCCTCACCCTTAGGGTCAGTAAAAGTAACGATAGTGTTATTAAATGACGCTTGAACATGGCAGATCCCATGAGCGACATTCTTTTTAACTTTCTTTTTTCCAGTTATTTTCTTTGCCATCTTTATTATTTCCTTAAATTATTACTTCATTTGTTTAATAGATTTTTTACCTGCAATTGCAACGGCTTTACCTTTTCTTGTTCTGGCATTTGTATGAGTTCTTTGACCTCTAACAGGTAAACCTCTTCTATGTCTTATCCCTCTATAACAACCAAGATCTTTAAGTCTTTTAATATTAAGACCAACTTCTCTTCTTAGATCCCCTTCAACCTGATAGGCATCAGAGTCAAGAATCTGTCTGATCTCATTAGTTTCTTCTTCAGTAAGATCATTAGAGTTTTTATCTAAATCAATATTAGCTTTAGTCAAAACTTCATTGGCCACAACTGGACCCACGCCATATAGTGACTGAAGAGCGATTCTCATTACTTTGTTTCTTGGTATATCTACACCCAGGATTCTTGCCATTTTTTGCTCCTAACCTTGTCTTTGCTTATGTTTTGGATTCGGCTTACAGACAACTCTGACTACGCCTTTTCTCTTAATAATTTTACAGTCTTTACATATTTTCTTAACTGATGATCTTACTTTCATGACCTATTCTCACCTTATTTATTCTTTGGTTTACTTCCAGACCCCTTAGATCTGTATGTTATTCTACCTTTCGTTAAATCATACTTACTAATTTCCACAAGCACCCTGTCTCCAGGAAGTATCTTAATAAAGTGCATTCTCATTTTTCCACTTATGTGGGCAATGATACTGTGTCCATTAGGAAGTTTTACCCTAAACATCGTATTAGGGAGAAGCTCTGTAACCTCTCCTTCAACCTCTATGATGTCTTTTCCTGCTGCCATTTATACCTTTTTAAGCAATCTTAGCTTCATATATAAATCAACCCAATAACGCAAGTCTATTAGGCTTCTATACCAATCTTTACCCGAGGGCCGCCTTAACTTTCTCTAGTATTTCTAGGGGTTTAAGCCCAGCATCAACACGTACCAGTTTATTTTTTCCCTGGTAATATTCCAAAATTGGATCAATCGTCTCTTTAAAAACATTTAGTCTGTTTCCTACAGCTTCTTCTGTATCATCTTTACGATGTACCAAATCACCACCGCACAGATCACATTTTCCTTCTGTTTTCGGTGCCTTATGGATTAAGTTGTAGATGGCCCCACAGCTGCCACAAGTTCTTCTATTAACAAGTCTCTCTTTAAGAACATCAAGATCGATGTCAAAATAAATTGCCTTAGAAGGAAAGTCTCCAAGAACAACCTCGTCAAGCGCCTTAGCTTGGTCTATTGTTCTAGGAAAACCATCAAAAATATAAGCTCCGTTAGTAAGGTCACAATTATTTTTTAATAGCTCGAGAACAATCTCATCACTAACAAGTGCCCCACGGCCCATAATATCACTAACTTTTTTACCTAACTCAGACTCTTTTTGGACCTCGGCCCTAAGAAGATCTCCTGTAGAAACATGATTAAATCCAAGATCCTCAACCAAATTTTTGGCCTGAGTTCCTTTTCCACTTCCAGGAGCACCTAAGAAAATCGCCTGAGTCATCACTTAAAATCTCCTCTTGCTTCCGCTATATTTACCTCTTGATTTATAAGAGGTTTCATATTTTTCAGCGAACATAAAGGATTGGATATTCATCATAACTCTGATCGAAACACTTACAAGGATAAGTAAACTTGTTCCACCAAAACGAGTTTGCTTGCCCGTGATAAGATCAGGAGTAACACATATAAAGATAAGAAAAAGAGAGCCGAAGAAAGTTAACCTGTTTAAAACGAAGTCTAGAAATTCTTTCGTCTTTGTTCCAGGTCTAACACCAGGAATGAAGGCATTATTTTTTTGAAGCATCTCAGATATTTTCTTAGTCTTAAATTGAATCGGAGCATAGAAGTAAGTCATATAAGCAATTAAACCTGCAAAAACTAGATTAAATAGAAGCTCACCTGGATAAAGTGACTGCTGAATCGTATCAAAGTAAGGCTTAAGTGGACTTGAAGGATCTATAAAGCTCGCAAAAGTAGCAGGTGCTGCAAGAAGTGATGATGCCAAGATTGGAGGCATAACACCACCAGTATCAACTCTTACAGGTAGACTCTGGGCCCCACCATATACGCGATTATGCACAACTTTTTTGGCATATTGAACTGGCACACTTCTAAATGATTTCTCAATAAAAGAGACCACATAAAAAGCTACTATTATGACCGCAAAAGTTATGAGTAATGAGAAGCCTGAAACTTCACCACTACGATATAAAGTTAAATTTTGTATAACCTCAGAAGGTAATTCAACGGCGATACCAGCAAAAATGATAAGAGAAACACCATTCTCTAAACCATATTCGGTTATCCTCTCACCCAGCCATAATAGGAACATAGTTCCAGCAGCTAGAGTCACCATTGTCGATAGTCTAAAAAGCATTCCTGGCTCAGGAATTACAGGTGCACCTGACGGGGCCTTAAATCCTTCAAAGACTGCTGCCATCCCATAACCTTGAATACAGCAAAGAAGAACTGTTGCATATCTTGTCCATTTTTGAATCTTTTTATGCCCTTCACTATCTTCTTGTAGCTCTTGAATCTGAGGAATCACTTCCCCTAAGAGGCTGAAAATAATTGAAGTTGTAATATAAGGCATAATCCCAAGTGCTAGGACAGAAAACCTTTTAAAAGCACCACCACTGAAAGTGTTGATAAGATCAAAGATCCCACCGCCGCCTTCGGCAAAGTAAGCATTAATGGCCGCACCATCCACGCCTGGTACGGGTACTTGAGCTGCAAACCTATAAACGGCTAAAAGAATAAAAGTCCAAAAAACATTACGCTTTAATTCTTCTAACCTTGAGCTTGAAAACATACTTGTTACCTTTATTCGATGGAACCACCGGCCTTCTTAATCAATTCCATGGCCGAGGCAGAAAATTTTTCAATACCTTTAAATTTTAAATTCTTGGTTAGTTCACCCTTACCAAGAATTTTAATTGGTCTTCTTTTTTCAATACCCTTAAGAAGTCCAGCTTCAATTAGAGCTTCTCTTGTTACTTCATCTCCGTTGAACTTTTCCTCAAGTTCACCAAGATTAATAACTGAGTATACTTTTTTAAATGCAAAGTTTTTGAAGCCCTTTTTAGGAAGCATAATATAAAGAGGCATTGCACCTGACTCAAAACCAGATCTCACATGACCACTTTTTCTAGCCTTTTGACCTTTATGCCCTTTACCAGCTTGAGTACCTTGACCAGAACCCTGACCTCTACCCAATCTTTTGGTATTTCTATTAGCGCCTCTTGGACTTGATAAATTATTTAAGGTTAACATTTCCCACCACCTTATTCATATCTGAAGTCAAGAAGATGAATAACTTTTTTAATCATCCCTCTAACTGCAGGAGTATTCTCTAGTGTTTTTTCATGACCGATTCTTCTGAGCCCTAAGCCTCTTACATTAGCTTTTTGACGCTCATTAGATCCGATCGTACTTTTCTTTAATTTAACTGTAATTGTTTTATGGGCCATAATTTTACCCTCTCACTTTCCTTAATCTTACTTAAGCCTAACTTGTTTAACTTCTATCCCTCTAACTTTAGCGATTTGCTCCGGAGATCTTAATTGCTTAAGAGCTTGGAAAGTCGCCTTAACAACGTTATGAGGGTTATTTCCTCTTAAAGACTTGGTTAAAACATTGTGAACCCCAGCGAGTTCTAAAATAGAACGACACGCACCAGCAGCTTTAATACCTGTACCGTCTGCAGCTGGCTTAAAAAGGATTTTTCCAGCATCAAACTCACCTAGAACTTGGTGTGGAATTGTTCCTCCATCTATAGGGACATTGATCATATTTTTTTCAGCAGCTTGAGTTGCTTTTCTGATTGCTTCAGGAACCTCTTTTGCTTTTCCTAAACCAAAACCAACATGACCTTTTTTATCACCAACAATGATAAGCGCGGAAAAGGAAAACCTTCTACCACCTTTAACAACCTTCGCGACTCTATTAACTGCTACAACCCTTTCTTCAAGATCTGGGTTTAAAGACTCAGGTCTCTTTTTCTTAGGAGAAGGTCTTCTTGTTTTAGCAGGTTTTTTGCCTTCTGGAGCTGCTTCTTTTGCATCATTGTTTTTTACTTCTTTTTCATCAACCATATCAAAGCCTCTAATTTATTAAAATTTAATTCCATTTTCTCTAATTGAATCAGCTAATGTAGTAAGGACACCTGTGTACTTGTATCCGTTTCTATCAAAAACAACTTTATCAATATTATTTTCTTTAAGCTTAGACGCCACTTGAGCACCAAGAACCTTGGCCTTGTCTTTTTTACTTCCACTCGCCTCAACGTTTTTACCAAAAGACTTACAAGTAAAAAGAGTTACTCCTGTCTCATCATCGATGGCCTGAATAAGAATATGCTTATTTGTCTTATTAGGACAAAGTCTCGGCACATCTTTCGTTCCAGAAATAGTCTTTCTTATTTTAAGCTTTCTTCTGGCCCTTTTGGCCATTGAATCATTTTTAATTTTTCCAATTTGCTTTCTCATGTCTTTTTACCTCAGCTTATTTAGCGCCAGACTTACCAGCTTTTCTAATAATATGCTCTTCAGCATACTTAACACCTTTACCTTTATAAGGCTCTGGTGGTCTGAAAGATCTAACTTTAGCGGCAACTTCACCAACTTGTGCTTTATCAATTCCAAAAAGTTCAATTACGTTTTTATTAACTTTAGCAGTTATACCCTCTGGTAGATCATAATTGATCGGGTGAGAGTAACCAAGGTTTAGCTCAAGAACTTTACCTTTAACTGCTGCCTTATAACCAACACCATTAAACTCTAAGTTTCTTTGGAAACCTTCATTCACACCTACTACCATATTATTGAGTAGGCTTCTGGTTGTTCCCCATAAAGATCTTGATATTTGACTCTCATTAACAGGAGTAACTACAATCTCTTTATCTTTCATTTCAATTTTTACATGTTCCGTAAAATTTGTTACCAGCTCACCTTTTGGGCCTTTAACAGTTACACTAGCACCATTAATGGTCACATTGACTTTATCTGGAACAACTACAGGGTTTTTCCCAATTCTAGACATAATTAACTCCTACCAAACGTTGCAGAGGACTTCACCTCCGACCTTTCTTTTCTTAGCCTCTCTTGAAGAGAGTACACCTTGGGAAGTTGACACTACAGAAATACCTAGGCCACTCACTACTCTTGGTAGACTTTGGTAGCCACTATATTTTCTTAAGCCTGGTGTCGACTGTCTATTTAGTCCCACTATAGCATCATCTTTAAATACAACTTTAATCTTGATATCACTTGGTGCTTTGGCGATGATTTTAAAAGATTTGATATAACCCTCTTCTTTTAAAACCTTGCAAATTCCAGCCTTGACTTTACTCGCTGGAAAATCAACCCTATCTTTACCCGCGGCTAAAGCGTTTCTCATTCTTGTAAGCATATCAGCAATAGGATCTGTCATCATAACTCTTGTCTCCTCAATTATTTACCAACTTGATTTGGTCACTCCAGGGATCATCCCTTTTAAGGCCAATGATCTTAAACAACATCTGCAGAGTTTAAAAGCTCTATAAAAAGCTCTTGGTCTTCCACAAACTTCACATCTATTTCTCTGTCTACAGCTAAACTTTGGTTTCTTTTTTGCCGCTACAATTTTTGATAATTTGGCCATTATCTATTTCCTTTTTAAAATTACTTACTAAATGGCATCCCAAATTGGGTTAGTAGTTCTCTTGCCTCTTCATTATTCTTTGCGCTGGTAACAATAGTGATCCCAACACCCCTTACTTTATCAATTTTATCGTAATTGATTTCAGGGAATATAATTTGTTCTTTAATACCAAAGGTATAATTTCCTCTTCCATCAAAAGCTTTTGGAGTAATACCTCTAAAGTCTCTAACTCTTGGAAGTGAAAGGCATACGAGTCTCTCAAAAAACTCATACATTCTCTCTCCTCTTAAAGTAACAGAAGCTCCAAGGGCCTGACCTTCTCTAAGCTTAAAACCAGCAATTGATTTTCTTGCTTTGGCCACTACCGGCTTTTGACCTGTTATTGCAGTAAGATCATTAATGATGCTCTCTACTACTTTAGAGTTAGTTACAGCATCTTTAGTCATGCAATTGACAACGATCTTTTCTACTTTAGGAATATTATGAACATTTTTGTAACCAAACTTGGTCTGCATGTTCTTCTTAATTTCTTTGTTATATAATTCTTTAAAAGCACTCATCACTAATTCCTACCTACTTCTTATCCAAAACAGAACCACAAGAAACGGCAACTCTAACTTTTTTACCATCTCTCGTTTCAATTCTAACTCTAGTTGCTTTTTTTGTTTTAGGACTCATAACGCCTACATTTGAAAGATGAACTGGCTTTTCAATATCAGCAATTCCACCTGCAGGGTTTTCCTGAGACGGCTTAAGTGCCTTTTTCACCATGTTCACACCTTCAACAAGAACCTTTTTATTTTTAAGGTCAAGCTTCTTTACTTTACCTTGCTTACCTCGGTCCTTACCGGTTAAGACAACTACTTCATCTTCTAATCTTATCTTTTGCATACAATGCTCCTTAAAGCACTTCAGGAGCTAGAGAACAAATCTTCGTAAAGTTTTTGTTTCTAAGCTCTCTTGCTACTGGTCCAAAAATTCTCGTTCCAACGGGCTCGTTATTACCACCAAGAATAACAACACTATTAGTATCAAACTTGATATAAGATCCATCTTCCCTTCTTATGGGGTAAACAGTTCTTACGATAACAGCTTTTTTAACTTCACCCTTTTTAATCTTTCCACCTGGGCTAGCTTGCTGGACAGCAACGACTATAATGTCACCCAATCTAGCAATCATTCTTTTAGAACCCCCAAGAACTTTAATACACTTAACTACTTTAGCTCCTGAGTTATCTGCAACATCTAGTTTTGTCTGCATCTGGATCATAATTTAACTCCTATTCAGACCTATAAGCCTGTCTGAATAACTTTAACAAGTTCCCATCTTTTCAGCTTCGAATAGGGTCTTGATTCAATAATACTAACTCTATCACCCGCTTTTGCTGCATCTTGAGCATCATGGGCGTGGTACTTTTTAGTTTTAGCGATAAACTTATTATAGACAGGGTGCTTGTACTTTCTCACAACCTTAACAACAATAGTTTTTTCAGTTTTGTCGCTGACAACTATACCTTCTAATTTTCTTTTAAACTTTTTCTTATTTGCTTCTGTCATAACTATCTCGCTTACGCCTATTTATTCTTATTTTGGTTTTTGGCAGTTAAAAGTTTAGCGATATCTTTTTTATACTCTTTTAATAAATGAGGCTTTTCAATTCCTGAAGTCGCCTTCTGCATTCTTGCCTTAAAAAGATCTTCTTTTATTTGAGTCACTTTTCTTTCAATTGCAGCATCATCCATTGTTTTTATTTCTTTAAAATCAATCATAACAACCTCAGTTAACCCTCTATTTCTTTTTTAATAATCTTCGTCTTAACAGAAAGCTTATATTGGGCCAATCTTAGTGCTTCTAGAGCTACCTCAGGATCAATTCCTTTAACCTCAAAAATAATCCTTCCAGGCTTAATAACGGCAACCCATCTATCAGGTGAACCTTTACCTTTACCCATCCTAACTTCTGCTGGCTTACTCGTAAGGGATTTATCAGGAAATACACGAATAAATACTTTCCCACCCCTTTTTGCCTTTCTATTAATAGCAATCCTGGCCGCTTCAATCTGTCTGTTTGTTATGAACCCACAAGTCGTTGCTTGCAAGCCAAATTCACCAACTGATATAGTATTTCCACGGTAGGCCTTCCCTTTCATCCGGCCTTTTTGTTGCTTTCTCCACTTTACTTTTTTTGGACTTAACATTTTTCAAACCTTTATTAATAGAGCTCTCTACTTATAGATCTCGCCCTTATAAACCCAAACCTTAACACCAATGATTCCATAGGTTGTTTCCGCTTCAGCTGTATCATAATCAATATCAGCTCTTAATGTATGAAGAGGAACTTTTCTTTCTGAATAACCTTCGGTTCTGGCCATTTCAGCGCCACCTAGTCTTCCTGCTGTTTTAACTTTAATACCTTTAACACCAGCTCTAAAAGCAGATTGCATCACCTTTTTCATCGCTCTTCTAAAGGCAACCCTTTTTTCAAGCTGTTGGGCAATATTTTCAGCAATTAGCTTTGCCTCAGCATCTGGTCTTTTTACTTCCATAATATTGAAGATCAAATTTCCTTTAACCAACTTAGCAAGGTCATTTCTAATCTTTTCAATTCCAGCACCCTTCTTACCGATTGCCACACCTGGCTTAGCAGTATGAACAGTAACTTTAGTTTGGTCAGAAGTTCTCGAAATTTCAGTTTTGGCAACAGAAGCATTCTTCATGTTCTTCTCAATATATGCTCTTATATTAAGATCTTCGTGAAGTATTTCTGCATATCTATCTTTGCTATACCAAGATGAATGCCATGTTTTAATATATCCGAGTCTAAAACCGTATGGATGTACTTTTTGTCCCATTCTATGCTTCCTTAAGTTCTACTGTTACGTGGCTACTTCTTTTTCTAATTCTAAAGGCGCGACCCTGAGCTCTAGGCTGGATCCTCTTAAGAGTTGGACCTTCGTTAGCGAACGTGTTCCCGATAATTAAATTTTCGAGATCATATTTACCTTCTGAATCAGCAATCGCAAGACCACTATTTATTAGTTTCGTTAGCATCATCGCAATTTCTTTTTTCTCATTATATCTAAGAACTTTAAGGGCCTCAGAAGCCTTCTTATTTCTAACGAGATCTAGAACTGCTCTCACTTTTCTTGGAGCGATACCTACATTATTTGCCTTAACTACGACGGCCATCTCAATACTCCTTATTTCTTACCTTTCTTATCAGCGCCATGACCTTGATAATTTCTTGTAAGAGAAAACTCTCCAAGCTTCATCCCAATCATGTTGTCAGTTACGTAAACTGGAATAAACTTTTTCCCGTTATGAACGGCAAAAGTTAGTCCAATAAACTCTGGAACAATGGTCGATCTTCTTGACCATGTTTTAATTACTTTATTCCCTTTGTTTCCTTCATCTTGAAGGGCTACTGCCTTTCTTAGAAGGTGTAGGTCAACAAAAGGTCCTTTTTTTAATGATCTAGCCATACTTATATCTCCGACTATTTCTTAGTTCGTCTTTTAACGATGAACTTGTCTGTTCTTTTATTCTTTCTTGTCTTATAACCCTTAGTTGGTTGTCCCCAAGGAGATACTGGGTGTCTACCACCAGAAGTACGTCCTTCACCACCACCGTGTGGGTGATCAACTGGGTTCATCGCCACACCTCTAACCTTAGGTCTTTTACCTCTATGTCTATTCTTACCGGCCTTACCGATAACAATTTGCTCATGCTCAGCATTACCAACCTGACCGATTGTAGCTCTACAAGACTTTTGAACTTTTCTGAGCTCACCCGATGGTAATCTTAAAAGAACCATCTCACCTTCTTTGGCCATAACTTGAACATAAGCTCCAGCTGTTCTTGCCATTTGCCCACCGGCACCTGGGTAAAGCTCAACATTGTGAACAAGTGTACCAACCGGAATCTCTGTAAGCATTTTTGAGTTTCCAACTTTAATATCCGCATCGGAAGACGCGATAACAGTATCACCTACATTTAGTCCCTGTGGAGCAAGGATATAGTTCTTAAAACCATCCGCATAACTTAATTGAGCTATGTGGCAAGTTCTATTTGGATCATAAAGGATAGCTTCAACTTTTGCTGGGATATCTAATTTATTTCTTTTGAAATCAATAACCCTATACTTTTGTTTAACACCACCACTTCTTCTTCTTGTCGTGATTCTGCCGTCATTATTTCTCCCTGCAGTTGCATTTTTAGGAGCAATAAACTTCTTGAGTGGCTTTACACCTTTAGTAAGGCCTTCACTTGTCTGAACGGCCATTTCTCTAATTGCTGCAGAAGTTGGTTTAAATTTTCTTATAGCCATATTCGCCTCAGTTTAATTTAGATATCTTTAAAAAATTCAATCTTTTGTCCTTCACTTAGCTGAACAAAAGCTTTTTTAGTCTTTGAACTCTTCTTAACGTTCGCTCCAAATCTCTTCATTTTTCCTGGATTGATCTGAGTTTTCACATCAAGAACTTTAACATTGTAAAACTTCTCAACTGCATTTTTAATTTGATGCTTGTTGGCTTTAAGGGCCACTTGAAAACCATATCTATTAGTTTTCTCTGTTATTACAGCTGATTTTTCAGTTATTAAAGGTTTCATAAGTACTTGTTCTATATTTGCCATATTAACCTAGCCTTTCTAGAAGCTTCTCTAAAGCTTGCTTTTCAATGATGAGGTTTTCATACTTAAGAGCATCATAAATGTTGAAACCATCAACACCTACTCCATTTGCATATTGTAAATTTCTCACTGCTCTTAGTGCTTGTGAAGCATTATCAGTTGTAACTACTAAACAAGGAAGAAGACCTTTACCATTAAGTAGAGTGTTCATCTCTTTTGTCTTACCGTTACTTTCAAAGCTCTCAAGGACTGTTAGTTTCCCTGAGTTTAGCTTATCAGCAAGAACTGATTGTAGTGCTTTGCCCATCATCTTCTTATTTACTTTTTGAGTATAATCTCTTGGAGTAGGGCCAAAGGCAGTACCACCACCTACCATAAGAGGTGATCGTGAAGAACCTTGTCTAGCGCGTCCAGTTCCTTTTTGCTTAAATGGCTTAATACCACCACCAGAAACCTTGGCTTTATTTTTAGTCATAGCAGTTCCCTGTCTTTTCTTGGCCAACAAGGCTTTTACTACTTGGTGGACAACAGGAACCTTAATATCTTCCTCAGTAAGACTCACATTTGTGTTGAGCTTAGAGGCTGCTTCAAATTTTGAGTTTAATACATTTATATCGGCCATGGATGCTTCCCCTATTTCTTCAATGCTTTGCTAATTTTTACAAAGCTATTTTTGGCCCCAGGAACAGATCCCTTGAGTAGCATATAGCCCTTATCAAGGTTTACTTCCTGGATCTTTATATTTTGAACTGTTTGAGTTTTATCACCTAAATGACCTGGCATTTTCTTGCCTTTAAAAACTCTACCTGGAGTCGCTCTGTTACCAATAGAACCTGGTCTTCTGTGAAAATGAGAACCATGTGTAGCAGGTCCACCGGCAAATCCAAACTTCTTAACAACACCTTGGAAACCTTTACCTTTTGATACGCCAGTAGCATCAACATAAGAATTAGCTTCGAACTCTCCAAGAGTAATTTCTTTACCTAGGTCATCTTCATTAATGTCAGAAACTTTAATTTCAGCGAAACGATTAAAGAAACCTTTAACGCCTGCTTTTTTCAAGTGACCTTGCTTAGGATTGTTAACAAGTTTTTCTCTCTTTAATTGATAAGCAACTTGATAAGCATTGTAGCCATCTTTAGAAGCTGTTTTAACTTGAGAGATAAAATTAGGAATAAGTTTAATTACGGTTACAGGAACGTGGTTACCACTTTCGTCAAAGACTCTGGTCATACCAGCTTTGACCCCGTAAAAAGATGTTAAGTTAACACCTGTAGCTTTATCTTCAGCCATTTTTTCCTCCACAGCATCACCCTAATCGCAGGGATGCATGCATGGTTTATAATTAAGCTCTATTGCTAGAAGCCAACTAAATACTAATATTTAATTTCTACGTCAACACCTGAGGATAGGTCTAATTTCATTAGGCTATCAACGGTTTGTTGCGTAGGGTCGAGTATGTCGACCAATCTCTTATGTGTTCTCATCTCAAACTGCTCTCTAGATTTCTTATCTATATGCGGCGATCTTAGAACAGTAAATTTATTAATCTCTGTAGGCAAAGGGATAGGGCCAGCTATTCTAGCACCTGTTTCTTTTGCTGTTTGAACGATTTCGTTCACAGATTTATCAAGTACGCTGTGATCGTATGCTCTTAACTTTATTCTTAGTCTTGTCGTTTTCATTTAACCCTCTGAACCACAAATGAGACATGGTTTTAATTGCTAAGGAGGCCCTTTGTCAAGCACGTCCCGTATTTATTTTAAAAATATTTTCACCTAGATGAAAATTCCTCTCTTTTCTAGAATTGCTTTGGCCAAATCCTGCCCAAGTGGCTCATATCTTAGAAATTTCATTGTAAAATTTGCACGCCCCTGGGAACGTGACCTAAGATCTGTACTGTAGCCAAAAAGCTCTAGAAGTGGAGCTTCCGCTTTAATAATTTCTTTATTTTGCTTTGAATCTATTGAAATAATCCGACCTCTTTTGGCATTAAGGTCTGAAATTACTTCTCCTGTATATTCTAGTGGTGTAATGACCTCTAGATCCATTAAAGGCTCTAAAAGCTTTAACCCTGCGATTTTACAAGCTTCTCTAAAGGCCATAGAAGCTGCCATTGTATAGGCTACATCTGATGCTGTTTCTTCATCATATTCGGCCTCAATAAGCTCTACTGATATATTAATAAGTGGGTATCCTGCCATGGCCCCGCCTGGAGCGGTATCCAGAACACCTCTTTTAACAGCTTCAATGAGCTCTAATGGTAGCTCTCTTTTAGTTAGTGAGGTCTTAAACTCTACTCCTAGCTCACAAGTACTTGGACTAAGTTTTAGAGTAACGGCCCCTTGGTTTATTTTTCCACCAAGCTCTTTACTAAACTCACCTTTGGCCGTGGCCACATCTTTAATACTTTCTCTAAAAGAAACTTGTGGCTTTCCTTTTCTAATTCCTACTTTGAACTCTCTTTCTAGTCGGTCACAAATAATTTCAAGGTGGAGCTCGCCCATTCCAAAAATAAGAAGCTGACCTGTCTCTTTATTAGTTCTATGACTAAAAGAAGGATCTTCAATTTCTAATTGGGCCAAAGTACTCATAAGTTTTTTTTCATCAGCAGCTGTTTTTGGCTCAATAGCAATTGAGATTACAGTTTCTGGAAAATCCATTAAATCAAAAAGGACTGCTTTTTGTTCTATACAAAGTGTTTCACCAGTTACCGTGAACTTTGGACCTGACAGAGCAACGATATCTCCCGCATGAGCGATATCAATTTCTTCTCTTTTATTTGCATGCATTCTTAGAATTTTTTGTATTCTTTCTTTTTTCTTTTTATGTGGATTATAGACTTGCTGACCTTGATTCAGTTGCCCTGAGTACACTCTAAAATAAGTTAGTGTTCCTACAAATGGGTCTGATGTAATTTTAAAGGCCAACCCACTAAAGGGTTCATTTTCAGTTGGCTCTCTCAGAACCTCTTTGTCATGATCTTTAGGGTTATGTCCCTTAATGGTTCCTCTATCAAAGGGAGACGGTAAGTAATCAATAACAGCATCTAATAAAGGCTGCACTCCTTTATTTTTAAATGCGCTTCCACATAAAACAGGAATAAAATCTTTTTCAATAGTCGCTGATCTTAAAACACTTTTTATTTTATCAATGGTTACTTCTTCACCATTAAGAAAAATTTCAGCAATATCATCATCAAAATCACAAAGAGTTTCAATCAACTCTTCTCTTCGTAATTCTACTTCATCTTTTAAATCTTCTGGAATTTCTTTTGTCTCTACGGTTGCACCGAGATCCGTTTCTGAAAAATAAAAGGCTTTTCTTTCGACAAGATCAACGAGACCTTCAAAATTATCTTCACTTCCAATTGGAATTTGAATAGCACAACAGTGTTTTCCAAGCTTTGTTTTGATTTCTTCTAAACAGTTTTCGAAATCGGCCCCAACTCTATCCATTTTATTAACAAATGCCAGTCTTGGTACGTGGTACTTATTGGCTTGTGCCCATACTGTTTCTGATTGAGGTTCAACACCACTAACAGCATCAAAAAGACCAATGGCCCCATCAAGAACTCTCAGAGATCTTTCTACTTCAATAGTGAAGTCCACGTGTCCTGGTGTATCTATAATATTAATTTCGTAGTCTTTCCAAAAGCAGGTGGTTGCTGCTGAGGTAATTGTAATACCTCTTTCTTGCTCTTGGACCATCCAGTCCATAGTAGCTGCACCATCGTGAACTTCACCGATTTTGTGACTTTTTCCTGTATAGTATAGGATTCTTTCTGTTGTTGTAGTTTTACCGGCATCAATGTGTGCCATGATGCCGATATTTCTAATCTTTTCTATTCGATTATCCATCATTAGATACGAAGATTAAGTGTAAACTACCACTTAAGGTGCGCAAATGCTTTATTGGCTTCGGCCATTCTGTAAACATCTTCTTTCTTCTTAACTGCTCCACCTCTATTTTGGTAGGCTTCAAAAATCTCTTCAGATAATTTACCCATCATAGTTTTTCCACCTCTTTGGCGGGCATAATCCCTAATCCATCTGATTGCTAGAGATTGTCTTCTTGCTGGTCTAACTTCTACTGGAATTTGGTAAGTAGCACCACCAATTCTTCTCGACTTAACTTCAACAGCAGGCTTAACATTAGAAATTGCTTTCTTAAAAATCTTAAGTGGTTCTTCACCTGTTTTCTTTTCTAGCTCCTCAAGGGCCCCGTAGAAAATCTTTTCAGCTGTAGATTTTTTCCCACCAATCATAAGTGAGTTGATGAATTTTGTTACAACTATATCTTGATAACGTGGATCTGGTAATACTTCTCTAGTTTGTGCTCTATGCTTTCTACTCATAATAAACCTCTCTTCAATTCTGTGAATTTACTCTCCTATGACCGTGAGTTTAAGTCATAGGAGTGGACTGATATAAAATCTTATTTTTTAGGTTTTTTAGTACCGTACTTAGAACGGGCCTGGTTTCTTTTATCAACACCAGTGGCATCTAGTGCCCCTCTAACGGTGTGGTATCTAACCCCTGGAAGGTCTTTAACTCTTCCACCTCTGATAAGAACGATACTGTGTTCTTGAAGATTATGTCCTTCCCCACCAATGTAGGAAGTTACTTCAAAACCACTTGTTAATTTAACCCTACAAACCTTTCTCATAGCTGAGTTTGGTTTCTTTGGAGTTGTTGTATAAACTCTTGTACAAACTCCTCTTCTTTGAGGACAAGCCTTCAAAGCTGGGGATTTTGTTTTAATTACTTTATCAACTCGACCTTTTCTAATTAGTTGGTTAATTGTAGGCATTGCCTTTTGCTCCTTAATTTTAAAATCTTGCCCTAACTATCATGACACGAAGGACAAGATCAAGTCTTTTTTATATAGTTAGTGTTACTTCCTCTTTGTTTTCTGCAACAGTTTCCTGCTCCTCAGTAACTACGGCCTCATAATTCCAGTATCTTGCGATACCAGTACCAGCAGGGATAAGTCGTCCCATGATGACGTTTTCTTTAAGCCCTCGAAGTTCATCAAACTTCCCTTCAAGTGCCGCTTGAGTAAGAACCTTAGTGGTTTCTTGGAAAGAGGCAGCTGAAATAAAGGAATCTGTTGATAGTGAAGCTTTCGTAATACCTTGAAGAAGTGGCATTGCTTGTGCTGGTGTTTCTCCTTCTTCAAGAGCAGCATTAGCATCACCAAGATCAAGTTTTGAAACGAAGTCACCAGCAATAAGGTTTGTATCACCAGCATCCATAACTTGAACTTTCTTAAGCATTTGAGAAACAATAACCTCAATGTGTTTATCATCGATTTTAACACCTTGAAGTCTGTATACCTCTTGTATTTCATCTACAATGTATTTAGCGAGAGTTTTAACACCCATTACTCTGAGGATATCATGTGGATTAGATGGACCATCCATAATCGCATCCCCTGCTCTCACATAGTCACCTTCGTTTACAATAACATAACGACCTTTTGGTACTGTATATGTTACAGGCTCACCTCCATCATCAGGTCTAACGATGATTCTTCTGTTTCCTCTAAGCTCAGGACCAAACTCAATCGTTCCAGAGACATCAGAAATCTGAGCAGCATTAGAAGGCTTTCTTGCTTCAAAAAGTTCAGCAACTCTTGGAAGACCACCTGTAATATCTTTAGTTTTAGTTGTTTCTCTTTGAGCTTTAGAGATCGCTTGACCAGCTTCAATTGCTTGGCCTTCTTGAACAACAATATTGGCGCCAACTGGAAGTCTGTAGATAGCGCTTCTTTTTGTTCCAGCAACTGTCATCGGAGCACCACTTTCGTCTACAATAACAATTCTTGGTTGAAGAGATGGATCTTTTGATTCAATAACAACTTTATGGGTTAATCCTGTAACAGCATCAACTTGCTCAGAAATTGTCTGACCAACGATAAGGTCTTCAAATTTTACAAGACCATTAACTTCATTCAGAAGTGGAATCGCAAACGGATCCCATTCAAGAATCGTATCACCTGGTTCTACATTATCACCTTCAAGTTTAACTAAACGTGCACCGTAGTTTGCAGGGTATTTCTCTTTTTCGGCCCCTTGATTGTTTTTAACAATAATCTCACCGGCCTTACTCATAACAATTTTAGTTCCATCTTTAAGAGTAGCTATATTAACTTTTCTGAACTCTAGAACACCAGCTGTTTTAACTTCTGTCTTATTAACTTGAGCACCAGCAGTTGCTGTACCACCAACGTGGAAAGTTCTCATCGTTAACTGTGTACCTGGTTCACCAATTGATTGAGCAGCAATAACACCTACTGCTTCACCAACCCTAACCATTCTTCCTCTTGCTAGGTCTCTACCAAAACAAGAAGCACAGAAACCATGTCTTTGCTTACATGTTAAAACACTTCTTACTTTAATTTGGTCAATAGAGTGTTCTATTAGTTTTGGAATATCATCTTCAGTAAGAAGGTGATTTTTAGGTAGAATCTCCTCACCATTCAAGTTGACAATAGCACTTGCCGTTACTCTTCCCATTGCTCTTTCAGTAACGTGCTCAACAACTTCACCAGCATCAATTCTAGATTCAAGAACGATTCCATCGTTTGATCCACAATCTTCAGATCTAATAATACCGTCTTGAGCAACATCAACTAGTCTTCTCGTTAAGTAACCAGAGTTAGCTGTTTTGAGAGCAGTATCGGCAAGACCTTTTCTCGCACCATGCGTAGAAGCAAAGTACTGAAGAACCGAAAGTCCCTCTCTAAAGTTTGATGTAATTGGAGTTTCAATAATCTCACCACTTGGTTTGGCCATGAGTCCCCTCATACCAGCAAGCTGTCTCATTTGAGCTGTTGAACCCCTGGCCCCAGAGTCGGCCATCATAAAGATCGCATTAAAAGATGGAGCTTTTAGAGTATCGCCTTTCTCATTAGAGAAAGTGTCCTCTGAAAGACCGTTGAGCATAACTTTAGTCAAAGCTTCATTTGTTTGTGCCCAAACATCAACAATCTTATTATAACGTTCACCGTTTGTAATAGAACCTTCGTTATACTCTTCTGTAATCTGATCAACTTCATCATACGCAGAACCAAGAATTGATTCTTTTTCATCAGGAATAGTCATATCGTGAATATTGATAGAGATCCCTGCTTTTGTTGCGTTTTGGTAACCTAATCTCATAAGAGCATCAGCAAGAAGAACTGTATCCTTCTCTGTTCCTACTCTATAGGCTTTATCGATAAGTTTACCGAGAGTCTTTTTATCTAAAATTTTATTGATATCATCAAAGGCAAGACATTTTGGAATAACATCATAAACAAACGTTCTTCCTACTGTTGTCTCAACCATTTGACCATTAAGTCTCACTTTAATAGGAGCTTGAAGGTGTAAGTTACCCGTATGATAAGCAAATTGAGCTTCTTCTCTAGAAGAGAATACTTTATTGTATCCACGTGCAAATGGTCTTGGTCTTGTCATATAGTAAAGACCAAGAACGATATCCTGTGTAGGTACAATAATTGGAGTTCCATCTTTTGGAGATAGAATATTATTTGTACTCATCGCAAGAACACGACACTCAACTTGAGCTTCAATTGAAAGTGGAACGTGAACCGCCATCTGGTCACCATCAAAGTCAGCGTTAAATGCTGTACAAACTAGAGGGTGAAGTTGAATGGCCTTACCTTCAATAAGAACGGGTTCAAAGCCTTGAATACCAAGTCTGTGAAGAGTTGGTGCACGGTTAAGAAGAACTGGGTGCTCTTGAACAACCTCTTCAAGAATATCCCAAACTTCTTGCTTTTGCTGATCAACCATTCTTTTGGCCACTTTAATTGTAGTACAGTGACCTTTTTCAATAAGCTTATTGTAAATAAATGGCTTGAAAAGTTCGAGTGCCATAAGTTTTGGTAAACCGCATTGGTGAAGTCTAAGACTTGGCCCAACCACGATAACCGATCTACCAGAGTAATCGACCCTTTTTCCAAGAAGGTTTTGTCTAAAACGTCCTTGCTTTCCTTTAAGCATATCTGAAAGAGAACGAAGTGGTCTTTTGTTAGCACCAGTAAAGACTTTTCCTCTTCTCCCATTATCAAAAAGAGCATCGACTGCTTCTTGAAGCATTCTTTTTTCATTTCTGATAATAATTTCAGGAGCATTAAGCTCTTTAAGTCTTTTTAAACGGTTGTTTCTATTTATTACTCTTCTATAAAGATCATTTAAATCAGAAGTTGCAAATCTACCGGCCTCAAGTGGCACTAGTGGTCTAAGATCTGGTGGTAAAACAGGAATAACATCCATCATGAACCATTCAGGCTTATTATCAGACTTTAACAAAGACTCTACCACTTTAAGTCTTTTAACAATTTTAGTCCGGTTCATTTCAGTAGTTGCGGCCCTTAGACCTCTTCTAAGCTCTTTATTTTCTTGGTCAAGATCAACTTTTCTAAGAAGTTCTTTAATTGTTGATCCACCCATACCAGCTTCGAACTCGATTCCTTGCTCTTTAAGCTCGTTATATTGTTGCTCAGAAATAACACGGCCGACTTCTAGTCCACCTTCGATATTTTCTGCCGCCGTTTTTGTAACAATATAAGCTTCATAATAAAGAACCTTCTCTAATTCTTTTAGAGTAAGATTAAGCATAGCGCCTATTCTCGAAGGAAGGGATCTAAGAAACCAGATATGGGCAACAGGGGCCGCTAATTCAATATGTCCGCAACGTTCTCTTCGAACTTTTGAAAGTGTAACTTCAACACCACACTTCTCACAGACAACGCCTCTGTGCTTCATCCTCTTATATTTACCACAAATACATTCGTAATCTTTAACAGGTCCAAATATTTTGGCACAAAACAAACCATCTCTTTCCGGCTTAAAAGTCCGGTAGTTAATGGTTTCGGGCTTTTTAACCTCGCCAAAAGACCATTCACGGATGGTGTCTGGTGATGCCATTTTTATTGAAACGGCATCAACACTAACTGGATCTTTTGGTTTATCAAAAAAGTTTAAGAGATCTTTCATAATTTTATTCCCTTATTTATTTTATTTCTATTCGTTTAGCTCATTATGGGTTCTTCAAGACTTGATTCCTCAAGCTTGATATCAAGACATAGTGCCTGTAGTTCTCTAACCATAACATTAAATGATTCTGGTAGACCTGGCTCTAGTACTTGTTCACCCTTAACAATAGACTCATACATTCTTGTTCTACCGATAACATCATCAGATTTTACCGTTAGGAATTCCTGTAGTGTATAAGCCGCGCCATAAGCTTCAAGTGCCCAAACTTCCATCTCCCCAAGTCTCTGACCACCAAACTGGGCCTTACCACCAAGTGGTTGCTGAGTAACTAGTGAGTATGGACCAGTTGATCTGGCATGAAGTTTTTCATCTACAAGGTGATGAAGCTTTAGCATGTACATTGTTCCAACAGTAACGTCTTCAGCGAAGGCATCTCCTGTCAGTCCATCAAAAAGAGTTGTTCTCCCTGATTGATCTAGCTCGGCAAGATCAAGCATATGGTGGATGCTATCTTCAGAAGCACCATCAAAGGCCTTTGTTGAGAATCGAACACCTAAGCTTAGTTGTTCTGCAACTTCTCTTACTCTTTTATCAGTAGCTTTTTTAAGCCATTCTTTTGTTTCATCATTTTTGTAGATTTCATAAATGAAGTCTTTAAGCTCGTTAATTTCAACTTGCTTTTCAAGCATTATACCTATTTTCTCGCCTAAACCTCTACCGGCCCACCCAAGGTGAAGCTCAAGAAGTTGTCCGATGTTCATACGCGAAGGAACACCAAGAGGGTTTAGAACGATATCTACTGGCGTTCCGTCAGCAAGATAAGGCATATCTTCTCTTGGAAGAACGTTAGAAATAACACCTTTGTTACCGTGTCGACCGGCCATTTTATCACCCGGCTGAAGCTTTCTTTTGATTGCAACATAAACAGTGACTTTTTTGATAACTCCTGGAGGAAGCTCGTCTCCTCTATGAAGTTTTGCAATATCTTCATTTGCTTTAGTTCTTACTCTATTGATTCTGTTTCTAACATCAGCAAAGTATTCAGAAAGTTTTTCTTCAAGACTTACTTCAAGAGGTAGATAACCAATAAGCTCAAATGGAATACCTGCTAGAACTTCTCCTGTCAGATCACTTCCTTTTGGAAGAAGCTGAGTTGTTCCATCTTCAGATACTAAAGCATCAGTTGTTTTATGACCTTTAAGCATTGCTGCTATTTTACCAATAGACGTTGCTTGAATGGCCTTAATTTTAATTCTTTCATCTCTCCGGATTAGGCTTGTTTCGTGATCGATGATCTCTTTAGATCTAGAACAAAGCTCAACACCTTCTCGTGTATAAACTTTTGCATCAACAACAGTTCCTCTTACAGAAGAAGGAACTCTCAACGATGTATCTTTCACATCACCAGCTTTATCACCGAAAATGGCCTTAAGAAGCTTTTCTTCAGGAGATAATTGAGTTTCTCCTTTTGGAGTAATTTTACCAACTAAAATATCACCAGGCTTAATGATTGAACCGATTCTGATAATTCCGGCTTCATCAAGATGGGCCAATGCTTCTTCACTAACATTTGGAATATCTCTTGTGATTTCTTCTTTACCTAGCTTGGTATCTCTAGATTCAATTTCAAAACTTTCAACATGAATTGAAGTAAAGACATCTTGAGAAAGAAGATGCTCACCAATAAGGATAGAGTCTTCGTAGTTATAACCACCCCAAGGCATGAAAGCGACAAGAACATTTTGTCCAAGGGCAAGATCACCTAAGTGAGTTGCTGGACCATCAGCGATAACCATACCTTTAGTAACCTTATCACCTTCTTTCACTAGTGCTTTTTGGTTATTACAGGTATTTTGGTTAGTTCTTTGATATTTTACAAGTTTGTAAATATCAATCCCTGACTCACCTTCTGAATATTTATCTCTTTGAATAACGATTCTTGTTGAATCAACAAAGATAACAGTTCCACTTTCTTTGGCCGTAATAATAGCACCAGAATCTTTAGCAACAATATGCTCAACACCAGTACCAACAATTGGAGCATCTGTTTTTACAACAGGCACGGCCTGTCTCATCATGTTTGATCCCATTAAGGCCCTGTTCGCATCATCATGCTCAAGGAATGGGATTAAAGAAGTTGCTAAGGAAATCATCTGAGAAGGTGAAACGTCCATCAGTTGAACTTCTTCAGCATCAACAAGAGCGAATTCACCGGCCCTTCTCGCAGCTATATGATTTCCAACGACTTTACCATCTTGCACATAGTCTTTTTTAGTTTGTGCAATTGTTTTTCCTTCTTCTTCAAATGCAGAGAAATATTTAAACTCTTTTTTCATTTCTCTATTGTCTGAAACAACTCTGTATGGAGTTTCAATAAAACCATATTCACTTACTCTGGCAAATGTGGCCAAAGAAGTGATCAAACCAATATTCGGTCCTTCAGGAGTTTCAACAGGACACATTCTTCCGTAGTGAGTGGCGTGAACATCCCGAACCTCAAAACCAGCTCTTTCTCTAGTCAAACCACCTGGTCCAAGAGCAGAGAGCCTTCTTTTATGCGTAACTTCTGAAAGAGGGTTTGTTTGGTCCATAAACTGAGATAATTGAGAAGAACCAAAAAACTCTTTAATAACAGCTGCCACAGGCTTTTGGTTAACAAGATCATATGGCATCATGGTTTCAATTTCTTGAATGGCCATTCTTTCTTTAACGGCCCTTTCCATTCTTACTAAACCAACTCTAAATTGATTTTCTAACAGTTCACCTACAGCACGAACTCTTCTGTTACCAAGGTGGTCGATATCATCAACTTTACCTTTACCATTATTGAGTTCCACGAGGTATTTTACGGTTGTAAGAATATCTGTTTTAGTTAAAACAGTATTTTCAACAGGAACATCTGTTCCAAATTTATAGTTGATCTTCATACGACCAACTTTAGATAGGTCGTATTTGTTCTCATCAAAGAAAAGACCATTGAAAAGAGTTTCTGAAGCTTCAACACTTACAGGCTCTCCAGGTCTTAGTCTTTCAAATATTTTTGTTACAGCTTCATCATAGTTTTCAGTTTTATCAAGTAGTAGTGTATTTCTAATTTGATCACCGAAATTAATCATGTCGATATAAAGACATTGAACTTCATTTATACCAGCATTGAGAAGCTCACCAATTTTAGCTTCAGATAAAGCCTCATTGGCCATACAAAGAACTTCACCTGTTTTTTGGTCGAAGATATCTTCAGCTACAACACGGCCAACAACTTCTTCAAGCTCTAGAGGAAGCTCTTTTAAGCCAGAATCTTTCAGTTTTTTAACTGAACCTCTAGCAAACTTCTTCCCTCTTTTAACAAGCACATCACCAGTTTTAGGATGTAAAATATCTTGATTCGCTCTTGTTCCTATCAGTAGGTCAAAATCTAGGGTTCTTGAGTAGTTACCCTTTTTATCTAGTTTTACAATCTCCATGTTATAAAACTCTTTCAAGAGTTCAGAGGTCGTATAACCAAGAGCTTTTAAAACAACAGTTGCGTGTAATTTTCTTTTTCTATCAATTCTAGCAAAAAGAATATTTTTATGATCAAACTCAAAGTCTAACCAAGATCCTCTATGAGGAATGATTCGAGCTCCATAAAGAAGCTTACCACTTGAGTGTTTTTTCCCATTATCATGTTCGAAAATAATCCCAGGAGAACGATGAAGTTGAGATACGATAACCCTTTCGGTCCCGTTGTAAACAAAAGATCCTGTAGGGGCCATAAGAGGAATATTCCCTAAATAGACTTCTTGTTCTTTGATAGAAGATACAGTTCTTTGCTCATTTCCATCTTTATCAACAGTCACTTCATAGAAAACAAGCCTAACAACAACCTTTAAAGGTGCCTCAAAGCTTAAACCTCTTTGTCTACATTCCTGTACACTATATTTAGGCTCTTCAAGAGCGTAACTCACAAACTCAAGAGATACAGTCTTATTAAAGTCATAAATAGGAAATACACTTTTAAATACAGCTTGAAGACCTATATCTCTTCTCTTATCAGGGGATATATCCCTTTGAAGAAAGTCGGTATAAGAGTCGATCTGTAGTCCCATAAGAGGGGGAGTTTCTATGTCTACCGGAGTTTGAGCAAACTTTTTTCGGTACCATTCATTCGGGGCGAAAACCTTTGTCATCTTGGCTCTCCTAACAGGTTTAAATACTAAAAGGCATGAGAGCACATATGCCCCTCATGCCTGAAAAAAAATCGTTTGAAACGAATAAATTATTTAAGCTCAACCTTAGCGCCTGCAGCCTCAAGTTTTTTCTTAATTTCTTCAGCTTCAGCTTTATCAACGCCTTCTTTAACTGGCTTAGGAGCACCTTCTACTAGTTCTTTCGCTTCCTTAAGACCTAGACCAGTGATTCCTCTAACCTCTTTAATAACGTTAATTTTCTTAGCACCTGTTTCAGCAAGAACTACAGTAAATTCTGTTTGCTCTTCAGCTGCAGCAGCAGGTCCAGCTCCACCAGCAACTGCTACTGGGGCCGCAGAAACACCAAATTTATCTTCTAATTCTTTTACCAAGTTAGCTAGATCAAGAACAGACATATTTGATACGTGTTCCATTAGTTGTTCATTTGTAATACTCATTTTAATTCTCCTATATTCTAATCTTTATTTTTTTGCTAAGCGACATTATGAGGCAGTCGCGCCCTCTTCTTTTTGTTCTTTAATGGCATGCATAACTCTTGCAAAAGCAGACACTGGGGCCATGAAAGTGGCCAACAATGTACCAAGCATTTGGTCACGACCTGGCAAGTTAGCCAACTCAACAACCTGTTCCTTAGTAAGTTCTTTTTGCTCGAGAAATCCGGCCTTAAGATCTATAAGTTCTAGATCTTTACCTGCTTCCTTTAAAACCTTAGCTACTGCAGCAGCATCTTCAAAAGCAAAGGCAATCGCATTCGTTCCCTTTAGCTCTTTAAGTGCATTTTCTGCATAAGTTCCTTCGGCTGCTTTGCCGAATAAGGTATTTCTAGTGATAACAACCTTTCCACCTGCTTCTCTTACTTCTTTACGAATTCTTACGGAATCATTTGCCGTAATACCGATCAAGTTTGTAAGAAAGAGGCCTTGGGCTTTATCAATGTCACCCTTAAGTCCATCAATGATGGTTTGCTTTTGCTCTCTATTTAGCATTAGCACCTCCTTAAATTGGGAGGGAGATTTCTGGCAGGAATTATATGGTAAAAACCAAACCGACCTTCATCAACCTCTAAGTTAAACAAGCTGT
>Ga0055584_100001022_pt1 | contig 27086 bp, 21 predicted proteins | sample OSDHelmetaG_FD_58716 | JGI IMG/M metagenome (GOLD analysis project Ga0055584, IMG submission 58716) | Pelagic marine sediment microbial communities from the LTER site Helgoland, North Sea, for post-phytoplankton bloom and carbon turnover... | ecosystem: Environmental > Aquatic > Marine >...
CCAGCGTGCGGCACCTGGTGCCATTGAACGCGTTCGTATAGATCCAGAAACGCTAGAGCCCAAGTTCCGCGTAATTGGATCAGAGCTCTGGTCCAATGAAGAAGGTTTCGAGGAATCGATCAAAAACACCGGTGTCATGGGTATCTGTGGTTCTGGTATCATTGAGGTTTTGGCCGAAATGTATCTGGCGGGCATCATCCTGTTGGATGGCACGATTGATGGTAACCTAGCCACTAAATCATCACGCATCGAGTCTGACGATCGCACCTTCTCCTATCTGCTCCACGACGGCGAGCCACGCATTTGCATTACACAGAATGATGTTAGAGCTATTCAGCTCGCAAAGGCTGCGCTCTATGCAGGCGCTCGATTGTTAATGGATAAGCTTGGCATTGATCACGTCGGTAAAGTCAAACTAGCCGGTGCCTTTGGCTCACATATCGATACTAAGTACGCCATGATTCTTGGCATGATCCCCGACTGTGAACTTGAGAAAGTCACTTCCGCCGGAAACGCCGCGGGAACGGGTGCTCGTATCGCGCTGCTCAACAAAGCCTCGCGCCAGGAAATCAAAGACGTCGTTCGCAAAATTGAAAAAATCGAAACCGCTGTTGAACCTCGTTTCCAGGAACACTTCATCAATGCAATGGCGATCCCCCACAAAACGGACCCCTACCCCAAGCTCTCAACTCAGGTGAAGATGCCGGCGCGTGTTATGCCGGAAAAGAGTTCTGATGAGGGTGAAGACAGTGGTCGAAGACGCCGCCGCCGCAGAGGATAATCATTCTTCCGTTCTGAATTGGGTGAAATTGGACCACCACTCAAGTAAACAGTCGTTGACAAAACTGTATCTATGTCTATGTGATGGGTAGTTCACAAATCCAAAGGGCAATAAGATGGTCGCAACCGAAAAAACACCAACAAAACCGTGATGGTGACCGGGGCCACCGGCTATGTCGCTGGTTGGATCGTAAAGGATTTGTTAGAATCCGGTCATACTGTTCATGCTCCCGTTAGAGACCCTGCGGACAACGAGAAGCTTGCGCACCTTAGAGCACTTGCAGAAAGCAACAGTGGAACCATCAATTTCTTCAAAGCAGATCTTTTGGAAACCGGGTCCTATGCAGACGCTATGGAAGGGTGCGAAATTGTGTTCCATACGGCCTCGCCTTTCACGATCAATGTCAAAGACCCTCAAAAGGAACTGATTGACCCTGCGTTGCTGGGCACTCGAAACGTCCTTGAGACGGCCAATCAGACAAAAAGCGTAAAGCGAGTTGTGTTAACCAGTTCATGTGCTGCGATTTACTGCGACGCGATTGATTGCGCATCCGCACCAAACGGTATGTTGACCGAAGACGTGTGGAACACAACCGCTTCCGTCGATTATCAACCCTATTCTTATTCCAAGACCCTTGCCGAGAAAGAAGCATGGAAAATAGCGGATGCCCAGTCTCAATGGGATCTCGTTGTCATCAATCCAAGTTTCGTCATGGGACCTGCCATCGGGGGAAAGCCAACTTCTGAATCTTTCACACTCATGGCACGTGCTGGTAAAGGAGAATTCAAAACGGGTGCACCTAGATTGGGCTTCGGTTTGGTCGATGTTCGCGAAGTGGCAGATGCCCACATCACCGCTGCTTTCACACAGAAAGACGCTGGCCGTCACATCGTTTCCGGCCATAACACTGACTTTTTCAATATTCTTTCCGCTCTTCGTGATCGCTTCGGCAAAGACTACGCAATTCCGAAAAGTGCTGTTCCCAAGTTCCTTGCTTGGATGATCGGCCCTTTTGTTGGTTTGGAACGGAAGTTTGTTTCAAGAAACGTCAGTCACCCTTGGAAGGCTGACAATTCGAAATCCGTTAACGAACTCGGGCTGTCGTACCGGCCGATGAAAGAAACGATGGAAGAGATGTTTCAGTACATGATTGACGCTGGCTACTTTCGCAAGAAATAGCATTATTGCTCCAATCTAACGGATCGAGCGCTTACGCCACTACCATCATTGAGCCGATGCTGCCGTTATGTTAGAGGGAGCTGGTTCTCATCTGACGCGAGCTGCCTGAAATTCACAGCACGTGCCCTTTTCTGGAAATACCCATGCGTGAAGTACTGACCCAAGGTGTCGATCATGTCGGCCTCACTGTTTCTGACCTGGAAGCATCTAAGAACTTCTTTGTCGATTGTCTTGGCTGGCGTGAAGTTGGCGGGAAGCCTGATTATCCTTCAGCTTTCGTTAGCGACGGCACAACAACACTGACACTGTGGCAACGGGTCGGAGATGAGCCCGCAGACTTTGATCGACACAACAACGTCGGCCTGCACCACCTCGCCCTAAAAGTCACCACCGAGGTAAATCTTAAAAAGCTCTTCAAGGCGATAAAGAAGTGGCCTGGTATAACTATTGAGTTTCCGCCTGATTACTCAGGCAAAGGTCCGAAAGTGCATACAATGATCATAGAACCAGGCGGCAACCGGATCGAATTCGCATTCGACCCGAGGTAAGTCAGTTTTCTTACAAAATCGGTGAGTAGCTACTAGTCTTCTGAATAGTCACCGAACTCATCATCAGTCAAATCAAAGCCATCCGACATTTCACCGGCTTCCATTGGACTCCCCAAAGGTAGGCCCCGTTCGCGACGCGGTGTTTTACCATAGAAGTCCCGATAACACTTTGAGAAGTGTGACGCAGAAACGAAACCACAGGCCAATGCCACATCGATAACCGACATATTGGTTTGCAACAACAATAGTCGCGCCTTGTTCAACCGAAGCTCCAAGTAGTACCTGGCTGGCGAACGGTTGAGATACTTGCGGAACAAACGTTCCAGCTGACGCGTTGAGAGCCCAGCTCCCTTAGCGAGCTCACTACGGCTCAGAGGCTCTTCGAGGTTTTCTTCCATAATCGCGATGACAGACAAAAGCTTAGGATGTCTCACGCCAAGTCGAGCAGGCAGTGCAACGCGTTGGTGATCGTTCTTGTCACGAATGCGCTCGTGGATGACTTGATCTGCAACCTTTGCGGTAAGTTCATGTCCATGCTGGAGCGCAATCACATTCAACATCAAATCAATCGCAGCAGTGCCGCCTGGGCACGTGAAACGGTTACGATCTATTTCGAAGAGTTCGGTTGAGACTTCAATCTCAGGAAAATTCTCCACAAAGCCTGGAAGATTTTCCCAGTGAATTGTACAGCGATGACCGTCCAACAATCCGGCCTTCGCCAAAACATAAGCACCGGTACAAATGGCTCCAATGTCTTTGCCCTGGCGATCCAACCGACGAAGGGCAGAGATCAAGCTCTTAAGGTCTTGCGATTGAACATCAACGCCACTGACAACTGCGACGGTTGGAATTTTTCCAATTTCGTCTATATTACCAGCCATCGTCAGAGGAATGCCGTTTGAGGCAGTGACTGGCTGACCATCCGTAGAGAACAGGCTCCACTCGTACAGTTCCTTCTCCGCCATGCGGTTGGCAAGACGCAATGTCTCAACCGCCGAAGCGAAAGCAATCATCGAAAAATTGGGCACCAACACAAAAGCAATGCGTTGAGGCAATTCCGTTGGTATGGCACCAAACATTCTTTATCCAGTCGTCTGAACTATCCACAAATAGACCGTCGCACCCTAACTAGCGACGAGCCTGTCGCCAATAGAAAAAATGTCGGCGGTGTAAAAATGGTCCTTTAGTGAAATCTGAACCAAAAGGGAAGCACAGTTAAGTCCCCAATAAGAAAGAATATTTCTTGACTTGACAGTCCGTGGCTTTCCACTATCAGGGCCGTTCAAATCATTGCTGCGTTTAGCCTGTTGTTTCGAAGCAATTTCAAGGCATCCAGTACTCAATTGGCGAAGTAGAAATACAGATGAAAAACCGCTATTCGATCTTCAGTTTGATCCGTAATGCGTTCAGCTATCACCAGGAATGGCCGCCTGCATGGCGCAGTCCTGAGCCCAAAAAATCCTATGACGCTGTTATCGTCGGCGGTGGCGGCCATGGTTTAGCGACTGCTTACTATTTAGCCAAAAACCACGGTATGACAAATATCGCCGTGCTGGAAAAAGGTTGGCTCGGTGGGGGTAACACGGCCCGTAACACGACGATTATCCGCTCAAACTACCTTTGGGATGAGAGTGCTAAACTCTACGAACATTCAGTCAAGCTATGGGAGGGTCTCAGCCAAGAGCTGAACTACAACGTCATGTTCTCGCAACGTGGTGTTTTGAACCTCGCCCATAACCAGCATGATTTGCGCGAACTCTCCCGTCGTATTAACGCCAACCGTCTAAATGGTGTTGATTCAGAATTCCTGAATCCAGAAGAAGTAAAGAAGTTCTGCCCTGCCATTGATTTGCGCGGTGGTGGACGCTACCCAGTTTTAGGTGCTTCTTTACAACGCCGAGGCGGCACAGCGCGTCACGATGCTGTTGCCTGGGGTTATGCTAGAGCGGCTGATGAACTCGGTGTCGATGTTATCCAGAACTGCCCCGTCTTGGGTTTTGAATCCCATGCGGATGGATCGATTACGATCAACAGTGGCAAAGGCCCAATCAAAGCTGGCAAAGTCGGTTTAGTCGTTGCGGGCCATTCTTCCGTCATTGCAGACATGGCTGGCTTCCGACTGCCCACTGAATCACGTCCACTTCAGGCGCTCGTGTCGGAACCAATGAAACCTTGTATTGATACTGTCGTCATGTCCAACGCGGTTCATGCCTACATCTCTCAATCAGATAAGGGTGAGTTGGTTATCGGCGCTGGCGCAGATGCTTATATCTCATATGGTCAAAAAGGCTCCGGCCATCAGACCGAACACACTTTGGCTGCCATCTGTGAGATGTTCCCTCAGTTCCGCCGCGTGAAGATGATGCGCCAATGGGGTGGTATTGTTGATACCAATCCTGACGCTAGCCCAATCATTTCCAAAACGCCGGTCGCCAATATGTTCATCAATTGCGGTTGGGGAACTGGTGGCTTTAAGGGCACACCAGGTTCCGGATGGACATTTGCCGATTTGATTGCTTCCGGTGAACCTGATGATATGAACGCCCCCTTCAAGCTAGATCGTTTCAAAACTGGTTATCTTGTTGATGAACACGGCGCCGCCGCTGTCGCGCACTAAGGATTGAACAATGTTACTAATTGAATGTCCTCACTGTGGCCCTAGAGCCGAAACAGAATATGCAGGTTGCAGCGAAGCCCACATTGCTCGCCCGGAAAGCGGCGGTCTCGATATGACCGACGCGGAATGGGTTGAATGGGTCTTTTGGCGCAAAAACACAAAGGGTGTGTACCTTGAACGTTGGAACCATGCCGCTGGCTGCAGACGCTGGATCAACTGCATGCGTGATACCGTCACCAACGAAATCTTGGCAACTTACAAGGCCGGTGAGAAGCCGCCGAAGATTGCCGACGCTGAACGCGAATACAAGTTTTAGAGAACCGCTATGTCACAAAAGTTTCGCTTAGAATCTGGCGGTTTAATTAACCGCGATAAACCCGTCACCTTCTCCTTCAATGGCCATGAATTGAAGGGCTATGACGGCGACACACTTGCCTCTGCCTTGATTGCGAATGGCGTTCATCTAGTTGGCAGATCGTTCAAATATCACCGTCCACGTGGCATCATGTCAGCTGGCCCTGAGGAGGCCAACGCATTGTTGCAGCTAGGCGAAGGCGCCTATACAGAGCCAAACGCTCGCGCGACAATGGAAGAGCTATTCGATGGCCTCGTTGCTACAACGTCAAATGCCTTTCCAACGGTAAAGTACGACATCGGAGAAGTTAACTCTCTCTTCTCCAAGATTTTCGTATCTGGGTTTTATTACAAAACCTTCATGTGGCCTTCTAAAGCCTGGAAATTTTACGAGCATTTCATTCGCAAAGCTGCCGGTATTGGCAAGGCACCGGAAGAACATGATCCCGATTTCTATGACAAAACCAACGCGTTCTGTGACGTTCTCGTTGTTGGTGGCGGGCCTGCAGGCTTAAGTGCGGCGCTGTCAGCCGCTGCGACCGGTGCTCACGTCACGCTTGTTGACGATCAACCGCGCTTCGGTGGTTCGTTGATGGCTCAATCGGGCCAAGAGATCGATGGCAAGCCTGCTCTTGAATGGGTTGATGAGGCTGAAGCCAAACTTCACGACTTGGATAACGTCCAAGTTCTCCGACGCGCAACTGCTTTCGCCTACTATGACCACAACTATGTTGGCATTTGGGAACGTCTAACAGATCATTTGCCTGTTAAGCCGGAAGGCCTGCCTCGCCACCGTGTCCACATGATGCGAGCAAAGCAAGTCATCATCGCTTCCGGTGCTATCGAGCGCCCTCTTGTCTTCTGTGACAATGATCGCCCAGGCATCATGTTGGCCTCTGCTTGCCGTACCTACGTTAATCGTTTTGGCGCTAAGCCCGGCAACAAAGGCGTCATCTTCACAAACAACGATTCAGCTTATGCGACCGTTCTCGATTTGATTGATGCAGGCATTGAGATTAAAGCCGTTGTTGATGTCCGCAAAGATCCTTTAGGCCCGTTGATGGAAAAGGCAGACGCTGCTGGTGTTAAAATACTCACCAATTCTGCGGTCGTTGGAACATCCGGTCGCTTGCACCTAAAATCTGTTGAAGTTGCTGAGCTATCGGACGACGGTGAAACAGCCAAATCAGACGTCACTGAAATTGCATGCGATTTCTTGGGCAGTTCTGGTGGTTGGAACCCAACTGTACACCTTCATTGCCAGGCTGGCGGTAAGCTCGATTTTGATGAAGAACGTGGCGCATTCGTCCCTGCTCCATCTAATCGTACTAATCCAAACATTTCCGTAGGCTCATGCAAAGGTGCGTTTGGCTTGGCCGATTGTCTGGCGCAAGGTTTTGAGGCAGGTCAGGAAGCAGCGAAAGCAGCTGGGATTAAATTCAGAAAATCCGGTAAAGCGCCAACTGCAGAAGCTGTTGATGAGGGCAACCGCCGCCTTCTGTGGCTTGTGCCGGGTAAGAAACCGCTTGGTCAATCCGGTAAGCACTTCATTGATCTGCAAAACGATTCAACGGCTGCCGACCTCCAACTGGCTCTGCGCGAAGGCTATCGTTCAATCGAGCACGTCAAGCGCTATACAACAACTGGCATGGCAACTGACCAAGGCAAAACTGCCAACGTTAACGCTTTGGCCATTGTTGCCCAGACACTGAACGAAGCCATACCTACTGTTGGCACAACGACTTACCGTCCACCTTACGTGCCGGTCACATTTGGCGCTATCGCTGGTCGTGACATCGACGATTTGCTGGACCCCGCACGTACCACACCAATGCACTCCTGGCACGTAAATGCGGGTGCAGAGTTTGAGGACGTCGGACAGTGGAAACGTGCTTGGTACTTCCCACAGCCTGGTGAAGACATGCACGCCGCCGTTAATCGCGAAGTCGCGGCTATGCGTAATTCTGTTGGCATTCTTGACGCGACAACGCTCGGCAAGATCGACGTAAAGGGCAAGGACGCAGCTGAGTTCCTTAATCGAGTGTATACCAACGCCTGGACCAAACTTGGTATTGGCAAGTGTCGTTACGGCTTGATGCTCGGTGAAGATGGCATGGTCATGGATGATGGTGTTACTTCGCGCATTGCCGAAGACCACTTCTTGATGACGACCACAACCGGTAACGCCGCCCCTGTTCTTGGACACTTAGAAGATTACCTGCAAACCGAGTGGACCGATCTAGAAGTCTATCTGACATCCGTGACCGAACAATGGGCAACCGCTTCTATTGCTGGGCCGAATGCTCGAGCACTCTTGAGCGAATTAACGGATGACATTGATCTCTCTAATGAGGCTCTGCCTTTCATGGCTTGGACCCCAGGAACAGTTGCTGGCATCCCTGCCCGTGTCTTCAGGATCTCCTTTACCGGTGACCTATCCTACGAGATTGCAGTTCCAGCAGATTATGGTCTGGCCCTTTGGCAGGCCTTGATGACGGCCGGTTCAAAGTATGACATCACGCCATACGGCACTGAAACGATGCACGTTCTTCGTGCTGAGAAAGGTTTCATTATCGTTGGTCAAGACACAGACGGGTCGATCACGCCTGTTGATTTGAACATGAACTGGATCGTCTCAAAGAAAAAGGGCGATTTCATCGGAAAACGCTCGCTAGACCGTGAAGACATGTCTGACCCTAATCGCAAGCAATTGGTTGGCATTCTAACGGACGATCCAAAAGAAGTACTGCCGGAAGGCGCTCAATTGGTGGAAGTTGTTAAGGACAAGCCGCCGATGGATATGGTTGGTTGGGTCAGCTCTTCCTACTGGAGTCCTAACTGTGACCGTTCCATCGCGATGGCGCTTGTTCATGGCGGCTTGAAGAAGATGGGACAAAAACTCTATTCACCGCAGGCAGATGGTCGCGTGATCGAATGTACAATAACTGACACGGTGTTCTACGATAAAGAAGGAAACCGCCAAAATGGATAACTTCATGCGTCAAGGCCCACTGAACGATCTCGGTCTTGTGGGACGAACTTCAGAGGACAACGCTCAGGTCACTATGGGTGACGGTGGCCGCCCAATGGTTGTTAATCTTCGCCTCGACCCAGCCAATAAAGCCGCAATGAAGGCTGTGGCAACCCTGGTTGGGGTCGACCTTCCGCAAAAAGCCAACTATTTCGTTGAAGGTAAGGAGACCGAAGTCCATTGGTTAGCCCCTGACGAATGGATGATCGTTAGCCAAAACATGGAAGGCAATGAGCTCGTCTCTAAACTCGACGAAGCCTTGGACGGTGTTCATCACTCGGCTGTTAATGTCAGTGACAATTTCGCGGTCATCACGGTCGAAGGTGAAAAGGCACGGGCTTTACTTCAAAAAGCGATCCCGCTTGATTTGCACCCTCGTGAATTTCACACAGGCATGTCCACACAAACCCATGCAGCGAAGACAAACGTAATTTTGCAGCAGGTCAGCGATGCCCCTTTCTATAAACTCTACGTCCGTCGGAGCTTCAGTCAATACCTGTGGGCTTGGTTGGAAAGCGGTTCAATCGGCTTCGGCTTGGCAATATCGAGTTAAACATGGCATTTAATTTGGAAGAATTGACGAACAAGATTTCTGGGCTAGCGGCCTCCGCACCTTCCATTGGCGCGAAAATAAAGTTTGATTTCGGATCAGATGGCATCGTGGCTTTAGATGGAACTGCCTCCCCCATGACGGTATCCAACGATGACATGGAAGCAGACACGACGGTCAAATGCTCCCTTGATACTGTTGAAGGCCTAATTGCTGGAACAGTTAACCCAACAACCGCAGTAATGATGGGTAAGATTAAAATATCAGGCGATATGAGCAAAGCTATGTCTTTAGCGAGTTTGTTCAAAGGCTAACACGAAATAAAACTAACCAACGAAAAAGGGCTGAAGAAAATTCTTCAGCCCTTTTCTTTATTCCGGTTCGATAAGACTCAATACATGGCGTCAGGCATTGATTCTTTACGTTTCGCGATGAAAGCTAACAAAGCTTCGTCAATTGCTGGATCAATCTCTGGTGCCACGTATTCACTCAGCATTTTGTTCATGACGTCATGCGCACGGGCGAAAGTGTCTTTCGCTCCTTCAGCTTCCCATTGCTCAAAGGAGTTGGAATCGCCGACTGTTGAACGATAGTAAGCTGTTTCAAAGTTTTGCTTCGTGTGTTCGCATCCAAGGAAATGTTGCCCTGGGCCGCATTCACGCACCGCTGACATGGCTTGGCCGTTTTCAGAGAGATCAACACCGGTCATTTGGACATGCAGGGCGGCTAGTTGATCGGCATCCATAATCATCTTTTCTGGACAAGACACCAAACCACCCTCTAACCAACCAGCAGCATGAAGGCTGAAGTTCACGCCCGCCAGCGTTGTTGGCAGGATCGTGTTGGCACTTTCATAGGCTGCCTGTGCATCAGGTAACTTTGAGGCACAGAGACTGCCCCCAGAACGGAAAGGAATATTCAAACGACGCACTAACTGTGCCATGCCATAGATAATCAACGCCGGTTCTGGCATGCCGAATGTCGGCGCGCCGGTTTGCATCGACATCGAAGAAGCAAAGGTTCCGAACACAATCGGCGCACCGGGGCGCACCAACTGTGAAAAGGCTATGCCCGCCAGACCTTCAGCGAGAGCCTGGGCCATAACGCCAGCAGGTGTCACAGGCGACATGGCACCGCCGATAATGAAGGGCGACACGATACAAGCCTGATTGTTTTTCGCGTAGACCTTCAATGCGCCGAGCATTGTATCATCAAAGGTCATAGGAGAGTTCGCGTTAATCAGTGACGTCATAACTGTGTTGTCTTGGACGAACTGATCACCGAAGACAATCGAACAAAGATCAACAGAATCTTGCGCTCTTTCCGGTGCGGTTACCGACCCCATGATCGGTTTAGTTGAGTAACGCAGATGGGTGTAAACCATATCCAAATGACGCTTGTTCACCGGAACATCAACAGGTTCACAAATTGTGCCGCCTGACGAGTGAAGCGCTGGCAGCATGTAAGCAAGCTTAACCATTTTGCGGAAGTCGTCGATTGTCGCGTACCGACGGTCGGTCACATAGTCTCTGTAGAATGGAGGTCCATAAACAGGGGCATAAACCGTATTCTTGCCGCCTACAGTGACAGTGCGTGCTGGATCGCGGCCATGGTACTGATAACTAGAAGGAACCGTCTTGCAAAGCTCTCGACACATTCCACGAGGGAAACGAACGAGCTCACCCTGAATGTCAGCCCCTGCTTCCTTCAAAATAGCAATGGCTTCTGGGTCATCGCGAAACTCAATCCCGATTTCTTCAAGGATGGTTTCAGCATTGTTCTCAATGATTTCCAGGCCTTCCTCACTGAGGACTTCCATGGGAGAAAGTTTGCGTTCCATCGCACCGAGGAACTGTACAGCAGAACTAGTGCGCGCTGCTCTTCGCGCTTCAGCACCGCCGCCACTGCGACCGCGCGAACGTCTACCACTGGATGCTTGAACTGTCATGAGTGTCCTAACCTTCTGTAATCAAAATCAATCAAAATTTTGAAGTGTGATTCGATGGCTTTGTTTTGCTATCTTGCTGTTTTCCAGACTTGCCGAACCACGACAAGCTTAAGGCATTCAGCGCCATTGCTTCAAAAGGATGCCTCCGAGTTTTCAACGACTCCAACACACCAATTTTGCAGCTGCATTAGGCGCGCATTTTGCATAAGGTAAAATAGAGATTAATTTGAACAAATTGAGGGATTCACAGCTTGTGTCTTCCCCCAATCATTATGGAATTTTTATTTTGCGAGGTAAAATGCGACGCATATTGCAAATTGCGACTATCTTAACAGCCATGGCTCCGTTGGCGGCTAACGCATCTAACCTGTCTACTTTTGCCCCTACTGGCGACACGGCAGGTGTTTACGGTCCTGGAACAACCAACAAGTACTACGCGGTCGGAACCCCCGGACTGCCTGGCTATGCCGTACCGCAAGTAACCCCGCAACCCTTGCCATACCCACAACCGATTCCGGGCTACCCGCCGGTACTTCCTGCTCCCGTTCCTACACCGCAACCTATCCCTCAGCCGATCCCACAACCAGTGCCAATTCCTGGTTGTCCGAACCTTAACGAACAGGCAGCCCAACTTTCTTACAGTTTGGCCCCTTACGGCATACAGGTCGGGCGTACAGCAACAGGCATTCTTATCAGAGCGAACAACAATATCACCTTTGATACTGCGCAAGCTACTATACGGCCTCAATTCACAGCGCCTCTGTCAGCTATTGCACAAAGCCTAAGCGCGTACCCAGGCTCAAGTGTCACCATCTCGGGACACACAGACAGCCGTGGCGGAGATCGCTATAACTTAGTACTCTCTGCCCAGCGTGTTAACGCTGTGAGCCGCTTCCTTCAAAGGTCAGGATTGTCCGGCAGCCGTATTCGCGCAGTTGCAATGGGTGAAAGACAACCAATTGCAAGCAATGCTACGCCAACAGGGCAGGCACAAAACCGCCGCGTTGAATTACAAATTGCACCACTGCAATCCAACTGCCGATTCTAACCACAAAAACTCCATTTTAGACGAAAGCCCACTTGATAAATTCAGGTGGGTTTTCTATTTTGTTCGATATAACGAACAAAAATCCGGAATATCGACGTGTCAAACGCCTTCCTCGACTTACTATCAAGTGGAAAACCCATTCTCGCGGATGGCGCAACCGGAACAAACCTCTTTGCAATGGGGTTAATGAGCGGTGACGCGCCTGAGCTCTGGAACGACGAACAACCAGATAAAATTCGAGCTCTCCATCAAAATTTTGTCGATGCGGGGTCAGACATTATTCTGACCAACTCTTTTGGCGGCACCAGGCATCGCCTAAAACTGCACCAAGCTGACGACCGCGTCACCGAACTGAACGAAAAGGCAGCAGCCCTTGCAAAAGAAATTGCAAGCAGTGTTGACCGTCCAGTTGTTGTTGCTGGTTCGATTGGCCCAACAGGCGAGTTGTTCGAACCCCTGGGAGCTCTTACCCATGCGGAAGCCGTTGAGGCATTCTACGAACAAGCAAGTGCCCTTGCAAAAGGTGGTGCTGATGTTCTTTGGATTGAAACAATATCTTCCAAAGAAGAACTATTAGCGGCTTACGAGGCAGCTGAAAAAACGGGATTACCGATTGTCACGACATTGAGTTTCGACACGAACGGCCGTACAATGATGGGGATTACCCCAATCGACCTCACCGAAATCAGCCCAAAAAGCTCTGAGCATCCAGCCTGTTACGGAGCGAACTGTGGCGTTGGCCCTGCAGAACTCATCGCTATCACAATCTCGATGAAGAATGCAGCTGGTGCTGAAGACCTGATCATCGCTAAAGCAAATTGCGGCGTCCCTGAATTCATCGACGGTGAAATCCAATACAGCGGCACCGTCGAAATGATGGAATACTACGCTGGCCTAGCGGTTGATTGTGGCGCGCGCATCGTCGGAGGCTGCTGCGGCACAACGCCAAAACACGTCGCTGCTATGCGAAAAGCCCTGGATAACTATTCCCCAAATCCGGTGCCTGATATGGCAACCATCGTCAAGAAATTAGGCGACGTCACCATGGGCGCAAAAGCCGATGCAAGTGGTGAAGAAATCGTAATGCCAAAACGCGAAAGAAAAGGCCGGCGGAGAGGCTAGACAACCATCAGCCACGAGCTTCCTGCAAAGCTGCTCCAAACTCCACGATTGATGGGAAAATAAAATCCGCCAATGGCTGAAGGTCTTCGACGACACCCGTGCCTGTCATAACAGCAATGGTCGCACCTGCCCCACCTGAGCGGCCCATTCCCAGATCATGGGTATTGTCACCGACTGCAGCAACCTGAGAAGCGTCTAACCCTGTATGCTTACAAAAAGCGTTTAACATCCCAGGGCCAGGCTTATGACCATGTCCAGAATCGTACCCGGCGACAAAGTCAAACAATTCGAAAGCACGAACTTTCGAGAGCTGGCTTTCTGCCGCTTCAAACGAGTCGTGTGTTGACAACCCAATGACAAAGCCCCGAGCCTTCAAGTCCGTTATCCACTGGTTCAGATCCGTCACTTGGGCGGCGATTGGATCAGTGCCATCTCGGAAAATTTCATCTGTTTTCCGAACGAGTTCTTCCCAACTGCGTTCACTGGGTTTGACCTCTAGCCAACACCTTAGAATATCCAATGCCGTGCCTGCAGCAATCAAAGAGCCAGAGCCAAAAACGCCGGTTTTTACATCATAACCAGAAGAGAGCAGCATTCGGTTAGCCAATGCTTGATTTCCTTCAGCGACGAACATAGCAGCTTCCATAGCTGGAATATGCCATTCCGAGTGAAAATCAAACAGGGTACCATCCTTGTCGAACAACAATCCTTTAATTGGCTTTAGTTTTTTGTAACTCACTGGTGCTGCCTTCTAACCGTTCACAAGTTCTTCAGATCCTATTCCATCAATAAGTGACTTAGCTTAGGTTGGTCCAAACAGGGAATCAAAAAATGCCTCCATTTGTAAGATTAGCAATGCAGTTGACTGGCATTTGGCTCGTCATACTTTTCAACCTCCCCCAATCCAAAGCCGAAGGAATATTCACGATCGGCACAGGAAGTGTGGTTGGACTCTATTATCAAACAGCGGCAGAGATATGCAGGAACTATAACCGTACAAAACCAGACAGCTCCCCCAAATGTCACACGCTCACGACAGGCGGTAGCCTGGACAATCTAGAGGCGCTCAAGCGAAAAGAGATCGACATAGCCATTGTCCAGTCTGACCTCATTGAACAAGCAATCAACGCTACGGGGGCCTTTGAAGGTCGCTCTCCGTTCATAGATCTGCGAGGCCTGTTAGCCCTGCACCTGGAGCCGATGACAGTGGTTGCAAAAGCTGGCTCAAACATCAGCGACTTCGACGATTTGTTAGGTCAGCGCTTTGACGTTGCTAATCCCAGTTCCGGAACCAGAACCAGCGTTTCAACATTTCTATCTTCCAACGGGATAGACTACCAAGATTTTTCGCTGGTCACTGAATTCAAAGGCACAGAGCAAGACAAGAATCTGTGCAGGGGTCGTATCGATGCCTTTGCTTTCATGGCTGGGCATCCCAACCGGGCGATAGAAAGAGCTGCTGAAAAATGCTCGATACAATTGGTTTCCTTCCCTGAAAAGACATTGCAGGCTTTGATGTCTTCCAATCCCGGCATCTATTCCAAGATGTCCATCTCGGGCGAAGTCTATGGGCTGAACTCAGCGCCGGTGAGCACTTTTGGCGTTAGAGCTGTGGTCGTAACGCACAAAGATAGCGATCCAGATTTGATCGAAAACTTCACCAACCAACTACTCATCAAACTACCGCACCTACAACAATGGCACCCAGCCTTTGCAGATTTGACGCTTGGCCAAATGATTTCCTCTGGTTTGCTTCTTCCATTCCACACTGGTGCACAGAATTCCTTCAGTCAAGCTGGTTTGATGGAAGCCCCCAGAGCGGTGGAGGCGAGCTCTAATACGAGCACCAACTTGTCAATGGAGGACCTTGATACGGTCGCTGAATTGGCATCTGACCTCATTGAATTGAATGATCGTTTCCCAAAAGGCTTCAAAGATTATCGGCAGGGTCTCATCAGCTATTATCGCAATGATAAACCCGAGGTTCTGTGGGCAAAGTCAAAGAATGCAAGGGACCAACTGTTGCAAACTCTTCATGCCGTTGTCAGTGACGGACTAAATCCAGGAGACTATCCTGTACAGGCTTTGAAACAGCTAAGCGACAATGTAGAGGGAACAACCGACCTCGTAAGTCTGGCAAGAGCGGAGGCAACGTTTTCGACTCTTTTTGCCTTTTATGCATCCGATCTAAAAATCGGTCGACTAAAACCCAGGGCAATTGATCCTGAGCTTTTTGTGCAAACTAAACGGCTTGATGTCGAGGCAACGCTAATCGAACTGTCGGAAGCTACTTCGCTCCATCAATTTGTCGCAAGCTTCCGATCATCCAACCCAGAATACAGGGCCTTGCGCTCTCTCCTCTCAAAACATCAAACAATCCTTGTAAAAGGCGGCTGGCCCACTGTACCGACTGACCGAGTTCTCAAGCCTGATATGTCGGGAAGCGATGTTGCGATTCTAAGGCAAAGACTTGAAGCGTCGCACGACATCTCTGTTCCAAGTGATAGGCCTGACTTGTTTGACACAAGCCTGAAGATGGCCGTCAAACGCTTCCAAGACCGTCACGGATTAGAGGCAGATGGTATTGTTGGAAAAGGAACTTACCGACAACTGAACATCCCCGTAATTCAACGCATAAAGCAAATCATCGTCAACATGGAACGTTGGCGATGGATGCCGGAAAACATGGGCGACAACTACATCCTTGTGAACATCGCGGGCTTCGAGATGCGTATGATTGAACAAGGATCAGTGAAGGAACATATGGCTGTCGTCGTTGGCAAACCCTTCCGAAAGACACCAGTGTTTTCAGACGAAATTGAATATCTGGAATTCAATCCGTACTGGACAGTCCCCTACAAAATCGCCGTAGAAGATGAGCTCCCGCAAATCCTGGCCGACCCAAGTTTCATTGAACGTATGGGCTTTCAGGTTCTAGAAAGTGGAACAGAAATTGATCCTTACTTTGTTGACTGGAATTCTTTGTCGAAGGACTACTTCCCCTATACACTGCGTCAACTTCCAGGGCCAAAGAATGCACTGGGTCAAGTTAAGTTTATGTTTCCCAATGATTTTTCAATCTATCTTCATGACAGCCCTGCCAGAAGTCTTTTCTCCAAAGCAGTCCGTACATACAGCTCAGGGTGCATCCGGTTACAACGTCCATTGGACCTGGCGGAGAAGGTATTGCAACAGTTAGAAGGCTGGGATCGTCAAAGAATTGACGATCTGATCGAAAGCAAAGAGCGCACCGTCGTTCCCCTAAAGCAAAAGCTTCCCGTTCACTTGACTTATGCAACCGCCTGGAGTGGCGAAGGAGGAACAGTTAACTTCCGCGATGATGTCTATGAGCGCGACTTGGCGCTCTACGACGCCTTGTTCTAAGACGGTCTACTCTTCAATATCCTCCTCCTCCACACGAGGATCCAAGTCAGTGTAAACAGTTGCCGCTTCCGGCATGACTGGTACAACGACTTCCTGCTCCTCGTTAGGCAATGATTCGCGTCTACTCATTCTGAGGAGAGTAAAGATAGTTAATCCACTTGCGGCGACCAATGACATGAAAAAGAGGCTGGAATAACCGAACAATGACATAGCCGGACCTGCCAACAGCGGGCCCAACATAGCACCAAGTGAATAAACAACCAACAAACCAGATGAAGCTGCAACGTAACGATCACTCTCAAGATAATCGAAAACCTGAGCTAGGGAAATCGGATAAATCGAGGAAATAAACCCGCCAAACACAGTTACTAATCCAAGGTTAAGGATAAAACTAGGGGCGACGCTGTTCTGAAAAGTCAGCAGGAAAGCGGAAATTATTGTCGTTAGCAACACCAACAACAGAATTGAGCGGCGATCAAACTTGTCTGCCAAATATCCAATTGGGTATTGAGCGAGCAAAGCACCTGCAAAGACTGCCCCCATGAAAAACGACGTCTGTAGAATACTGTAACCTAGAGCGGTCGCATAAAGCGCTCCCAAGGAATACAAGGCCCCCTGAAGAAAGCCAGCAGTTAGTGATCCGGCAACTGCCAAAGGTGAAAACCGTGTCAAAGCAACTAGACTCATCGGCTTGGCATCAGAAAACGATGGTTGCGGGAACTTAGTCATAACGACAGGTAACAGTGAAAATGATACCAGCAGTGAAGCCAACAGATAGGGCTCCAATTGCTTAATATCCCAAAGGTTAACCAGGAATTGCCCCATAATCATGGCCATATAATTGGACATGAAGTAGACAGCCAAAACTTTACCGCGGTTTTCAGCCGAGCTTTGTTGGTTAAGCCAAGCCTCGATTGCGGCGAACAAACCAGCGATGCAGAAACCACCAATAAATCTCAGTAAGATCCAAAAAGCGTAGGCTTTGAACAACGGATGTAAAATCACGACGGCCGAGAAAACTGTTGCGAATGCTGCAAAAGCACGGATATGCCCAAAGCTTTGGATGAAGTTCTTAGCTGATAGAGCACCTGTTAGCAGGCCAGCAAAAAACACGGAACCCAGGAAGCCATATGAGGCTGTTGAGTAGCCCGCATCTTCCATTTTCAAAGGCAAAATGATGTTCAATAGCGTGTTGCCCATAGCCAGCAACACCACACCGATTAAAAGAGCCAGAACTGAATTGAGAACCTCACGCATGCGACACTACTTTCCAAAAAAATGCCGAAGATTAGATCGCCCTATTGAGCGAAGTTTCACTCCTAATCGTTCTGATCTGCGTCATTTCTATGTCAAAAACGAACAAGTCAGAAATTTATTTTTGAGAGGCCATCCGCAAGGAAATCAAAGACCGTGCGTATCCTCTTACTAGTCTGGAGCTCGCGGTGTGTTACCAGCCAGATCGGCATAGGCGGTATTTCAACTTTCGGATCAATCTCGACGAGTTTTGGATTTTTCTGCCCCAACCACCGAGGGCCGAACCCGATACCAATTCCGGCCTCAATAGCGTTCCAGCACGCAACTTGATCATCAGAACGGAATGAAAAGAAATCTTTTGAAACTTCCAATCCGAACTCCCTAAACCCTCGTACAATCATGTCAGCTTGATCGTATCCGATGAGGCGATGATTGACCAAATCGTCCGGTTCCGACGGAACGGAACGTTTTGATAGATAGTCTTCGTGGGCGAAAACCGCGAGGTCGACTTCATTGACCTTCTTGGCAATGAGATCCTTCTGAGTAGGCCTCACCATACGCAACGCTATATCTGCATCACGGCGCAATAAGTTCTCAACCTCGTTCGTTGAAACCAATTCAATTTCGATTGAAGGCTGGACTTCGAACAAGTCAGATAAAAGAGACGGCAAAACAAATGCCGAGACGATCTGACTGGCTGTAATTCGAACTGTGCCGGCGATTGTTTCCGCGCGGCCTAGCGATAGCAAAGAAATTCGATCTACGATGCCGGACAAATCCCCAGCGTGTTTTGCTATTTGGTGTGCAGCGTCTGTTGGAGCCAATCCATCACGAGATCTTTCAAACAGTACCAACCCCAATTGACGTTCCAACTCATCAATGTTGCGACCCACCGTTGGTTGGCTTGATTGCAGCCGTTTTGCTGCAGCTGATAAAGAGCCGCATTCGTAAGCAGCATTAAAAATTTTCAGAAGTTCCCAGTTCATAGTCATTCATTTCTGAATACGTAAAATCTAAAAATGGCCAATTTCCATTCTTTTGTGAATGCCTATTCTTGAGCAATCAACTCAAGGAGACAAAAATGACGAAAAAAATAGCAGTGCTAGGTGCGAATGGTCGAATTGGACTGACTGTCGTGACGGCATTTCATAAGGCCGGTTGGTCGGTCGTAGCTGTTACACGCAAGGGGCAATTCTCCGGCATCGAAGCCGTAGAAAACCAATCAGCTGACGCCCACTCACTAGTAGATTTGAAAGAGGCGGTCTCCGGATGTGATGTTGTTTTCAACGGGCTAAACCCACTCTATCATCGTTGGCATGACGAAGCCATTCCTTTGGCCAAGAATGTGATTGCCGCCTGTTTGGAAAGCGGTGCCACCCATCTGTTTCCTGGAAACCTCTACAACTACGGCTATGACATCCCGGAAAAAATCACTCCTAACACCCCGAAGCATGGCGGTACAAAAAAGGGCCACATAAGAGTTCAGATGGAAAGTTTGTTTGAGAGGGCTGCAAACAGTCAGGGCTTGCAGACAATCACAGTGCGAGCCGGAGATTTTTCTGGAGGTGCGGGAACTGGTTCTTGGTTCGATCTAGCAATCACATCACAGTTCCAGAAAGGCAAAGTTGTTTATCCAGGCGACAGATCCCTCCCACATGCCTGGGCTTATCTTCCGGACCTATCCCGAGCCTTCGTTACACTTGCTGAGAAAAGAACAGAATGCCAGCCGTTTGACGAATTCCTTTTCGAAGGCTTCACTTTTACTGGCCAGGAACTTCATACGCTGCTTGAAGAAGCAGCGAAGCAACCTCTTAAGAAGTCTTCTATTCCTTGGACTCTTTTCCGGATTGGCGCATTGTTCAACCCAGTTTGGCGTGAAACCCTGGAGATCAGATATCTCTGGGACACACCACACGCTCTTGATGGCGGTAAACTTGCGAACTTTTGTCCTGACTTTGTTTCAACTTCGCCAGACGTTGCATTCAAAGAGGCCCTTGAGGATTTGAACCTACTTTCCAGTCCTAATCCATAAGACCTAAGAGCTCTTGCCTCGTCGTGGCCTCTATCCAGCTTTCCTCCCACAGCACCTGCTCGACAGATAGTGATGTCAGGATCAAACCAGATTTCCGACGGGCCGATGGTTGCACGGCGCCAAACGTGACCCTGAAGACTAGACCAAGGTTCACTGATCTAACTGGCCCAAAACGCTCAACGACATTATTTTCGATCCACTGGTTGATGGATGCCAGTTCTTCTTTGTCACCTTCAAAAGTAGATTTCCCCACGGGTAGGGCAAGAGTTTCACCGGCATCATTCTGGTTCAAAGTCCCAAGCGTGAACTCGCTGTAAAGGGGCGACATCGCTCCTTTACCTTTTTCTGCATAAAGCAAAACCAAACGCGCTTCTTTCGGAGGGTTGAGCCAATCCAACCAACATCCCGCTCGGTTTTTCTCCTCATAGGGAGCGTCCCAGCGTTTTAATCGAATGCCGACCACACCTCTTTCTTGGGTAGTGGCTTTCCGCAAGTCGAGCAAGGTGGGCTCATCTAAGCACGGCAATGTTTTAGTCACTTTGCAATTTGATTGATCGCCAAAATACTTTTCTAGATCTTCATACCGCTGGCTATAAATTCGGCTCCTTACGTCTTGTCCCTTAAGGATCAGAACGTCATCAATGATAAAGCGCGCAGGATGAGATTCCTGTAACTTCTTGGTTGCTGATTTTCGGTTTAATCTTGGTTGGAGTTCATTTGCAGGCTGTATTTCTCCATCACGAACAATCACTAAGTCCCCTTCGAAAACGCTATTATCAGTAGTCAGCTTTACCGCATCGGGAAACAACGCCGTGATGTCGTCCCCTTCTGATGTGAAGAGTTTCGTTTCCTGCTCAAAGGACGATAACTGAACTCTCAAACCATCCCACTTTCTTGCCACAGCGAAATCCTGTGACTTGATTTGGTTGAGTTTGGTTTGATCAAAGTTTCCTGCGCTTTGCATTGGCAAGAAAACAGCCCTTCCTTTAACGTCAGGGCGTTCCCCCTTGCCCTCCAGCCATTCAAATAGCTCTGTGTAAGGGGGCGGCAGTGTAGGCCAAATCTCTGCCACCTCTTGAGATGACTTACCCGCCCAACGCGCTAAAGCTGCCTTCACCAAACGTGGAGCAATTATCGGTTTCTTTCTCGCTGTCACAAGCTTCAACACGACCCAACGCTTTGATGCGGGCAAGTGGTTGAGAAGATCTTCGACTACCGCTGTCTCTTCACCCTTTTCCGCGTTGTTCAAGCGGGTAACAACATCCGGTAAACTTATTGGTTTTTCAGCTATCGCTGGCCAAAGAAGGGCCATGGTTTCTGACAAATCAGTGACAAAACTTAATGAAAGCTCGAACAACTTTGGATCTACACGATCCAACAGTCTGCTTTTCAGTAGCGGAAGTCTAATGGCTGGCAGATTAAGCTCCCTGGTGACAATACCAACAGCATAACCTCGCTCCGAAGCGCTGACGTCTTGGAGGTACTTCCTCAAATAAACTATCTTCGCCTCGTCGGAAGACGCATGAGACAGGCAATCAAGTAAGAGGGAAAAAGCCTTCACTCTTCGCCATCTCCTCTTCCAACCAAAGAAAGCGCTTTGGCCCTTCGCTGGTGAGACCGGCACCAATGGATTGTCGCCTCTTCGCTCCCGTGTGTAACCCAAACCTCCTCCGGATTGACCTCCTCAATTGTCTGGGTAAGTTCTGGCCAATCTACGTGGTCAGAGATAATGAGCGGTAGCTCACAGGATCCCATGAAGGACTTGCTTCTGACCCGCAGCCAGCCGGAAGCAGACGTGCTGATTGGATCTAGAATTCTGTCGGCATAGTCCTGGAACAAAACATTGAGCGGTGCAAAGACTATAGCTCCTTTCAAAGTTTCCCCCAGACAAGATTCAACAGATCGCAGTTCACCTAGATTGACACCTAGCTCCTGGTAGGCTTCACAGTGATGATACTGGCTACCGTGCAGGTATATTGGCTCATCAATGCCTGCGCGTCTCAACTCGGCAATGAGGCGTTGGCATTTGCCAAGGCTATAGGCACTGACCTGCAACGTGCGTTCAGGAAAACACGTCCGTACATGTGTCAGTTTTTCGAGCTCACTTTCGACAGGTGGATGCTCAAAAACAGGAAGGCCGAAAGTCGCTTCCGTGATGAAAACATGGCAAGGCACCACTTCAAAATCCAGCGTCGTCGGATCCGGCCGTCTTTTGTAGTCGCCTGAGACCACAACACGACACCCTTTATACTCCAACAAAATTTGACATGAACCGAGCACATGTCCAGCGGGATAGAAACTGACCTTCACGGGACCAATCGAGATGACTTCACCCAAAGTGACGGCCTGAAGATGATGCCCAGCGCGTTTGCCATATCGCAACCGCATAAACCTCAACGTCTCTTTAGTGGCTAGAACCGCCTTGTTACCAGGTCTAGCGTGATCACCATGAGCATGGGTAATGAGCGCACGGTCCACAGCCAAAGCAGGATCGACATAGAAATCCCCGGGCTCACAATAGAGTCCTTTCCGGGTGACTTTCAGCCAGCTTTCGGCCTGATGGCTTGCTCTTTGCATGAGAGCAAACTAGAGTCTGGCACCCCTTTGGTAAAGTGAGATTCCGGCTTTCTATGGCGAAGCAATTGCCTCAAGTTTTCACAGATTGGTTTGAAAGCCGTGGCTGGGCCCCACATCGGCACCAAAAAGACATGCTCAAAGCAGGCATAAAGGGTGAGGATTGCCTGCTGATTGCCCCGACGGGCGGGGGCAAAACTCTGGCGGGTTTTCTACCATCCCTTATTGATCTCTATCGCAACCCGATAGAAGGGCTGCATACGCTCTACATTTCTCCTCTCAAGGCGCTCACCGTCGATATCCATCGAAACCTCACCCTGCCGGTAGAAGAAATGGGGCTCAACGTTACGATTGAAACCAGAACCGGCGACACCCCCAGTCACAAGCGACAACGGCAGAGGAAAAAACCTCCGTCAATTCTCCTGACAACACCGGAATCATTTGCACTTTTGCTGTCTTATACTGATGCGAACAAAATTTTCGGTTCCCTTAAATGCCTCATCATTGATGAGCTTCATGCACTGACTGATAACAAACGCGGTGATCTGCTGGCACTCGGACTTGCACGACTTACGTCTTTGGCTCCCGAGGTTCGCCGCATAGGTTTATCTGCAACGGTCGCTGACCCAGCTTATTTGCAGCGTTGGTTAGCGCCGGTCGCTGGGGATGGCGAGCAGACAACAAAACTGATTGTGGGAAAACCGGGGCCAAAACCGAAGGTCTCCATTTTGAAAACCAAAGCCCGTATGCCTTGGTCAGGGCACATGGCGCTTCATGCCGTAAATGAGATTTATGAACTCGTTAAAAACGCCAAAACAGCCATTGTTTTTGTGAACACTCGCGCGCAAGCGGAGCTGGTCTTTCAGGACCTCTGGTCCATCAATGAAGATGGACTATCCATAGCCCTCCACCACGGCAGCCTCGCCCCAGAACAACGCCGCAAAGTCGAAGCCGCAATGGCCCGCGGCGTGTTGCAGGCCGTTGTCGCCACCTCCTCATTGGACTTAGGCATTGATTGGGGGAACGTGGATCTAGTGATCCAGGTCGGAGCGCCAAAAGGAGTTTCCCGACTGCTGCAAAGAATTGGTCGGTCCAATCACCAGTTCGACAAATCCAGCCGTGCAGTTCTTGTGCCGGCTAACCGTTTCGAGACGTTAGAATGCCAAGCGGCCATTGACGGCGTGAAGGAGCACACACTGGATGACGTGTTAGAACGCGACGGCGGCATGGACGTGCTCGCTCAACATTTGATCGGCACAGCCTGCTCTGAAGCCTTCGACGCTGACCTTCTGTACCGGGATATTTCAAACACGGCAGCTTATGCCTACTTGAGCCGCGAAGACTTCGACTCAATTCTGAATTTTGTCAGCGATGGTGGCTATGCGCTGAGAGCCTACGAGCAATACAAACGTCTGATCATTGACGAAGAAGGACGATACAAGATCGCGCATCAGCGCTTTGCTCGCCAGTATCGAATGAACGTCGGAACCATCGTCGAGGCACCAACGCTGAGGGTTAAATTGGGCCGGCGAACATTAGGTGAAGTCGAAGAATCATTTGCGCAAATGTTGGAACCTGGTGACACTTTCATATTCTCTGGCCAATTGCTTCAATTCAAACGTATCCGCGAAGTTTTCCTGGAATGTACCTCAGGCGGATCGGGCACACCAAAAATACCAGCCTATGGTGGCGGTCGGCTCCCTTTGTCCACTCATCTCGCCGACCGAGTTCGGAGTATGCTGCAAGACTCAGACTATTGGCGAAAGTTTCCTAAACAAGTACGCGATTGGCTTTCGGCCCAGATGGAAGTGTCGGTCACTCCAAACCCGAAAACACTACTCATTGAATCATTTCCACGTGCCGATAGGGAATATTTGGTTGCCTATTGTTTTGCAGGGCGGAATGCTCACCAAACACTTGGCATGCTGTTAACCAAACGAATGGAACGGCTCGGTCTGGGCCCCTTGGGGTTTGTGGCAACGGATTATGTGATAGCCACTTGGTCTTTGCGGGCTCCAACTGAAGAGCAACTCGCAGAGCTCTTTAGTAGAGATATGCTTGGTGACGATCTAGAGGATTGGATACAAGATTCCTCCCTACTCAAACGTACTTTCCGGAATTGCGCCGTGATCGCGGGCCTCATTGAACGGCGTCATCCAGGAGAAGAAAAATCGCGTAAACAAGTAACTGTAAACTCTGACCTCATTTACAACGTTTTGAGACGCCACGAACCCGAACATATCTTGCTGAGGGCAACTTGGGCCGATGCCGCCGCGGGCCTCACTGATGTGGCCCGATTGTCTGACCTGCTTTCACGCTACGATGAAAAACTGCAATTTCAACGCCTGGGAAAAGTTTCGCCTATGGCGCTCCCAATTCTTCTAGAAATAGGCCGCGAATCTGTTTACGGTTCTGCGCATGATGAACTTCTCGACGAAGGGTCAGACGACCTTATCGCTGAGGTAATGGGCTAAAAATACCTTGGAATCCAATCTACCCCGTGGCTGCCAACTGATCGTGCTCTCTGGTCAGCATTTTTATGCCCATCCTTCAGGCGCACTTTACTGGCCGCAAAAACAAGCGCTGATTGTTGCTGATCTACATTTAGAAAAGGCCAGCCACTTTGCTGCAAAAGGTCAGTTTCTCCCCCCTTACGACAGCGGTGAAACTCTCAATAAATTAGAAGCAGCCGCACGGTTTTTCGAAGCCAAACAAATCTTCACTTTAGGCGACTCATTTCACGACAACACAGCGTTAAATCGAATGCCAGCCATCGTCAAAACCCAGTTTTCAAAGTTACTGGCGAGTTATCGTTGGAACTGGATCACTGGTAATCACGACGAAGAACCAGAGCAACGTGGCTGGAGACAACATTCGGTCCTACGATTTGGACAAGTTGACCTTCGTCACGAAGCATTGGTCGAGTTGCCCGCGGGCGTCAGCGAAATTTCCGGACACTATCATCCCAAGGCCAAAGTTAAAGTTAGAGGCCGAACACTTTCACGTGCTTGTTTTATCTATTCGCAAAACAGATTGATCATGCCAGCCTTCGGGTCCTTAACTGGTGGCCTACCAGTGATTGACCCAGCTATTTCTGCATTCTTTGTAGATGGAGCGACAACACTGTTGCTGGGAAAAGAAAACGTCCATCGCTACAAGTTGCTACCGAGTAAAGCCAACGCTTCGAAAAAAGGTTCAGACGCGTGACCCCAATCATCGTTTGGTTTCGCCAGGATTTGCGATTAGCCGATAACCCGGCGCTTTCCGAAGCCGCCACAACCAGCCGGCCAATCATACCGCTCTACATACTTGAACAAGACAAACAACAGTCTTGGTCGATGGGTGCCGCGTCAAAAGTTTGGCTTGATCGTTCCTTAAGGTCGCTAAGGCGTTCTTGTGAAGAGCTTGGGGGATCTTTGATCCTGCGACAGGGCTGCTCGGAAACTGTTCTAACAGATTTGATCCGCGAGACCCAAGCAACGTCAGTGTATTGGAACCGATGTTATGAACCTGCAGTTATTGACCGCGACACCGAATTAAAAACGAAGTTAAGAAGTCGTGGTATAGAAGTTCGTTCGTTTAACGCCGCTCTACTCTACGACCCATGGGTCCTCAAAACAAAGTCAGGTACGCCATTCAAGGTTTTCACGCCATTTTGGAAAACACTTGTCTCTTATGGGCAACCCCAATCACCCTGTTTCAGACCTGACAATACAGAATTCGCGAAAGAGGTGGACAGTGATACCCTGGAAAATTGGTCTCTGATCCCGAAAACGCCAGACTGGTCGAAACCCATTAGAGATGCCTGGACACCAGGCGAAAAAGGTGCGCAGGCCCAACTCCAGCGCTTTTTGGATGAAGGCCTCAATGGGTACGCAGAAAGACGCGACCGCCCCGATCTCCCTCATTGTTCAGCATTGTCGCCCTACTTACATTTTGGCGAGATTTCTCCTCGTCAAATTTGGCAAGCAACGATGTTCAAAATGGCTGTGGCGAAAGATGAGGCTCTAATTCGCGATTGTTGGGCTTTCCTTCGGGAGGTTGCATGGCGAGAATTTTCCTACCACCTGCTCTTCCACTATCCCGAACTTCCGACCGAACCATGGAACAAGAAGTTCAATGGCTTTCAGTGGAACGATGATCAAAGCCAACTTCTGGCATGGCAAAGAGGACAGACTGGCTATCCGTTCATCGATGCAGGCATGCGCCAACTTTGGCACACAGGGTGGATACATAATCGCGTCCGCATGGTTGCTGCCTCCTTTTTGACGAAGCATCTGCTGCTGCATTGGCGTAAAGGCGAACAGTGGTTTTGGGACACACTGGTTGACGCGGACCTAGCCAACAACGCGGCATCCTGGCAATGGGTTGCCGGGTGCGGTTTTGATGCTGCTCCCTACTTCCGGATCTTCAACCCAATGACTCAGGGTAAAAGATTTGATCCAAACGGTGAATACGTACGCCGATGGGTCCCAGAGTTATCCAATTTGCCAAACAAATACATCCATGCCCCCTGGGAGGCTCCAGCACATGTTCTAGCCGGTGCTGGCGTTGCTTTAGGATCAACATACCCTCACCCGATTGTTGATCATAAAGCAGCGAGGGTCAGAGCACTAGACAGCTATGCAGAAATAAGAACCTAGTTGTGTACCGGTTCTTAACTG
>Ga0055584_100001023_pt1 | contig 27081 bp, 25 predicted proteins | sample OSDHelmetaG_FD_58716 | JGI IMG/M metagenome (GOLD analysis project Ga0055584, IMG submission 58716) | Pelagic marine sediment microbial communities from the LTER site Helgoland, North Sea, for post-phytoplankton bloom and carbon turnover... | ecosystem: Environmental > Aquatic > Marine >...
TGCCACAAAGCTTGACCCGCCTCAATGTTCTTTTGATCGCCGAGATACTCCGGCGTGAACTGAGGATTCTCTTTTACCTCAGCCGCGTTCAGTTGTGTGGCGCTAACACCGAACAGCGCCACGCCGAGTACCGCAGCACCCAACAGACCAACTAATTTTGGCTTATTACCACACACACTAACTGTCATCAGGAGATCCCCTGACCCGACTGGGCGATGAGAGCCGTCGCAACTATGGGCGACGGATCGTGAGTGTTTCGCGGGCTTCTGTGGGCCCGCGAAACACTCAGTTCAAGCTAAACCTTATTGTGCTGGAACAACCTTGTAGATCGTGTCCAAGCTACCGTTCGGGCCAGTCGTGATTGAAGTCAGCGCATACACCTCGCCATCACGATCTTGTGCAAATGCGAGGATGTAAGGAATATTCCCATCCATATTGGTCACCGTGGCGGTGTCCATGCTCCATTTGCCAGCCTTTTGGGTACCGACAAAAATCTGTCCGTCCATCGCCGCAAAAGACTTGCTCCAGTCACCAAAAATGTAGGCGCCGTCCCAAGCTTTGTGCTTGCCACGATAAACATAGCCACCGGTCACGGAAATACCTTTGCACCCTTCAGGCTGAGCGGTGCAGTTCTTGTATTCCAAGATTGGCATGGTGATGCCAGCTTTGGCGCACGATGCCGGGTGGTTATCAGGTTTGGTGTAATCGAAGCAGTGCGATGCTTCCATTTTACGCCAGCCGTAGTTGCCACCGTTCTTGATTACGCTGATTTCTTCGAAACTGTTTTGCTGCACATCGCCACAAATCAGATCGTTGTTGCCGCCCATATCGAAAGAACAACGCCACGGATTACGCAAGCCATGCGCAAAAATCTCGGGTGTCGCATCGTGATTACCGACGTGAGGATTGTCCGCTGGCACCATGTAAGGAGTGCCGCCATCAACGTCGACACGCAGCATCTTGCCGAGCTTGGAGGTCAAGTCTTGGCCGTTACCCTCGGTAACATTGTGACCAATACCCCAGTCGTTGGCATAGCCGCCATCGCCAGTGGAGATGTACAACATTCCATCTGGTCCAAAGTCAATCCAGTGGCCATTGTGGTTGAATTGCGGCCAATCAATAGCACTAATGATTTGCGCTGAGTTTGGATCCGCCACGTCCGGATCATCTTCCGAAACGCTGTACTCAGCGACAGTGTTGGTATGCGAATACCAGAGCATTTTGCCGAGATCATCTTGGTAGTTTAGGTGTCCACTGTAGGCCACGTAGAAGCGACCGTTTTTCTTGAAATCGGGATGAAAAGCAAGCCCCAACAAGCCGCGTTCGTCGAAATCGTGATGTAGGTCCACGATCAGATGGCGAATGTCCAGAAATGGCGTGCCTTCGAGTTTGCCATTGCGTGCAATGCGCACACGGCCGTTTTGCTCGATGACAAAGGTGCGTGTATCACCCTTGGGTTGCACCATCGCAAGTGGTGTATTTACACCAGTGATGTAAGGCTCGAGTTTTATCTTCACTTCAGCGTGCACAGCACCGATGCTAAATGCGGCAACAGCGCAAGCTGTAACGATAGTTTTTCCGATAGACGTACGCATGGCGGTTTCCTCTTGAATTCTGTTCTCTAGTTATTTCTCCGGCAGGACAGCGCCAGCGGCGCAACTGGACGTCACACGGCTGGCGCAATTGCCAGAGTAGCACCGACTCTAGAGCATATTCATTTGTCCAGTACGGTTCAAGCAAGATCATAATCAGTTACCAGCCGGATCGATGATGCATTTCAGGCATCGCCGACAGGCACTATTTTATTTCCCAAGTCGCCGCCAAGCACTAGTAGTGGCGCTTGGAAAATTCAGCATTCAGCGTAGCGATCCGCAAAAGCGCTGAATCCGCGCGCAGGCGTCCTCAAGGGTTGCAGTTGAGGTTGCATAAGAAATGCGAAAATGAGGACTGAGCCCAAATGCCGAGCCATGCACAACAGCCACCGCTTCGGACTCGATCAGGCCAGTGACAAAATCTTCGTCCGTCTCGATGACCTTTCCGTCCGGCATCTTCTTGCCGATCGCACCCGCGCAAGACGGGTACACATAAAACGCACCCTGCGGCGTTGGGCAGCTAAGGCCATTTGCTTGATTCAACATGCCAACGACCAGATCTCGACGCTCGACGAATATTGCATTGTGCTCGGCAATAAAGTCGTGTGGCCCATTGAGCGCCGCAATCGCAGCAACTTGGCTTACCGACGAAGTATGCGTCAGCGACTGACCTTGAACCTTACTCATCGCTTTGACTAGCTGATCCGGAGCGCCTGCATAGCCCACACGCCAGCCGGTCATACAATACGCTTTCGACATGCCATTCATGGTCACGGTGCGATCCCACAACGCGGGCTCTACTTCAGCGAGTGTCGCAAATTCGAAATTGTCATAAACAAGATGCTCGTAAATGTCGTCCGAAAATGTCCACACCTGCGGATGACGCAGCAGCACAGCGGCAAGCGCTTTCAGTTCGTCACGGGTATAGCCAGCACCAGTGGGATTCGACGGGGAATTCAAAATTAGCCATTTCGTGCGCGGCGTAATGGCGGCGTCCAGCTGCTCTGGCGTCATCTTAAAGTCAGCCGATTGCGGACAATCCACAATCACCGGCATACCTTCGAACATCATCACCATATCCGGGTAACTGACCCAGTATGGCGCAGGAATGACCACCTCATCGCCCGGGTCCAGTGTCGCCATCAGTGCGTTAAAAATTACCGGTTTACCACCGCAGCTGACATGGATCTGATCAAGCGAATAATCGAGCTTGTTATCGCGCTTAAATTTGGCCTGGATGGCTTCACGTAATTCAACAACACCATTGACCGGCGTATAGCGAGTCATGCCGGTATCCATCGCCCGCTTCGCCGCCTCAATGACATGTGCTGGGGTGTCGAAATCGGGCTCGCCTGCCCCAAGCCCGATGACGTCAACTCCTGCAGCTTTTAGGTCGTAGGCCTTTTGCGTCACTACTAAAGTTGGTGACGGCTTGATCGCGGACAAGCGCTCGGCGATAAATCCCATGTGTACTTTCCAGTCGTTAGGTAGTCAATGTAAGCACGGTAGGACGCAACGCCAAACAGCGCAAGCCGATACAGGCAAAAACAGTGGGCCCGCCTAGGTACCAGAGAATATAGGCGTGCGTTTCGTCAGAAATGCGTCCACTGCCTCTTTATGGTCTGCCGTTGCAGCGCAACGAATTAGGCGGTCGGCCTCCAGCGCTAAACAGGTCCTCAAATCCTCGGTCATAGCCCGATTGAGATTCTCTTTCATGTAGCTCAAAGCCAACGGGGGACCTGCGGCAATCGACCTTGCCAAGGTCTGCGTTTGCTCGCGTAGCTGCGCGTCCGGTACAACGCTATTGACCAAACCCAAAGACAAGGCTTCCGCGCTAGCTACGCGCCGACCGGTAAAAAACAGCTCACGTGTCTTGGCGGTGCCTATGAGTTGCGTCATGAGCCAACTGACACCGTAGTCCCCGGACAAGCCAATGCGCGCGTAACCGGTTGCGACAAAGGCCGACTGCGCACTGATGCGCAAGTCACACGCCAAGGCGATGGCCAATCCGGCCCCTACTGCTGGCCCAGGCAATGCGGCGATGGTTGGTTTCGTCAGCTCATGCAGGCGCAAGGTCAGCGTTTCCTGGCGATGTTGTAATCGGCGCACCGATTCAAGCGCTGAAGGCTTTGCAACCAATTTGTTCGCGCCCATTCCAGAGACGTCACCGCCAGCGCAAAACGCCTTCCCGACCCCGGTGATAACAATCACACGCACGCGCGCGTCAGCCTCCAACTCCAACAAAATCGCTCTCAATGCCGGGGTCAGTTGATCGGATAGCGCATTGCGCTTCTCGGGTCGATTGAAACTTATCCAGGCGATGCCCTCATCCAACTGCGCTAACAACTCATTCGTGCCGGTTTCCAAATCCATACCTGCGTCTCTCTGTGTGTTCGTTATCTAGCCATCGATCGTGCGCGGCCAAGCCCGACCCATATCCAGCCAGTACAATATTTGATGCACCTCGATATGACGAGCGCCGCGAAAGTGCGGTAGCGTGGGAGTCACAGTGTTGAGTCAATGCGGAGATAAGTCATGGCAACACGCAAAGCTGAATTCAGCGGCAGAACAGATTCCACTGTCCCAATGATGCTAGAAACGCCAGTGGAAGGGCCAATGGCGTGGCGTAGCGAAAACGTCACCATCGACGACTGGCAAATGACCGTGCCAGCAGCTTGCGTAGCAGAACTTGACGCGGCTTTGGCCAAATTGCGCTTGGAAGTCATGCCTATGTTGGCGCTCGATCCACAAGACTACGAGCTGGCGCAATGCGCCCAACTGATGGCGCAAGCGCGCACGCGTCTAAATAGCGGCTTCGGAGTTGTGGTTCTGAATCGACTGCCGGTAGAGCGTTATACCCAGGCGCAGGCACGTAAGGTGTTCTGGCTTCTGGGTAGTTTGCTGGGGCGCCCAGTGTCGCAATCCATTCATGGAGAAATGATGGTTAGCGTACGTGACACTGGAGTCGCAAAGCGGGTTGGCGTGCGCGGCTTTCGCACCAACTACCCACAACGCCCGCACACCGACAACTCCTTCAATCACTGCCCGCCAGATCATGTCAGCCTGTTGAGCCTGCACAAGGCCGAGCAAGGCGGAGTCAGCCAATTCGTAAGTTTTTATAGCGTGCATAACGAGATGCTGCGCAATCACCCCGACCTACTAGCACGGCTTTACGAACCTTTTTATCAAGACCGACAAGGTGATTTCCGCGCAGGCGAGTCGCAAACGGTATCTAACCCGGTGTTCCAATATGACGGCGACCTGCACTCGCGTTATACCCACTTTACGATCCCTGCTGGCTACGCCACCGCTGGTGTGCCGTTCGAGGGTACAACCCGCCGTGCGTTTGAGGCTGTCACCGCAATTGTCGATGACCCGGCGCTACATTGTTCATTCACAATTGAACCGGGGCAATTGCAAATCGTGAACAACCGCACCATTGGTCATGGCCGCGGCGCCTATGTGGATTCCACCGAGGCTGAGCGCCGGCGACACCTGCTGCGCTTGTGGCATCGCGATTGGGGGCGACGCGGCTACGGCGGTTAGCACCGGCGCTGATGGTAAAATTATCGCGCCATATACGCGCCGCGCTCCGCGCGGCGCTCTTACTTCGCGCACGCGTATTTAGAGGCGCGCCATGACCTTTTTCGAAAAGCGTTCGAAGTTTTCGTATTGGGTAGCTGGCGATGGCAACAGAAACAACTGGTCTAGCCCTGCGTCAGCCAGAATACGGACCTGCTCAATAAGCTCATCTGCCGTACCTGCGAGACAAGTAGTGCGAATCAAGTCCGGGGTTACGAAAGGGATCTCCTCGGGAAGCATGTAGGTGCAATGCCCTGCGTGCACGCGCATATGCCGATGGCTCTCAGGCACACCCTCGACTAGCGCGCAATACTCGCGCCAGAACGGCTTCATGTGTGGCGGCGGTTCGCCGCCATTCTCTTTGATTTTGTCGTAAATGTAGTGCACCGAGGAGATTGCGAACGGCCCGACTTCGTTTATCACGCGCTCGGAACTTAGCGATTCACCCGGCTCTAGCACCACCGCCGATGTAAGCGACGAAGTACGAAAGCTGGCTGGCAATGTACGCCCGGCTTCTTGCGCACCGCGTTGCACACTCGCAAGCGTACGTGTGACAAAGTCCCGGTGCGGCGGGATCGAGCAAACAAGCCCATCGCCGAAGCGCCCTGCTAAGCGATGAGTGCGCGAATAGAATCCCGATACATGTATCGGAATATGATGTTCAATATCGATGAAGCCGCGCTCTGCCATCTGAAATTGCAGCGCAAATGCACTGCCGTTTTGCTCGTACTCAACTTCATTGCCATCGAGCAAGGTGCGCACAACACGGATGTACTCTTCGTACTCAGCGAACTTCACCGGGCGCTGCCCCATTAACCGCTGTGCCGTATTACCCGTACCTATGCCGAGGAAGGTTCGGCCCGGCGCCAATTTGTTAACCGTCGCGATGCTATGCGCGGTTACCGGTGCGATGCGTGTGCCTGTCACGGCAACACCGGTGCCCAGACGAATCGTGCTAGTGCGCTCGGCCGCAAGCGCCATGTAGGCGTAGCAATCGGACCAAATCATCTGACTGTCCGGGATCCATGCGTCTGCAAAGCCGAGATTTTCAGCGTGCGCGACAATCCCTAGGTCAGAAATATTGGTAACTGGGCAAATTCCGAAATCCACCTTCGGCCTCCTGTAAACGCGGGCTGTCTGCGCCGAACTTTCAGCTAGACAACCAAGCTATGTGCTCAAGTTAAAGACGTGAGTTTAGAGTAAGTGCTAAGTTCAGCGTAGTTATGTAGCGGACATATTCGACCCAGCACCGAGTACCCAGCGCTCGACCGACTACAGGTCTACACGTTTTGGGTGCGCGCGCGTAAGGCACAGAAAAGCCGAGGTCGACAACATTTTCAATACGCCTACAGGTGAACTAGATGGACAATGCAAGCTCCCCACCACTCGGATTCGCAAGTAGCGGCGGACTGCGCCCAAGCGAAGTTGTAGCGTGCATCAGTAGTGCTGAGTCAATGGGCTATAGCTCCGCGTGGATGGCGGAAGGACACGGCGGCGACCAGTTCGCAATTTTGTCAGCTGCCGCCATGCAGACTTCAACAATTACGCTTGGCACCTGCATATCGAGCGTGTTCGTGCGCAGCGCACCAACGCTCGCGATGGCCGCGCTCACGCTCGATGACTTATCTGGCGGACGTTGTGTGCTGGGGCTCGGAACTAGTCACAAAGAACAAGTCCAGCCAGAACACGGGGTCGTATTCGAGAAACCCACTGCGCGTTTGCGCGAGTACATCGAAATTACCCGACGTATCGCCGCGGACGGCAAAGTCGATGGCTTTAGTGGTGAAGCGGTGAGTATCGAAGCGTTCGATCTCTGGTACGAGCGCAAACGCCGCAAACTTCCCATATATGTCGCTGGCATCTTTCCACGGATGTTGGAGATTTGCGGAGAGATAAGTGATGGCGTGTTGCTGACGCGCGCAACGCTCGCCAATGTCGCCGAGAAGCGCGCACATATCGAAGCAGGTGCGCGTGCCGCCGGACGCGACCCGAGTGATGTCGTTGTCGCATCATTGCTACCAACCTACGTGGCCGATACACAACAAGCTGCATTTGACGCAATGCGCCCAGGCTTAGCGTTCTACGCAGGCTTTTTTCCGCGCTACAAGCGCTTGCTAGCCGAAGCTGGCTTTGCCGATGCAGCTGACAACATCGCACAAGCCTGGAACGCAGGGCATCACCAGCAAGCCGCCGCGTTAGTTCCGGATAAGCTAATCGATACCACCTGTATCGCAGGCACAGCCGAGCAGTGTCATGCGCGCGTTGCCGAATATCGCGCCGCTGGTATCGATTTACCTATCATTGGCGTACGTACACCGCTGCCCGATCAAGTCACCACGGTTCTCGCCGCCTGTGCCGGCGCCTAACTCGATATAGCAACACGAATTAACAACAGATTTAGAGCAAGAACCTGAAGTGTATGACTCTAAATGGAATAGGCTCATCTGACGTAAAAACGGAAACAGTACTATGGCAATAAACCCAACTCAGGTTATCGACATTCCGGAGCGAATCAATCCTAAGCTAAGCTCGCCGTCAAACAAGACATTGCTGCAAATCTTCGGAATGCCTCGAGATGTAATTACCGGCGAATGAAGAGGCGTAAGCAATCAGCCTTTGAAATCCCTTATTGCGTTCGGCGTGGACGTCGGACCATTCAAGGTGTCTGGCATGAAACATGCCGTCGCTTTCCAAAGGCGATAACGGCGCCACTGACTTGGCGTGCCTGGGTGCGGCTATGCAAGTGCCGTTAAGCGCTTACGCGGTCCTAGCTCAATGCGTCCCACCCAGTGCCGACCCGGTTGAATGACACGATCTGGCTTAAGTCACCGCGTGTGACAGGCCCGCAGGTTTTAAGCGCCATGCACTCAGTCACCTTGCTTGACCCTATCGATAACGAGACCGCGCGACGGCTAAAACTCGCATCATGCGCTCCGTCGAATCTATCGCCGAAGATTAGCTGCTTGTGTCAGCGCGCGGCAATTAATCTCGCACAGGTGGCGCATGCAAATGTGCGGCGAAACTGCTGCGAACGCGCTTAAGCCTCAGGCGCCATTGCTTTCATCGACCCGTGTCGGACTCAGCAATGACTTCGTAGCGAGCGCGGCGGACTCAGCATGACTGTCTGACGCACCAAATTCCGCACTCGCAGGAAACGCACTTCCGCCTTCATAGAATCCTTCCGGGATCAGTAATCCGCGCACAAACTTCGCCTTATGCGTGCCCAGTAAAGTCAGGTGTCTGGCCACCGCTTGCAGCGCATCACCCAAGGCCGTCGCAGAGAAAATCCAGGTGTTCAATGCTTCGTGATTGGGTGCGCCAGAGCCCGGTTGTGCCGCTATCGCTTCGTGATAGTAGGTACGTAAGTCATCGGCCATATGACGGAGCAACAAAGGCATGTCAAAAGCCCATTCAATCCCGACTTCGGGCACATTACTGATGTCGCCAGTATCCGCAACGGTGCCGAGCGCACGCGCCAACGCATCAACGTCATCAGCTGTCGCACCGGTAACGCCGAACAAAGTACGGCCTCGCGCAGCACGCGTCTCAGCTGCCCAAGGCGCCAGGCGAGCTACTTCATCCAACAAGCGTTCGGTAATTGTTGTTGCTTCGGCAAGCGGAAAGCTCACCGGGCAAACCCAGGCATCAGCGCTCGCTTCAGCTGGCGCCTCAATGGGGTAGTCAGCAATGGTTGGGCCAGTGGCCGTTTCCAGCAGTGCGAAGGCTGCGCGCATTACGTCCTGTTGGAATTCGGAATCGTCCGCGGAACCCAAAGGGCGCCCCAGCGCAAACGGCACCCATAGTGCGCGTGGCGGGCGAACAGCGTCACTTTGCTCGCGGATCAGGCTGATAGACGTCGTCGCGACGCCCGCGCGTTCGATGTAATTTGCGAGGGCGCCCACGGCACCCGTGCAGATTGGTCAAACAGGTAGCAGTAACGCTACGTCCACACCATCTGCAGCAAGCAGACGACCCACTTCCTCGCCAGCCTCCGCGAGCGCTTCATGGTTGGGCTGTGCGCCCATGAACGAGTAGTGCCAGCGCGACACACCACCTATCTCGCCAGTACTTGCCATTTCCCGCAAGCGATCCAGCGGGAACCATAGGTTTGGGTCGCGCTGAAAAGCGCTGCGATCAAAATTGGTGCTGATATGCGAAACGACAACATCGGCGAAGTCGACATCGCCCGGCAATAAGCGATAGTCAACAGCCCCCAGTTTAAATGGCGCGTCGCTGCGCCGGTGCAGTCCCGCGGTCGAGACAATAGCAACCGTTGCTTGCCCCAGCGGTGGCGCAGTGAGCCACGGCCCTGGCTCCACAGGCCTCATTGCGGCTGCGCGAGCGCGCATGTGAGTGGCTTCAGCCGGATGCAGATCGCTTAGTCGAACCATGCTTGTTCCCAGGAAACTAATAAAGATGCGCCAAGCATTAGCTCACAGCCGCAGGCGGGGTCAAGAAGTTTTCCTAAGGCGAGCGAGTTGCAAACCCTTCTAGCTCGAACATCTACACCACTATCGCGCCATTGCGGGGCATGAATGCTAAATAAAGATGCTGGCAGGTGAGGTTCTGGTGACGATCGCGAACGACGACTATCCCTGCAAACAGAGCGTGGCAGGGCGGCGAAGCGCTCAGCTACGACAGCTTTGTGCTTATTTGTTTTTTGCCACTGCACGGTCCATCGCCGCAAGATAGCGCGCGTACGCGCGCAGCACTTTGTCAACGTAATGTCGGGTTTCAGCGTAGGGCGGAACACCGCCATAACGGTCCACCGCGCCTGAGCCTGCGTTATAAGCTGCAGCGACGCGAATGCGGTCGCCTTTGTAGGTATTCCACAATGTACGCAGCAAGCGCGCGCCAGCATTAATCGATTGATTGGGATCGAAGGGATTAGAGACGTCATAGTGACGCGCGGTTGCCGGCATCAGTTGCATGACGCCTTTTGCTCCCTTCGGTGACACAGCTCTCGCATTAAAGCCACTCTCTACATGGGCGATTGCGCGCAGCCACGCTTCATCCGTGCCGGTGGCAGCCGCGGCGGCGCTGAACTGTTTACGATAAACGTCCAATCTGGGCGGGCCCATAACACCCCGACTTCCGCTTGAACGCCGACCGGCAGCGCGTAAGTCAAACTTCTGCACCGCCACGGAACCCGGCAACTTTCGCGTGCCGTAAACACTGCGACCATCCTGGCTGCGCCGATACAGTGTGCCGCGCGTGACTCCCCACAGTCTGTATGGCATCGCTTTACCATCGGCAATTTCGAAACTTTTGCACTTTGAGCCTGGCTCAGCGGCCGTCGACAGGCTGACGCTAGCGCCACGGGAGCAACGGTAGACGGTGCGTGCATCCAGCGCTGTGGCCACCAACAGCATCAGCAACGGGGCGATAAATAATATTCGATTTGCTCTCACGGACTCAGCTTAATTCATCTATGCGATGGTTTTCATTTATCGCCTGCACCTATGCACGCAGATGCTCCAGTTGCACGCCACTGGCCATTGCATGCTGGTGCCTCGGGATCCTAGCTGAATAGCGCCCACCTGTTGATTGACATGGATATCAATCGTATTGCCAGGGACCACGACAATGCCACGGCTACCGTATGGCACTGACGCGCCTTGTTTAGCGTGCGAGCGGGATCGCTAGAGCCGCGCCAACAGCGTCTTCGCGGCCGCGGTTACACAATGCGCCAGGATGCTCGATGCGACGTTCTACAGTAATCGCGTCCAAGCGCTCACGTACCGACGGTGCATGCCCAGTAACCACAAGGCCATAAGTGCTGCACTGTGAGCGGGCTACCCTGCTTACCTGCTTGCGGTACATGCTGCATTAAGCCACGCGCTCGCTGTTGCTACGCATTTCGAGAGCCGCAACGCGCACCGGAGAAACGATGCACTGCAGTGCATCGTTTCTCCGGTCGAAATTTCACCGCCATGTCGCACCAAATCCGTGCATAATCTCAAGTACCGCCCCACTTTGGGACGCGCCGAGAGCAGCGTAAGCATCGCGCGGGGCGCATGTTTGCGCACCGCGGCTTGGCCCGTATTGTGCATATAAGACAATGTTTAGCGCAATTCGACGCACCACGTGCCTCACCTGGGCTTCATCAGCTTCTACAACGAACCGACTCGAGTACATATGCAAGGTAACGTCGAACTGCAATCTGTGTTCAAGAACTACGGCAACGTCACTGCCGTACACGGCATAGATCTGAGCATTCCCGCAAACACATATTGTTGTCTGTTGGGCCCATCTGGGTGCGGCAAAACCACAACGCTCAGAATGATCGCCGGGCACGAGGAGATCACCGAAGGCACAATTACGATCGATGCCAATGATGTTGGCCCGCTCCCGCCCGCGCGCCGCCCTACTGCGATGATGTTTCAGAATTACGCTCTGTTTCCGCACCTAAATTGCCTCGACAACGTCGCCTTTAGCCTACGCATGCAGGGCGTTGAAAAGGATGCGCGCCATGCGAAAGCGCGCGAGACCTTGCGCTTGGTCGATATGGACGAACACGAGCTACGCATGCCTGCCCAGCTATCCGGCGGCCAGCAGCAGCGCGTCGCACTGGCACGCGCGCTCATAACCAATCCATCAGTCCTATTGCTCGACGAACCGCTGTCAGCACTAGACCCATTCTTGCGCGTGCGTATGCGCGGCGAATTGCGCCGTTTACAACGCGATTTGGGTATTACCTTCGTGCACGTTACGCACTCACAAGAAGAGGCAATGGCAGTCGCCGACCTCGTCGTAGTGATGCACGATGGGCGCATAGAACAAGCCGCTAACCCACGCTCAATCTACAACGCGCCGGATACAAGTTTCGTCGCGCGCTTTATTGGCGGGCACAACATCATCTCCGGGGTGAGCCAAAGCGATGGCGCTGGTGGCGTTGAGCTGCTCGCAGCGAACGCGAAGCTATCAGCACCAGGCTTATCACCAAGTGCACTCGGCGATGAAGTACAGCTCGCCATACGCGCCGACCGCATCAGGCTCTCGGCGACCCCGAGTCAAGCCAGTAACTCGGTAGCCGCGACGGTTTCCTTGGTCGAGTACCACGGTTCGTCTGTGCGCCTTGAACTGGATGTGGCAAGTAGTGACGAATTTACTGTGACGATGGGAGAAGCGCAGTTCTATGCGGCTCCCGTAGAACCAGGAGACGCGGTCTACGCGTCTTGGGACCCTGATGCCGTGCATATACTTAAACACTGAAAATATTGCATGCCGGAAGCGCAACCTACCGACCGACCATCTCCAACCAGAGGATCAAAATATGACCGATGAAAAAAAGACGAAATCAATAATATCCAGGCGCAGTGTGCTCAAAGGCGGCGCTGCACTTGCCGGTGCAGCTGCCGGTAGTGGTGCTATAACCGGATTCCCTCTCGTTTGGTCTCAGAACATCAAGAATGTGACGCTGCGCCAATTCGGCACTGGCGTATCCAATATCAACGACATCGCCAAGAAAGCGAAAGAAGACCTCGGCATCACACTTGAGATGACCGCGCTGGATACTGATTCCACCGCGCAGCGTGTTGTGACGCAACCGAAGAGCTTCGACATCGCAGACATCGAGTACTTTACGCTCAAGAAAGTCTGGGGTGCTGGCAACATGCAGCCGATGGACATCAGCCGGCTCAAGGACTTCGACAAGATTGTTGGGATCTTCAAGGACGGCAAGCTCACACCGACGTCGAAAATTGCTCAGGGCACCGCACCGCACACGGTTAGCTTCGTCGAAAAACCGGGGGACAAAAAGTTCGCCAGCGGCATGACCAACTGGTACACGATGGTGCCAACCATCTATAACGCCGACACACTCGGAATTCGCCCAGACTTGATCAAACGTCCGATCAACAGCTGGACCGAATTGCTGAACTCTGAATTCAAGGGTAAAGCCTCGATCTTAAACATTTCGTCCATCGGTATCATGGATGCCGCGATGGTCTGCGAAGCCATGGGTGCCGTGCAGTACGGCGACAAGGGCAACATGACGAAGTCAGAGATCGACAAGACCATGGAGATCTTCACGGAAGCGAAAAAGGACGGCCAGTTCCGGGCCTTCTGGAAGAGCTTTGACGAATCCGTCAACCTGATGGCCTCCGGCGAAGTTGTTATTCAGTCCATGTGGTCACCAGCGATCACCAAGGTTCGCTCCATGGGCATTCCGTGCGTGTACCAACCGCTCAAGGAAGGGTATCGTTCGTGGGGCGGTGGTTTGGGCCTGTCTGCGAACCTATCTGGATTAGAGCTAGACGCAGCCTATGAATACATCAACTGGTATTTGTCCGGCTGGGTTGGCGGCTTGCTGATGCGTCAAGGCTATTACTCGGCAGCACCGGATACATCTAAAGCGCACATGAGTGCAGATGAATGGGGCTTCTGGTTTGAAGGTAAAGAAGCGAAGAGCGACATCATCAACCCGTTTGGCCAAAAGCTCGAGGCTGCTGGTGCAACCCGTGATGGCGGCTCCTTCTACGAGCGCATGGGCCGTGTTGAATGCTGGAACTCGGTGATGGATGAAAACCGTTACATGGTGCGTAAGTGGAACGAATTCATCGCTGCCTAATCCTTTAGTGGTGACAGTTTGAAGTCCGCACCCGGCGGTCTCGTCGGGTCCGGATGCCAACATTAACGATTAGTACACGGCGCGGATTGCGCTGCTGCATTTGATAGAACTCAACGCAGTTGGTGTTCCGGTCCGAAACCCAAGGGTTATTACGTTGCGATATCTGCAGGTCTTACCACTTACGTTAACGCTGCTAATTTTCCTGGTCATCCCAGTCGTGGTCATTGGCGTTGTCAGTTTCTGGGACTACACAGAATTTGCCTTGGTTCCAGATTTTGTCTGGACCAACTATGACGAATTGTTCACCTCGAAAGTTACCTATTCGATATATCTTTCGACCTTTAAATACACGTTATTGACATGGGTTTTCACCAGTGTCATCGGTTTCACCGTAGCCTATTTTCTGGCTTTTCACGTGCGTGAAGTCAAATGGCAAATTGCATTATTCCTGCTTTGTACAATCCCGTTTTGGACCTCCAATATCATTCGCATGATCGCTTGGATCCCAGTGCTCGGCCGACACGGCCTAATCAACGATGGGCTCATCTCCGCCGGCCTCATTGATCAGCCCTTGGAATGGTTACTGTACTCAGATTTCGCCGTCGTTTTAGCTTTCGTTCACCTCTACACCTTGTTCATGGTAGTGCCTATATTCAACTCGATGATGCGCATAGAGCGCTCCGTTATTGAGGCGGCTTACGATGCTGGCGCAGGGCCTTGGCGAACGATGTGGCACGTGATTTTGCCCTTGTGTAAGCCCGGCATTGCCATCGGCACAATCTTTATCGTGACGCTAGTAATGGCTGATTTTGTAACCGTGCAAATGATGTCCGGTGGACAAAGTGCCTCTGTCAGTATTGCTATGAACAACAAGCGCGCCCTGCTCCAATATCCAGCCGCAGCCGCAGATGCAATTATTTTGTTGCTCGTGGTGCTGATGATGGTCGCGGCATTAATGCGCGTCGTTAACGTGCGTAAGGAGTTGTAGTAGTGGCCCACGACACACAAAAACGCGGAGCCGGTTTCTACCTGCTAGCCATATTCTTTACCGTGTTCGTAATTTTCTTGTACGGTCCAATTTTCGCAGTTGTGACATTGTCATTCCAAGGTCCTGATGGCGGCCTGACCTTTCCGATGAACGGCTTCTCGCTTCGTTGGTTCGCTAATCTTTTCGAAGAGCAAATGGTCGGGGACTTCCAAGGCTCTTTTGTACGATCATTTGCGCTGGCGATTATCGTGATGATTTTGACAGTCGTGATTTCACTGGCTGCAGGGCTCGCATTTAGACGCCCTTTCAAAGGCGCAACGCTTATCTTTTACCTCACCGTTGCAAGCCTTATCGTACCGTCGATACTTGTGACACTAGGTATTGGCCTGATGTTCGATCAACTCGGTGTGGAGTCCAACTGGTATACCTCCGGTCTGGGTGCGCACCTTACGTGGACGCTGCCGTTCGGCTTGCTCATCATGTTCGCGGTATTCAATCGCTTTGACCCCTCTTACGAAGAAGCTGCGCGTGACTTGGGCGCCAGCTCCTGGCAAGTATTACGCTATGTGGTCTTGCCGATAATTGGCCCCAGTCTTGTTGGTGTTGGCCTGTTTGGCTTTACCCTCTCGTTCGACGAGTTCGCGCGCACGCTGATGGCGGCAGGCGTACACAACACCTTGCCACTAGAAATATTTGGTATGACCACGAACGTGACAACGCCAGTGTTGTACGCGCTTGGAACCGTTACGACTGGCGTGTCGTTCGCCATCATTGCACTGTGCTTAGGCGTCATAACGCTAATGCAACGCCGCACACGTGCGCGCGGCTCAGACGCTGGCAGTGGCATGATCTAGGGGGAAGGCGCTATGCAATTTTTAATCATCAACCCGAACTCAACTGCCTCAATGACCGACACGATGGTTGCCGCTGCCACACCTGTGCTCGCAGTTGGTTCGCATGTTAGCGGTGTCACCGCGGCTTATGGTCCTGAAAGTATTGAGGGCTACTACGACGAGGTGTTCGCAATCCCGCCGATGCTCGAAGCACTCGCGCAGTATGGCGAAGACATCGATGGCCTTGTCGTCGGTTGCTTTGACGATACTGGCGTGGACGCCGCGCGTACCATCGCCGATGTGCCGGTGATCGGCTTGTGCCAAGCGGCGATGCAGACCGCTACCGTGCTCGCTGGCAGTTTCAGCGTTGTAACAACGCTAGGACGCTCAGTTCCCGCGCTAGAACATTTGGCCCTGAAGTACGGCTACGAACGCCATTGCCGTAAGGTTCGCGCGTGTGAGGTGCCTGTACTCGAGTTGGATTCAGGCGCTGGCAACGCACGCACGCTACTACGCGCTGAGATTTCGAGCGCCTTGCGCGAAGACGGCTCTGAGGCCATAGTTCTCGGCTGTGCTGGCATGGCGCTATTCGCGGCAGAACTTACCGAAGAATTCGGCGTGCCTGTGATCGAGGGCGTCACCGCTGGAATTAAAATAGTGGAAGGCTTAGCCGCATTGGGTCTGAAGACCACCGGCCACGGCGGCTATGGCACACCGCGCGCAAAGACTTATAAGGGTGAATACGCTCGCCATGCGCCTGCAGCAAACTCGCCTTAACTGCATCAACCACTTTAACCAATCCACCTATCGGCCCAACGCGGCGGCGAGCCCAGCGTGGCGCCGCAGAATGTAACTAGCCACCTCCAGTAAAAAAAAATCTCCCAATGTGTCGATTTCGCACTCGCGGGTTCGCCTCTAAACTGAACGGGCGCGTTCGGCGCGCCTGCCAGTGGAGAAATTCCAATGCAATATATGCTCTTGATCTATAGCAACAAAGCGGATGAACCAAAGCCAGGCACGGCGGAGATGGAGCCGCACATGCAGGGCTACTTTGAATTTACCGGTAATGTGCAACAAGCAGGCAAATTCGTCGCCGGCGATCCGCTCCAGCCAGTTGCAACAGCAACAACCGTACGCGTTCGCGCTGGCGCGACACAAACTACCGATGGGCCATTCGCTGGGACCAAAGAAACGCTTGGCGGATACTACATTTTGGACTGCGAAGATCTGGACGAAGCGATCGCGTATGCAAGCCAAATCCCGTCCGCAGCATTCGGTTCGATCGAGATTCGCCCAATTATGGTGTTCAGCTGAAGCCCGGCTAGCTCGCCGATGACGGTACAACAGCGACTCGGCGCATTAATAAGAGTTACGCAGACAAACATGCCAATCTTGCAGTGCAAACTTGGCTCTTAAGGCCCACCACAGACTCAGACTCAGAAACTCATGCGATAGCTGATGAGCGATTGCGTCTGATATTCACATGTTGCCACCCGGCATTATCTGAGCCAACACGGGTCGCGTTGACATTAAGAACGCTGGGGCGCCTGAGCACCGCTGAGAGCGCACGCGCGTATCTGGTACCGGAGGCGACAATGGCACAAACACTGGTGCGCGCTAAACGTAAGATAAAGGATGCAGGAATTGCCTATCGAATTCCTGACCCACACGCGTGGCCGCAACGCCTGAGCTCAGTGCTCGCTGTTATTTACCTCATCTTCAATCCAGGCTACTCAGCTTCATCCGCCTCAGTCTCGATCCGCTATGAACTGTCGGATGAGGCAATCCGTCTCGGTCGAATGCTGCGCGAACTCACGCCTCAAGAGGCCGAAACCAGCGGATTGCTGGCACTCATGCTATTGCACGATTCACGACGCGTGAGCCGGCTTAGCCCTGCCGGCGAGATGCTTACTTTGGAGCATCAAGATCGCGCACGTTGGGACCTTACCAAGATCAACGAAGGTTTGAGCATGCCGCAATTGCTCGATGATAGCGCCAAGAAAATGCGCAGCTCTGCAATGGGGAGCTACCAGCTACAGGCGCGAATTAGTGCGGTCCATGCCGAGGCCATAAATTTCGCTGATACGGATTGGCTCAGCATTGCGCGTCTATACGACCAACTATATTGCTTAAACCCGAGCCCAGTGGTGCGCATCAATAACGCGGTTGCAATCGCTTATGCGCACGGTGCAGAGCTTGGATTGCGAGTGCTGCCGCCGCTGGCATCAGATCCTACCTTGCAAGACTATCAACCGTATCACGCTGCCAGAGCAGAACTATTGCGCCAATCTGGCCTGGTCGAGGCCGCTATTGACGCGTACCAAACCGCTTTACGACTAAGCACAAATTCCAGCGAGCGAGACTGCTTAAGCAATCGCCTAAAGCTACTTGAATCAGTATAGAGGCTTCAGTTGCGAATCAACACGCGCCGCTTGAGCCAAGCGCAATACGCTTATAGACGTATGCCAGCTAGGTTCAAGTGAAAGGCCAAAGCACGTGCTAATAGCAGGTCTAGTGGTCGTAGTTTTGATGCTAAAACAGACCACGACGCAAGTGTCACTAGCATATCGACACCGCTGTGCAGCCCGCGACCGGCTGGCTGCACAGCGCGGGTGAATCTACCCGAAATAGGCCGTGCTTGGCGCTCTCGCATTACAATGCAAGCCGATATTAATGCACTATCGCATTGACGATAGTTCGATCAAAGGCACATTTCCGCTTGCACGTTATTTTGTTAATTACCCCCGTATTCGCTTTGATTGTTGCCGGGTACTATGCGCGCCGCACTGGCTTTATTGCGCAAGGCTTCTGGGCACCGGCGGAAAAACTAGGCTACTGGGTGCTACTACCTGCACTCATTATCGATAGCCTCGCTACCAACAAGTTGCCCGCTGACGCGTTCAACTTTGCTTTGGCAATCGCATTGACCGTCGTTCTTATGAGTGTGCCGATGCTAATCGCACGGCGAATTTTTGGCTGGGAGGCAACTGGATTCGCATCGGTACATCAAGGATCGCTGCGCTTGAACGGCCTGTTAGCAATCGCGGTCAGTATCGCTATGTTTGGGCCTGTGGCATTACCGCTAATGGGCGTGTTAGTTGCTGCGTGGATCCCGCTATCCAATGGGCTTAGCGTCTACGCATTTGTAGCAAGCGATCCAACTAAAGACCAAAGTCCGCTCAGCATCGCAATCGCGGTCATAAAGAACCCGATGATATTTGCGGTGCTGATTGGCGCCAGTTTGAACATTTTGGGGATCGGCACATTTATCGAACACTTCTTCTTGTTCGAATTACTTGGCCGCGCTGCCCTACCAATTGGTTTGCTTACCGTCGGTGCAGCATTGAATGTTGATGCTTTGCGCCGTCCTGGGCCACGTATTAGCGCGGCGCTCGCGTTAAAGCTAGTAGTACAGCCGCTGATCATGCTGGCCTTGTGCAGCTGGTTAGCAACGCCGCCATTAGTTACCGGCATTGCCGTGTTATGCGCGGCAATGCCCTCCTCGCCCAGTGGCTATACCGTCGCCAAGCAAATGCGTGGCGACCATGAGCTAATGGCAACGATAATCACCGCGCAGACAATTCTGAGCGTTGTAACCGTCACCGCTTGGGCCATGTACGCGAGCAGCTTGGTTAATGCTTAACGCTGCGCCAAGCGCGAGCCACAGCTCCAACCCGCAGTCCGAACAATTCGAACATCACCTACTCGTCATCAAAAAAGTCCATCGGCGTCTGCGGCTCATCAACTTTGCGCCGCATTTGCCAACTGCGTTCACCGTTGGCGAGGTAGTCGCCATCCGTTGCACGTTTAGCCATGGCATCCCACTCGTCGGTCCACTCGCCAAGCGAATAGCCATGCCAGGGCGCTTCGGGTTTTAGCTCAGGTAATCCGAGCTCTTCCCAGAGTCGCTTCGCATCTTCCATAAATTCACGCTTCGGTAGTGCGACCGGAGGCATATCAGCTTTTAAGGTTGCGTCGATGAGCATCGTGGAATCACTTTCTACGCCTTTCAGAACCGGCCCGTGGCCGCGCGCGCGATGGCCAAGGATCTGCACATCTAAGGCAGGATTGGCGCGGTAGCCCAATGCCCAGAACACTGCATCACCGTTCTCCGGATCGATGTCTTCGTTAATCGCAATGACATACTTGCCTACAGCTGGCTGCAGCGAGGCGGCCCCGTAGAGCGCACGCCAAATCTCAGTCTTGGCAACGCCGCGCTCAAACTGCACCATCACAATGCGACGCAAGTTCGTGAGCGGCTCATGCAGTGAAACGCGGATCACCCCTTTTACACTCATGGTGTCGCGCAAGTGGCTCAAATACAGCGGCTCGTAAGCAACTCGCTTAATGACACTGGATTCACTCGGGGTGACCTGCGAAATAATCGACGGGATCACAGGATGCTCACGACGGGTAATGGCCGTGACTTGCATCATCAGATTGTATTCCTCTAACGCGACATAACCGTGCGATTCACCGAAAGGGCCCTCCGGCTCTAAGTACTCATCATCAATGAGTCCTTCGATAATGATCTCCGCCTCTGCTGGAACCAGTAGGTCGCAGGTCTTGGCACGCACAACATTAATCGGGCCGCCCGCGAGGCCGCCCGCAACCGCTAATTCGTCTTGACCCACACGCAGCTTTTGCGGCCCAGTGAACTCAACCACCGGTGGACATCCGAGCACAATACACACCGGCATTTTTTCGCCACGCGCTTTGTACTTCTTCCAATGGTAATAACCGCCTGCCGACAGCGATATCAACATCATCACGGCGATTCGGTCTGGTGCTTTGAGGTTACCCCGATACACGCCCATATTCTGGATGCCGTCATCCGGGTCTTTGGTGATCCAAGTCGCCGCCGTCAAGTATGGACCAGCATCGAAGCCCGGAGTCGATATTGGCACCGGCAGCGCATCAACACCGTTGCCTTCGCCGAGCAGTTCCGCGCCGGTGATCACAACTTCTTGGCAAGGCGCGTCAGTTACCTCTAGCGGCTCAATCGGATTGTTGATCGCGTGACTCCATTTCTCACCGATCTGGTCGAGATTGCAATCCATGCCAACTCGATAGACTTCCGCATTGGCGGCCAACGCGCCAATGACCACCGGGATATCGTACTTGCGCCCGCGGCTGTCAGTGACATTCGTAAACAAGAATGCTTTGCGGTCCTTCTCGGCGATGCCGCCGCGGTACTGCCATCGCACCAGCGGATGCATCTGCGTATCTTTGTTAACCGGCACGTCAATACGATGCAACAAGCCAACCGCATCCAGTGCAGCGATATGTTCCTGCAAATCCCGATACTGACGCTTATCAGCCATTTAAATAACCTAGACAAAAAACCATGCGTGGATCCTAACAATGATTTGCTCTGGATGCGCTTAACGTAAGTGCGAATTGGTCTTGTGCGCTCTGCCCGTAGCCGCACGCCCAAGCGTATCTGGCAAAATTCTGGGGCCACGCCTGGGTGCGTGCAACTGTGCCGTCCAGATCCACCGAACAATGCGAAATCGGTGCCACAGTAAGGTTCCAGCAATTCCAACATACGCTGACACCGCGACGCCATCCAATCCGCATCCGCGCCCCAAATTTGCGCGCGCAAGCAATCGACCTGTTGCTGCGCAGCGATACTGAGCGCATCATTCGGGCCGCGTAATCCCAAGCACGCCCCGCGCCCGCGCGTAACCAAGCTTGGATCGCCGTGCTCGAAGCTTAGATGATGCAGGGTGTGCTCTAGGCTATAACGCTGCGGCAATTCCAAACGAACAGCGACATCCGCAGATTCAATACCGCGCGGCGCGTCAGTAAGGCCATTCACTTGCACACCCTCGGCGCTGAATTCAAACGCAAGCCTAGCGTATGCTAAGGTCACGAACTCTAGCAATTCGAGCCTCATCGTTGTGGCCAACACTAAGCCTCGCACCGCTGCCGTGCACCGCGCAGCGGTGACCCACACAAGGTCTAACACGGCGCGTAGCGCAATCATCGCATCGTGCCTGGAAATGAACGCATGCGGACTGAACCAAGGCACATCCGGCAATATTTCTATGCGCGTCGGCAATCAAATGATTATCACGCCGTCAGCCGTGCCCTATGACGAATTACAGCCAGCGATGCTTGCGAGTCTGAAGCTGGACGCGGCAGATGCCGAATTTAGCGGGCCATTAGCACCATCGTCTGAATGGCGATTTCATGCGGACATCTTGCGCGCGCGCCCAGAGGTTAATGCCGTAGTGCATGCGCACCCGCCGTACTGCACAAGCCTGGCGATAGCGCATATGGAAATCCCAGCAGCGCACTATATGGTTGCAGCGTTCGGTGGCAACAACGTGCGTTGCGCTGGCTATCATACCTTTGGAACCGCTGCGCTTGCGCGTGCCTGTGTGTCGGCCTTGCGTGAGCGCAGCGCGTGTTTGATGGCGAACCACGGCATGCTCGCGATAGGCACGACCTTGGCCAAAGCGATGTGGACCGCGGTCGAGTTAGAAGCGCTAGCGCGTCAGTATTATCAAGCCTTACAAATTGGCGGGCCCAAGCTGCTGTCAGACGCGGCGATCGCAAAAACACTAGCGAAGTTCGCTAATTATGGCCTCAAGAAATAGCACTGGCGGCAAGATACAAGTTGGTAAGAAGCTTAGGCAGGCCGCACCAGGGTATAGGCTCCCGCCAAGAGCTTGCTATCATGCCTCCATGCCGGTGGCATACCAAATAACTGGATTTTAGGTAGGAAATCGGTGCCAGAAACTATAAGTAGTCACGACCTCAACACGGCGATGCGCGGCACCGCTGAGATTGCACTGTTAGATGTGCGCGAAATTGTTGCCTACGGGACCGGCCATCTGTTTGCAGCAGCGTCTATGCCAGCGTCACGATTGGAGCTGGAAGTTGAGCGCTCGATACCGCGCAAGACCACGCCCATCGTAGTGACCGACGCCGATGGCAGCATTAGTGCCCGTGCCGCGATGGTGTTAGCCGCGCATGGTTACACCTCGGTATGTGTTCATGAGGGCGGCGCCCAAGCATGGTCCGCTGCGGGCTTGTCGCTGTTTCCCGAACTGGACGTACCAAGTAAAGGGTTCGGTGCCTTCGCACGGCGCTACGGGCAACCTGATTTCATCGACCCGGCGCAATTGCAAAGCGAATTAGCCGACGGTAATAACATCCTAGTGCTGGATGCGCGCCCGCGCAGCGAGTACCACGCAGGCAACATTCCCGGCAGCATCGCTGCGCCGGCCGGAGATCTAGTGCGCTGCTTTGATGATCTAGTTAGTACGCGCGACACCCGTGTTGTCGTCAACTGCATGAGCGCAACTCGCGGCATTCTTGGTGCATTAAGCCTAGTCGCCGCTGGCGTTCCGAACCCGATCCAAGTCTTACATCACGGCACGCGTGGCTGGCTATTGGCTGGCTTTGATTTAGAACGCGGCGCGGAGCGTGTCGCGCATCCACCGAGTGAACCAGCGCTACGCGCGGCCGTAGCCCGGGCCTCGCGGCTGTTGCAGGCTGCCAATGTCGCGGTGATCGACAGTGCAACGCTGCGGACCTGGCGCGCGGACGCTTCGCGCAGCACCTATTCGATAGATGTGCGCACTGCGGAAGAATTCGCCACGGCGCACATTTGCGGTGCGCGCTCTGCAGCGGAAAGTGAAATTGTAATGAGCCCGCTGCACTATGTGCCAACACTACGGGCACGAGTTGTGCTGACTGATGACGACACGGTACGTGCAAGCGTCGCAGCACTGTGGCTGGCGCAGATGGGGCTGTGGGAAGTAGCGGTGTTACGCAACGGCCTCGTTGATATGGCGTTAATCAGTGGCGACGAAGATTGCATTGTTCAATCGCCGCCAACGGCCACCGCGATGACAGTCACGCGCTTGCGCCAACTGCAACGACAAGGTGCAGCGCGCATTGTCGATGTGGGCACCTCAGATGAATACGCGCGCGCGCACATACCCGGAGCACGCTGGTGCTCGCGCGCTGAGATTAGCGCCTACCTTTCGAACGCAACTTTCGCAAGCACTACGGTATTGACCTCCAGCGACGGTGCTATGGCAAGTTTGGCGGGACACGACTGCGGTGACGCCGCGTATGTATTGGTCGGTGGCAATATTGCATGGCAACACGCTGGGAATGAGCTGACGACGCAAACCTCAGAATTTGTGACGGCACGGGTGGACCATTGGCTAGCCTCGTCCGAACGCGCTGGCGACCAGCGCCGCAACGTCATGAGCTATCTCGCGTGGGAGAATTTACTGCTCGACGATATCAATGCTGGCAGTTGGACTCCGTACACAAATCTTATTTGGGGTGCTCAGGCGTAGACCACCCGCAATGCGCGTTTGCGCTCGCCGATCATCAATAACCCGCCCAGAATCGACAATGCCAGCGCTGCCGCGCTGACTTCGAATGTCACGCCAAAGGCAAGTGAGCTGGCCTGACTGGAAAGGGTTTGTGCCAAGTGCTGAGCAGCCAAGCTTTGTGCAGCCAAATCGCTTAACCCAGCCGATCCAGCAAGCTCGGCCGCGTGGCTAAGGTAGGCTTGGGTGGCGTCGTTGTCTGGTGTTTGTGCAGCAAATAACGGGGCCGCGAATCGCTCGGTTTCTTGCTGCAATAACACCGCCAGCAGATTGACGCCGAAGGCACCACCGAGCTGGCGCATAAAGTTCATCGATGCCGCACCTTGGGCAAGTAAATGCGGTGGCAGCATGCGTACCGAACCCGCATTCAGTGCTGGGAAAATGAACGCCATACCAATTCGACTAATCATGATCCACGCCGCGAGGGTCGGCAAGTCTGTGCGTACATCCGCAAAAGAAAACAGCCAGAACGAAATCACGAACATCACTAAGCCACCGGTCACCATTACACCTGGGTCGTAACGGTCAGCTAGACACCCAGCAAACGGCACCAACAGCACCATCGAAATTCCTGCTGGCAACAGCAAAGCTCCAGACAGAGTCGGGGTCAAGTCTTGTACAGTCTGCACAAACAATGGAATGAGGTAAGTCGAACCAAATAGGCCTGCCCCCAATATCAAGCTCACAAAGGTGGCACCGGCGAAAGCGGGCCGTCGGTATAGTGATAGATCCAGCAACGGCACCGCCGTACGGCTTTCCCACCACACGAAGCCCACGAACAAGGCGCCAGCGCCAACGAAGCGCAACACAACAGATTCATCTGACCAACCCGCGCGCGGCCCATCCGCAAATGCCGTCAGCGTGCACGCCAGAAATGCTATCAACGCGGCAAAGCCAAGCCAGTCAAAGCACGGGCGCCCTGCGCTCTTGCCAGTGGGCATAAACAAGCCTGTCAGCAACATGCTAAAGCCCGCTAACGGCACACCGATGAAAAATACGTAGCGCCAATCAAGTGCATCAACAATTAGGCCGCCACAAAACGGCCCAACTGCGGGTGCCATGACCACGCCGAGTCCGTAAATACCCATTGCAGTGCCGCGCCGCTCAGGCGGAAAGACTTGGTATACCGCAACCATGCCCATAGGCTGCATAATGCCGCCAGCTGCGCCTTGGATAAATCGCGCACTAATCATCATTTCCGATGACGTTGCGAAGCCGCCCAGCAGCGCACCGAACAAGAACATCACTAACGCGAACATCATGGTTGCACGTTGACCAAAGGCTTTGATGGTGTAGTCCAGTAGCAGCATGGTTGAGGTCATCGCCGCTAAGTAGCCAGCCGACAGCCACTGCGCTTGCACCTGATCCATGCCAAACGCACCCATGATGCCGGGGATCGCAACGTTCACAATCGTCACCGACAAGACTGCGGCGATTGCGCACGACATGGCCATCGCCATCACCAGCCAGCGATAGCTCTCACCGTAGCGAGCGAACAAGGCCTCAGTTGTGACCGGCATCAATCGCCACCTCTGCCATCATGCCGGGGCGCAGATCAGCGCTGACCGCGCGCAAATCGATACGCACTGGCACGCGCTGAGTCACTTTGGTGAAATTTCCAGACGGATTCGGATTAGGCAGCAGCGCAAACTGGTTGGTCGCAGCGGACGCGATCCACGTCACCTTGCCAAGTAACTCGCGACCGGGAAAAGCGTCAATCCTCACGCGGGCGGTGGCACCCACGGCAAAACGGCTTAGTTCAGTTTCTTTTACATTAAGCGCAATCCAAACCTTGGTCGGATCGTGCAACATTAAGACGCGTGTCCCAACACGCAGATATTCGCCCTGCTCAACGAAGGTTCGGTCGACCACACCATTGATAGTCGCGGCAATGTCGCGCCGCTCGCGCTGCACTTTGAGCTGCGCCTGGCGGCTGAGCAACGCTCGTTTACGCGCATCGAGAATGCCAATCTCAGCGTCGAGTACCGCTAAGCTTTTAAGCTCTACCTGCGCCGCCACCAGTCCGGCGCTAGCTTGCATCACGGCCGCTTGCGCTTGCCTAGTGCGCTCAGAAGCTTGGTCGGAATCGCTTTTTGCGTCTTCGACTTCTTGCGAAGAGATCACGCCTCGCTTGAATAGTTTCTGCGCCCGGTTTAATTCACTTGAGCTTTGCGTGCTGGTTTTAGAGGCGACACGTTGCTCAGCCTGCGCCATGCTAATGGTCGCGCGTGCCATCTCGATGCGCGACGCAGCCTGCGCTGCCACCAGCCTGCGTTGCGCGATAATGCGCACCCGCTCGGCTGCCATGCTGGCGAGATCATCGCTCAACTCGCCGATCTTCAACTCAAGCTCTCGCGCATCCTGACGCGCGAGCGGCTGGCCAAGAGATACCTGATCACCGGTTCCCACGGCTAAACCTTCTAAGTAGGCGTCAGCCGCTGCGCTCAATGTGATCATATCGGCGGCGACGCGAGCATCCTGAACAAATACCGCCGCTTGTCGCGCTTGCCACCAAATCCATCCATACGCACCGCCGCCCACCAGCAAGGCGAGCACCAGCACCAGGCGAGCGAACCGACGCAAGAGCGCAAACCCAGCTCTACGCGTTGTGTGCACCGGCGCATTGGAAGCAGCGGATCGCTGCGTCACGGCGACTCCGCAGGGCGCGCTGCCGTTGGAATACGCGCTTGAATTTGTTCAAACACGCGCACACAAGTGGCGAGATCTTCGAGCGGTATGCCGCTGGTCAATTCGCGGCGTAGGTCGTTAGCAATTTGCTCAATTTCACTCACTACCGGAGCCGCCTGTGCGGTCAGATGCACAGTTTTTGCACGCCGGTCGCTCGCGTCTGTGCGGCGCTCAACCAATTTACGCGTAGCAAGTGAATCAAGAATTGGCACCAGAGTCGCGCTTTCAATACCAATAAAGTCGGCCAACTGATGCTGCGCTAAGCCTTCGCCACCTCGCGCAATTTGCAACAGCGCAGTCCAGCGCGCCTGGGTCAGCCCGCTGCCGCGCAGTCGACGGTCCAAACACCAGCGCCAGCGCCGCGCTAAATGCACCAGGGATTGTGTAAAGCGCTCACGCGCATCAGGTTTGTTAGCATTCATATAATAAGAATGCTAACTAATTTCACCAAAGCCAACTACCCCCC